>Ga0126310_10000214_pt1 | contig 17833 bp, 20 predicted proteins | sample Plot60_FD_92540 | JGI IMG/M metagenome (GOLD analysis project Ga0126310, IMG submission 92540) | Serpentine soil microbial communities from UC McLaughlin Reserve, CA, USA - Plot60 | ecosystem: Environmental > Terrestrial > Soil > Grasslands | place: USA: UC McLaughlin Reserve, Lake County... | reverse complement strand
GTCGCCCCAGGTCTTCGTCGGGTAGTGGAAGACATTGTGGAACTTGCTTTTGCCCGAGATCAGGTCTTCGAGGCACTGGTCGCGCGGCTTCCCAAGGTCCTCGACGACGCGGTAGATCAGCTGGGAGTGGCCGACCTCGTCCTGCACCTTCGCGGTCAGAGCGAGCTTCCGCTGCAGCGTCGGCGCGCGGAGGATCCATTCGCGCTCGGGGAGGACGCCCATCAGCTCCGAGTTGCCATGCATCTCGATGAACTTGATCAGCTTCGCGCGATACTCGTCGGGCATAGGGTCGTTCGTCTCGACCTGGCCGCCGCCCTGCACGTATTCGAGGAACTGCTCGTCGGTCACCGGCGCTCCTTCCGAACGATCGTTAGGGTCTGATCGTACCGTGTCCGCTCGCCGCACAGAGCTAACCCGCGAAGCTGCCCGGCTCTTCGCCGAGCGCGGCTACCACGGAACCTCCATCGGCGATCTGGCGAACGCGATGGGTGTGCAGAAAGGCTCGCTCTACGCGCACATCGAGTCGAAGCAGGACCTGCTCTACGAGGCGCTGCGCGACGGTGCGCTCGCGTTCCACGCGGCACTGGACGAGATTCCCGACGAACTGAAGGTGACCGAGCGCATCCGCCTCGCGCTGCGCGCCCACCTGCGCGTCGTCGCCGAGCAGGTCGAGATTGCGACGGTCTTCGTACGGGAGTGGCGCTACCTCGAGGGCGAGCGGGCCGAGGAGTTCCTCAGCGAACGCCGCCGCTATGAAGAGCGCTTCCGCGCCCTCTTCCGCGAGGGGCGCGAGCTCGGTGAGCTCAGGACCGACCTCGACGACCAGGCCGCGGTGTTGCTCGTCCTCTCGGCGGCGAACTGGGCCTACACCTGGCTCCCGCGCGAGGCCGACACCGATGAGCTCGCGAACCGATTCTTCGCGATCCTCGTCGACGGCATCCGCGGGTACTCGACTCCGGCCTAGCGTGCGCCGCGCGCTCCTGATCGTGAATCCGAAGGCGAGCGCCGTGACGGAGGAGCGTGCGGCCGCCGTGGCCGCGATTCTTGGCGCCGAGATCGCGCAGACGCAGCGCCAGAATCATGCGACGGAGCTCGCGGCGGAGTCCGACGCCGACGCAATCGTCGTCTTCGGCGGCGACGGCGTCTTCAACGAGGTGATCAACGGCTTGAGGCCGGGCGTGGCGCTCGGCGTCATCCCCGGTGGGGGGTCGAGCGTGTTGCCGCGCGCGCTCGGCCTGTCGCGGAACGCCGAGGCCGCCGCTCGGCAGATCCTGGCGTCCCTGCGGGAAGGCCGAACACGCGAGATCTCGATCGGCCGCGCCAACGGCCGCCGCTTCGCATTCGCAGCCGCCGTCGGCTTCCCCGCGGAGATCGTTCGCCGCGTGGACGATCTCGGGCGTGGAGGCGGCCGTCGCCCACCTGATCGTGCGTTCGCCGCCGCCGTGGCGCGGGCGCTGCTCGACCGCCGCGGGAGGCTCGACCCTGCGATGGACGTAGACGGTGAGCCCGCCGCCTTCGCTCTCGTGGCCAACGGCGATCCGTACACGTATCTCGGGCGGCTCCCGCTGCACGTCGCTCCCGACGCTCGTTTCGAAAGCGGACTCGACCTCGTCGCGCCGAGACGCGTCCGGCGGCGGGCCGTGCCGGCCCTCGCCTTTTCCGCGCTGGTGGGCCGGCAGGCCCGGGGAGTGGTCTACCGGCACGACCTCGAGCGGATCGAGGTGCGCTGCCGACAACCCCTGCCGCTCCAGGTCGACGGCGAGGATCTCGGCGACGTGGAGCAGGCGGTCTTCGAGTGCTCGCGCAACGCGCTAACGGTGCTGGTCTGATTCTCGTCTGAACATCGAGAATGCGCGTTCGGCTGCTTGCGTTCGTGAGCGTCGCGCTGGTCGCGGCGGCCTGTGCGGGGAACGCCGACCGGGCGGCCGCCCCCGCCGCCGGCTCGTGGCAGCGGATCGAGCCTGGCGGCCGGACCGCTTGCGCTCGCGGCGGGCGCTACGCGTTCTGGCTGCGGCGCGGCGACCCAAAACGGGTCGTGATCTTCTTCCAGGGCGGCGGCGGGTGCTTCAACGTGCAGACCTGCGCACCGGGGAGCGTCTGGTTCGACGACCGGGTCAACGAGGGCGACGACCCGCTCCACAACGGCGGCCTGCTCGACCTCTCCGACGCGCAGAACCCCTTCCGCAACTGGTCGTTTCTCTACATCCCGTCGTGCACCGGGGACGTTCATCTGGGGGACACAGTCGCCCGCTACGGCTCGACGACGATTCGCCACCGGGGTTGGGTCAACGCCCGCGCGGCGCTCAAGCGCGCGTTCTCCGAGTTTCCGGCGCCCGAAACGGTGTTCGTCACCGGCTGCAGCGCCGGAAGCGTCGGCTCCGCCTTCCACGTTCCGGCCGTTCTCCAGCGCTGGCCGCGCGCGAAGGTGACGCAGCTGGGCGACTCGCTCGCGTTCGTGTTCCACCGGCCGGTGGACCTCACGGGCTGGGCCGCGCAGAAGCGGTTTCCTGCGTTCTTCCGGATCGGCAAGCGGCGGTTCACAATGGCCGAGTACGAGACGGCGCTCGCGAAGCGGTACCCGAAGCGGACGTTCGCCCGCTTCAACTACGCGTCCGATGCCGTCCAGGAGCGCTTCTACATCGCCGTCGGCGGGAAGCCCGGCGGGTTCGAGCCGCGGCTGCGCCGCGCCGAGGCCCGGCTGAAGCGCCTGCCGAACTACCGGTCGTACCTTGCGTGCGGCAGCGACCACTGCGTGCTGCCGCGTTACACCTTCTTCACCCTCCGCGTCAGCGGCATTGCGCTCCGCGACTGGACCGAACGCCTCGCCGCCGGCAGGAACGTCAGCTGTCCCACTTGCCGCCGCTGAGCTAGCCTCTGCCGCTGGAATGGCGGAGGTCCTTCGCGACGAGCGTGAGCTTCGCCGAGTGATCGGCGACGGCGAGGGCCTTCCCGACGGCGAGGTCGAGGGCCTCGAGGAGCGGGACCTGATCGAGCTCTTCCGCGGGATGGTGCTCCTGCGCACCTACGACGAGCGCTCGCTCGTGTACCACCGGCAGGGGCGGATCGGCACCTACGCGATCTTCTGGAACCACGAGGCGATGCAGGCCGGCGCCGTCTACGCGCTCGAGCGGGACGACTGGATCTTCCCGAGCTACAGAGAGTCCGCGATCGGCCTGCTCCGGGGGATGCCGGCCGCGACCGTCCTCTCGTGGTGGCGCGGTCACCCAGCGGGGTGGTGGAACCCGCTCGACTACAACGTCGCGTCGATCTGCGTCCCGATCGGGACGCACGTGCCGCACGCCGCGGGCCTCGCGTGGGGGAAGAAGCTCCGCGGCGAGCGCGCCTGCGCCATCGCCTTCTTCGGGGACGGCGCCACCTCCGAGGGGTCGTTCCACGAGGGTACCAACTTCGCGGCTGTGATGCGCGCACCCGCGATCCTCTTCTGCAACAACAACGGCTGGGCGATCTCGACACCGCTCTCGGCCCAGACCGCGGCGGAGACGCTCGCGGACAAGGCGGTCGGGTACGGGATGCCCGGCGTTCGCGTCGACGGGCTCGACGTGCTCGCGGTCTACGAGGCGACGCGCGAGGCGGTGGAGCGGGCTCGCGCCGGGCAAGGGCCGACGTTCATCGAGGCCATCAGCTACCGCGCCGCGCCGCACGCGACCGCCGACGACCCGACGGCGTACATCGACCTCGAGCGGGTCGAGGAGGAGAAGCGCAACGAGTGTGTCGGGCGCTACGAGCGTTACCTGAGGCGGCTCGGCGTCCTGACGGACGAGCTCGTGGAGCAGATCCGCGCCGAGGCGCAAGACGTCATGCGGCAGGGGATCGCGGCTGCGGAAGCCGAGCCGGAAGCGGACCAGAGGCTTCTCTTCGAGAACGCCTACGTCGATCCGCCGCCTTCTCTCACAGATGGCTGAGAAGCTCCTCGTCGAGGCCATCAACGACTGCTTCCACGTCGAGCTCGAGCGCGACGAGAACGTGATCATGATGGGGGAGGACGTGAGTCGCGCCGGCGGCGTCTTCCGCGCCACGGCCGGCCTGCGCGAACGCTTCGGTCCCGATCGATGCGTCGACACGCCCCTGGCCGAGGCCGGCATCCTCGGCACCGCTGTCGGCCTCTGCATGGCGGGCTGGCGCCCCGTCTGCGAGATGCAGTACGACGCCTTCAGCTACCCGGCGCTCGACCAGCTGATCACGCACGTCGGCCGCTACCGCTGGCGCACGGGGGGCGGAATGAAGTTCCCGCTGACGATCCGCATGCCCTACGGGGGCGGCGTGCGCGCGCCCGAGCTCCACGACGACTCGCCCGAGGCGTACTACGTGCACACCCCCGGCGTGAAGGTGGCGATCCCGTCGACGCCCGCCGACGCAAAGGGGCTGCTGGCTACGGCGATCCGCGATCCCGATCCCGTCGTGATCTTCGAGCCCAAGCTCCACTACCGGACGATGCGCGGCGAGGTGCCGGAAGGCGAGCACGTCGTTCCGCTCGGGAAGGCGCGGGTCGCGCGCGAGGGGACGGACGTGGCGCTCGTCGCGTACGGCGCGATGGTCCCGCTGTCGGAGCAGGTCGCCGATGCAATGGAGGGCGAAGCGAGCATCGAGGTCCTCGACATCCGTACGTTGAAGCCGCTGGACGAGGAGGCGCTGCTCGCGTCGGCGGCGAAGACGGGCCGCGTCGTGATCGTCCAGGAAGCGCCGCGGGTCGCCGGATTCGGAGCCGAGCTGGCCGCGGTCCTCGCCGAGAAGGCAATCCTCGACCTCCGGGGCCCCGTCCTTCGCGTCACGGGCTACGACGTGCCGTACCCGTACTGGCAGATCGAGGACGCGTACATGCCGTCGGTCGAGCGCGTGAGCGCGGCGGTCCGCAAGCTGCTCGACTTCTAGTGGGCAGCCACGAGCTGCCGTGCGAGGCGCGGAACCTGCATGGCCACTTCTCGCGTGACCTCGAGCCGGTGCTCGAGGTCGAGCCCGGGGATGCCGTACGGATCTCGACGCCGAACAACGCTTGGCGGGTGCGTGCCGACGAGCGCATCGAGCCCAAGGATCAGCGGGACACCGGGCACGCAATCGCGGGCCCAATCGCGGTCCGGGGCGCGCGGGCGGGGCAGACGCTTGTCGTCCGGATCGACGAGGTGATACCCGGCACTTGGGGCGAGACGTTTGCCGACGAGAGCCACCGCCTCGAGTGGGAGCTCCGAGGCGGTGTCGGCCGGGCGCTGGGGCTGGAGGTCGACCTCGCGCCGTTCCTCGGCGTGATGGGGATGCCGCCGCCCGAAGCCGGCGTCCACTCGACGGTGCCGCCGCGGCGCTGGGGCGGCAACATCGACTGCAAGGAGCTCGTCGCCGGGACGACCCTCTACCTACCGATCCCGGTCGACGGCGCCCTCTTCTCGGCCGGCGACGGCCACGCCGCACAGGGCGACGGTGAGATTTCGGGCTACGCGATCGAGACGCCGACCGAGGCCGAATTGACGCTCGACGTCCGCGACGACCTACCGCTCGAGTGGCCGATGGCACGCATCGACGGCGCCTGGCTGACGTTCGGCTTCGATGAGCAGCTGGGCCGAGCTGCGTCGATCGCCGTTGAGGAAATGCTCGCTCTGATGGCGCGCGAGCTCGGGGTGACGGGCGGCGATGCCCGGATTCTCGCAAGCGTCGGCGTCGACCTCCACGTCACCCAGATCGTCAACGGCTCGATGGGCGTCCACGCCGAGCTGCGCGACGACGCTTTTAGGTGAGCGAGCGGCTGCGGCTGATCCTCGAGCGGGCGCAGTCGGGCTATCGGCTTCGGGACGCGGCCACAGGCGAGCCGGTGCGCTGGGAGGATCCACGGATTCGGGTCGTGCACGTGGCAGGCGTGTCCTATCGCGCGGAGTCGCTGCCTGACCCGTCTTTCGATCCCGGGCGGCCGCTGGCGCTCGTTCCGGAACCCGAGAACGAGCACGACCCGAACGCCGTCGGGATCTGGAACGAGCAGCGGACGCTTCAGCTGGGCTACGTCCCGCGCGAGACGGCGCCCGAGCTCGACGGCGACGAGCAGGCGGTCTCGCTGTGGCGCGTGGAGGGTGGACTGCGGGTGCTGATCGCGCCGGCGGACGCCTGGATCGGGCGCCCCCGCTAGGTTTCGCCCGCCGTGGCGTATGAGTTCAAGCTTCCCGACCTGGGCGAGGGCCTGACCGAGGGCGAGATCGCGCGGTGGCTCGTGCAGGAGGGCGAGGACGTCGGCGAGGACGACCCGCTCGTCGAGATCCAGACGGACAAGACGACGGTGGAGATCCCGTCTCCGGCTGCGGGCAAGGTCGCCCGGATCATGGTCGGAGAGGGTGAGGTCGTGCCCGTGGGGACCGTGCTGGTCGTGATCGGGGAGGATGGGGCCGAACCCGCACCGCAGCGTGAAGGGACGAAAGTCCGTGCGACGCCGCTCGTTCGCAAGATCGCGCAGGAGCTGGGCGTTGACCTCCAAACCGTCGCAGCGACGGGGCCTCAGGGGCGACTGACCGAAGACGACGTGCGCCGCGCCGCCACGTCCGGGGGCCAGGCCCTCGGACCTGTCCTCGAGGGGCGGCGTGAGCCGTTGCGCGGCGTCCGGCGGCTGATCGCCGAGCACATGGCGCGGGCGCACCGCGAGGTGCCGCCGGTGACGTGGGTGGAGGAATGCGACTTCGGCAACGTCGACCTCGACCAGCTCGTCGCGACGACGCTCAAGGCCTGCGCGGAGTCCCTGCGCGAGTTCCCGGAGCTGAACGCCCGCATCGAGGGCGACGAGATCGTCTACCTCGACCGCTACGACCTCGGCGTGGCGGTCCAGACGGAGCAGGGTCTCGTAGTGCCGGTCGTCCGCGGCTGCGATTCCCGCTCGGTGGACGAGCTGGACGCCGAGCTTCGCCACCTCGCCGACGCCGCCCGCGCCGGGACCCTCGCGCCGGATGCGCTGCGCGGCTCGACCTTCACAGTGACGAGCGCCGGCAAGCTCGCCGGTCTCTTCCAGACGCCGATCGTGAACCATCCGGAGGTGGCGATCCTCAGCCTCGGGCGCGTTTCCGAGCGCCCCGTCGTCCGCAACGGCGAGATCGTCGTGCGCCGGGTGGGCTACGTCGCTCTCACCTTCGACCACCGCGTGGTCGACGGTGCTCGGGCGGCGGAGTTCGGCCTCGCCGTCATCCGCCGCCTCGAGCAGCCGTTGAGTTAGCTACTTGTGGCCCTTGCCGTGGCCGCCGCCGCCGCGGTTCTGGCCGCGGATCTCGCCGCCCGGCGCACGGTTCGTCGTGTGGACGTTTGTGTACGTCTCGCCGTTACGGAGCGCACGGAGCAGGTCGGCGAAGTTGCCCGGCTCGACACCCTGCCCGGCCGGGCCGGTGATGTCGGCCGCTTCGATCGTCCCGTTGACCTCACCGTCGGGCCCCGGCGGGCACACCTTCTCCTGCGGCGTGCCGACCGCCGAAGCGCCGCAGAGCCAGGCGCTGATCCCACCCGACTCGTGCCGCGAGCCGATGTGGATGTGCGACATGAAGACTGGGCCCTCCATGTCCTCGTAGCGCAGGGTGAACTTCCACGAGGTCGCGCTCGTGATCTCGAGCTGGAACGACCCATGGCCGGTAGTCACCTGCGAAGGATCCTCCTCCCAACCGTTGAGTCGGGCGGAGAAGCTCTTGCCGTTCTTCCCGTGCCCGTGACCCGCGAGTGCGACGGTCGAAACCGCAAGAACCCCGACGATCGCGGCGAGCGCGAGCAGTAGAACCTTCCTCATTGCCCCTCCTTGGTCGGTTCTCTTCTTCCCCGAAATACGCGGACGTGAACGTATCGGATGGGCGCGGGACAGCTCACTGCGGCTAGGAGCCGCCCCGCGCGGCGCCAGGGTAGCCGCCCGCGCCTAGACTCACCGCACATGTGGGACGTCTACTGGGTCGGGGTCTTCCTGGGCGTCGGCGTCGGCCTCGGAATCGCGATCGCCGGCGTGATCAGCGCCTCGCGCTGGGGACTCGTGGCTGCTGCAGTCGTCGGCGCCGCGATCGGCGTCGCGCTCGGCCTCGCGCTCGCTGGCATCGAGGACGGCATTGCCGGAGGCATCGGCGGCGTGGTCGGAGCTGTCGGGACGCAGCGCGTGCTCAGCGGCACACTGCGGCGAGGGGGCACGCGAACTGCCGCCGCGGCGCTCCTCGTGGGCGGCGGCTTCGTGGTCGCAGTCCTGGCCCTGATCCCGCTCGTCGGTTTCGTCGAGGCCGCTGTGGTGCCGGCGGTCGCGCTCCGGCTGCGTCGCCGCGAGCCCGCGCGCTACGCCGGCCTTCGCACCCTTGCGCGTGACTAAGAAGCTCGCCCTCGTCGTCATCGACGGCCTGACGCCGGACGTCTTCGAGACCGCGGTCGAGCGGCGGTCCGCTCCGACGCTCGCCGCACTCGCCGAGGCGGGCACCTATGCGCGCGCGCTCTCGACCTTCCCGTCGCTGACGCCGGTTTGCCTCGCCTCGCTTGCGACGGGCGGCGGGCCCGACGTCCACCACATCCCGCATCTCGTTTGGTACCACCGGGACGAGCGTCGCGTCGTCGAGTACGGCTCCTCCTTCGGCGCGATGCGCGCCGCGGGAACGAGGCGCGTGATCAGGGACGCAATCGTCGAGATGAACGCCGAGCACCTGTCGGCGAACGCGGTCACCGTGTACGAGGCGCTCGAGGACGCGGGGCTCGTCACTGCCGCCGTGAACGTCCCCTGCTACCGGGGCCGCACGAGCCATGCTCCGACGATCCGCGGCGTCGTCCGAGCGGTCAACGGACCCCGTCGATTCTTCTACTACAACCTCTTCGAGTCGGACGTGACCGGTGCGCCGCTCGCCGTCCGCGGCCGCGCGCTCGGCTCGGTAGATGCCCACGCCGCGGCGGTCGGCCGCTGGCTCGTCACGCGCGACGGCTTCGACTTCCTCTTCTTCTACCTGCCGGACTACGACTTCGCGTCCCACGCGCTCGGCCCCACCGGAGCACACGAGGCGCTTGCGCGCAGCGACCGCGCCGTCGGCGCCCTCGTCGAAGCCGCCGGTGGTCTCGACGCGTTCCTCGATCGCTACGACATCGTCGTCTGCTCCGACCACGGCCAAACACACGTCGATCGCGCGATTCGTCTTCAGGAGCTCGTCGGCGAGCCACGGGCGATCGTTACGGCTTCCAACCGCGCCGGCATGGTCTACCTCGACGGCGATGCGCGACCTGTGGCAGAACGAGTCGCGCTTTCCGACGGGATCGGCGTGGCTCTCTTCCGCGAAGGGAACGCGGCCTACGCGATCCGCGGCGAGGAGCTGGTCGAGCTCGCGGCGGGGGACGGCGACTGGCGCGGCCGTGCTTGGCACGCGCTGGCGAACCCCAATGCCGGCGACGTAATCGTCTCGGCCGCGCGAGGGGCCGAGTTCACCGACCTCGGCGGCCGCCACCACGTCGGCGGCGGCTCGCACGGATCGCTGGACGACGGCGATTCGCTGGTGCCGATGCTCGTCGTCGGCGACGCAGCTCCGCCGGTGAGCATCACCGGCGTCGCGCCGCTCGTCCTGAAGCACTTCGGCGTCGAGGCTCCGGCCTATGCGCGTGCCGCCTGAGCAGTTGCGCGCGCGGATGGTGGACGAGCAACTCCGGTCGCGCGACATCGTCGACGAGCGGGTGCTCCAGGCGATGGAGCGCGTCCCACGCGAGCTCTTCGTCCCGGACGATCTCCGGGGCCGCGCGTTCGACGACGCCGCGCTGCCGATCGCGGCCGGGCAGACCATCTCGCAGCCCTACATGGTCGCGCGCATCGCACAGGAGCTGGGCCTGGACGGCGACGAGCGCATCCTCGACGTCGGCACCGGCTCCGGGTATCAGGCCGCCGTGCTCGCGGAGCTCGGCGACGAGGTGCACACGATCGAGCGGATCCCAGAGCTGGCGGAGCAGGCGCGGCGAAACCTCGAAGCGGCTGGCTATGAGCAGGTCACGGCGCACCAGGGCGACGGCTCCCGCGGACTGCCCGAGCTCGCGCCGTTCGACGCCGTCGCGGTCGCGGCGGCGGCGCCGGGCTTCCCGCAGGCGCTCTACGACCAGCTCCGCCCCGGCGGTCGACTCGTCGTGCCCGTCGGCGGCCGCCACGGCCAACGCCTCGAAGTGATCGTCCGCAGCCCGGAAGGGCCGGCGGTGGTGCGCTCCGTCCCGTGCCGGTTCGTACCGCTCGTCGGCGAGGAGGGCTTCAGCGACTGAGCGATTCGGCGCGGGCACACGTCGTCGTCAACGGGCGGGTTCAGGGCGTCTTCTTCCGGGCCGAGACGCGCAGCCGCGCAAGCTCGCTCGGACTCAGCGGCTGGGTTCGCAACAACCCGGACGGGAGCGTGGAGGCAGTGTTCGAAGGGGACAGGGAGCGGGTCGAGTCGATGGTCGAGTGGTGCAGGCGCGGCCCCGCGCACGCAGAGGTCGACGAGGTCGACCTCGCGTGGGAACCCGCACGCGGCGAAAAGGGGTTCGCCGTCCACGGCGGCTGGGCATAGTCCGTAGCGAGATGGATGACTGGCTCTGGCATACCGTCGTGACCAACGGCATCCCAGTCGGGCGGATCGTCGACGTCATCTCCGACGCGGCGAGCGAGAACGTGATCGGGTTTGAGGTGCGTTGTCAGGACGAGCAACACCGCTTCCTGCCACGCGCCTCTGCGACGCAGCGCGGCTCCGAGATCGAGATCGACTCTCCCCTGGCGCTGCTCGACACCGACCAGCTCGACTTCTACCGCAGCCGCGGCGTCTCGCTGCGCGCCCGCGAAGAGCCCGCAGCCTGAGCGGGTAGCGTTCGCCACGGTGTCGCGTTCGCCCGCCGTCTCGCTCGCTCTGGACCGCGCTCGCTGGGGCGCCGCGCTGCGCCGGCCGCACAACTGGATGGAGCTCGCGAAGTTCTCGATGGTCGGCGCGTCCGGCTACATCGTCAACCTCGCCGTGTTCAGCGCGCTCGTCGTCGGGACGGGGATGCACCACATCCCCGCTGCCACCGCCTCGTTCCTCGTTGCGGTGACGAACAACTACACCTGGAACCGGCTCTGGACGTTCGGCGGGAGCCGCGGCCATGTCGCGTACCAGGGCATCCGCTTCCTGATCGTCGCGCTCTGCGCGCTCGTGGCGAACCTGATCGTGCTCGAGGCGCTCGTCTGGTTCGGCGTGGCGGAGATCCCGGCCCAGGCGACCGCAATCGTCTTGGTGATGCCGCTCAACTTCGTCGGCAACAAGCTCTGGAGTTTTCGCCGAAAGTCCTGACGGACTTTCGGCGAGGAGAAAGCAAGCCGTGCGTGCGGTCGTCGCCCTGCTGGCGGCGCTCGTCATCGCGCCGGCGGCCCAGGCTGCGGAGGCACGGCTCACCGAACGGGAAGCGACGAGCGCCTTCCTACGGCACCAGAAGGTCGCCGACTGGCTCGACCGCTATCCCGCGCGCGGCATTGTCAGGGACGCGACGTACGACTCGGAGCGGGGCGCATGGACCGTCCACGTCTGGTGGCGCGAGGCGGGCGAGATCGCGACGGGGACACTCGAGGATCGCTCTGGCCGCGTGACCGAAGCGTGGACGGGACCGCAGGTCGCGTGGAAGATGGCACGCGGCTCGCCGGGCGCGTTCGGCGGGAGGACGCTGAACCGGACGAGCGTGTGGCTCGCGTTCTGCGCCGTCTTCCTGCTCGGGCTCGTCGACTGGCGCCGCCCGCTGAGCCTCCGCACGCTCGATCTCGTCGCCTTGCTCTCGTTCTCGGTCTCGCTCTGGTTCTTCAACCGCGGCGACGTCTTCACCTCGATGCCGCTCGCCTATCCACCTTTTGCCTACCTGCTCGCGCGGATGGCGTGGGTCGGGCTCCGCGGTCGAAGCCCCTCCCGCGCCGCGGCGTTCTGGCCGGTGTGGCTGCTCGCGGCCGCGGCGGTCTTCCTCGCCGGCTTCAGGATCGGCCTCAACCTCCAGGGCTCCAACGTGATCGACGTCGGGTTCTCCGGCGTCGTCGGCGCGCACCGCATCGCCCACGGCGAGATGCCCTACGGGCACATGCCGGTCGAGAACAACCGGCGGCCCTGTGGCCCTGCCGACGCGGCCGGCGAGATCCGCGAGCGCATCCAATCGAACGGCCGCTGTGAGTCGTCGAATGAGCGCGGCGACACCTACGGGCCGGTGTCGTATGTGGCGTACGTGCCGGGGTACCTGCTGCTGGGGTGGACGGGCAAGTGGGATTCGTTACCCGCAGCCCACTTCACCTCGCTCGCCTTCGACCTCCTCGCGATCCTCGGCCTCGCGCTGGTCGGGCGCCGGTTCGGAGGGTTACGACTGGCGGCGGCGCTGGCCTTCGCCTGGGCCGCATACCCGTTCACGCAGTACGCGTCGAACTCGAACACGAACGACGCGCTGCCGCCTCTGCTCCTGATCTGGGGGTTCTGGCTCGTGTCCTCGCCCTGGGCGCGCGGGATCTTCGCGGCGCTTGCCGGCTGGACGAAGTTCAGCGCCCTGCTGGTCGCGCCGCTCTGGGCCGGCTACCCCGAGGCGGTCAGCATCCGCCGGCCGCGCGGCGCGCTGCTCTACGCGGCGGGATTTGCGGGCGCGACGGTCCTCGCCTTCTGGGTGCTGCTGCTCGAGCCCGATCTCGTCCACGCAGGCCGTGTCTTCTGGGACCGCACGCTCGCCTGGCAGCTGACCCGGGAATCGCCGTTCTCGATCTGGGACTGGGGCCAGTACCACGCTGCCGGCATCCCCGATCTTCGGCTCGTCCAGCTGCCGTTGATCGGCGCGCTCGTCGTCGCGGCGGTCGCCGCAGCGTTCTATCCCCGGCGCCGCTCGCCGCTGCAGCTCGCGGCGCTGACCGCGGCGCTCCTGATCGGCTTCGAGGTCGTGCTCACGCACTGGTCGTACCTCTACATCCCGTGGTTCTTCCCGTTCGCGGCCTTCGCCGTGCTGGCGCCGTCGCGACTCGAAGCGCATGCGCCTCGCTAGCGCTGCGCTCGGCGTCGCGCTCTTCCTCGTCTCATGGGGTCTGCTCCACCACGGCTTCTACGCCCGCGAGCAGATCGTCGACACGCCGATCTACGAGCGCTACGGCGAGGCCATGACGAGCGGCGAGATGCCGTACCGTGACTTCGCGGTCGAGTATCCGCCGGCGGCGCTGCCGGTCTTCGTCGTGCCGGCGCTCGGCGCGGGCGACTCGGCGGCCTACGAGCGGCGCTTCGAGGGGCTGATGGCATCGCTCGGCGTCATGTGCGTGCTCATCGTCGCCGCCGCGACCTCATCCGTCTGGGCGCCGGTCTTCGTCGGGCTGGCGCCGCTGCTGCTGGGCTCGGTCATGCTCTCTCGCTTCGACCTCTGGCCGGCGGCGCTGACCGTCGCCGCGCTCGCGCTGCTCGTCGCAGGCCGGTTCCGGTTCGGGCTCGGCGTGCTCGGGGTGGCGACCGCGGCGAAGTTGTACCCGGCCGTGCTGGCGCCGATTGCGCTGGCGCACGTGTGGCGGTCTCGGGGCCGGCGCGAAGCCCTCGTCTGCGCGGCGGCCTTCGCCGGCGTAGTCGCAGCGATTGTCGTCCCCTTCGCGGTCGTTGCGCCCGGCGGCGTCTGGGACGCCTTCTGGCGGCAGGCGGGGCGGCCGCTGCAGATCGAGAGCTTCGGCTCGGGCGTACTGCTCGCCGCGCACCACCTCTTCGGGCTCGGGCTGAGGATGGAGTCGAGCCACGGATCGCAGAATCTCGCCGGCTCTCTGCCCGCAACGGTCGCCGTGCTCTCGACGCTGCTCCAGCTCGCGGTGCTCGTCGCGATCTGGATCTGGCATGCCCGCGGCCCGGCGACTCGCGGGCGCCTCCTCGGGGCGAGCGCGGCTGCGGTCTGTGCGTTCGTGGCGTTCGGGAAGGTGCTCTCGCCGCAGTTCCTGATCTGGCTGATCCCGCTCGTCGTGCTCGTACGCAGCCGGCGTGCCGCTGCAGCGCTCGCGGCGGCTCTCGTGCTGACGCAGCTCTGGTTCCCCTACCGCTACTGGGACCTCGCGCTCGAGCTCGACCCCGTCGCCTCGTGGCTCGTGCTAGCCCGCGACGTCGTCCTGGTCGCGCTCACCCTCCTGCTGGTGCTTCGAGCGGCACGCGAACCAGCTCGCACGACGTAGCCCTTCCGTCTTCGCCGCACTCGACGAGCACACCCTCGAGCCTGACGTCCCCCGCGGCGGTGCGGAAGCGGATCGGCATCCCGGTCCGCATCTGCTCGACGGCGAGCTCCGTGATCACGCCGATCACAGAGTCGTGCGGCCCGGTCATACCCGCGTCGGTGATCGCCGCCGTCCCCGCCGCCGTGACCCGCGCGTCGTTGGTCTGGATATGCGTGTGCGTGCCGAGGACGGCGGTTACCTTCCCGTCGAGGTACGCCGCCATCGCGACCTTCTCGCTCGTCGCCTCGCCGTGGAAGTCGACGAGGATGATGGGCGTCGAGCGCTGGGCTTCGGACACCAGGTCGTCGATCACCTCCCAGGGCCCGTGCGGAGGTGCCAGGAAGAGCTGGCCGAGCACGTTGATGACCGCCACGCCGTCGACGACAGTCAGTCCCCGCCCGGGGGTGTGGTGAGAGAGGTTCCCGGGGCGGATGACGCGGTCCGTCTCGGCGAGGTAGGGCGCGATCTCCTTTCGCCGCCAGGTGTGGTTCCCCAGCGTGATCACATCTGCGCCCGACGCGAGAATCTTCTCCGCGAGCTGTGGGGTAAGCCCGAGGCCGTCAGCGGCGTTCTCGCCGTTGACGGCGCAGAAGTCGACGTCGAGCTCTTCGCGCACGGCCGGGAGCAGGCGTTCAACCGCGCGCATGCCGGGCGCGCCGTTGACGTCGGCGACGAACAGCAGGTTTATGGAAGCGCCAGCGTCGCGGCGGGGTGGAGCTCGATGGACACGTGGTTGCCCTCGTCCTGCGTGAAGCGGGCCAATGCCTGCCGCTCGACGCGGGAGAAGTCGAGCACCGTCCCGATCTTCGACGTCGCCGACGTGACGGCCGAGCCGAGCGTCAGCGCCGGGTCCGGGCGAAGGTGCGTCAGCGAGACCACGAGAGACGGCGCGCTCGCCGGCTGGATGTCGATGCGGCTCCCCAGCCGGCGCCCGCCGACGACGAAGTCGGTGATCCCGACCACCGTTCCGTCCACCGGTGCGTACACGTCTGTGCCCGGGGCGGCGCCGACGTCGAGCACGGCCGTGGCGGGCCCGCGCCCCCCGAGCTGGTAGTACGCGAGGCCGGTGCCCCCGCCACCCGCGATGCGCCGGAAGAGGCGCCCGAGGATGCCGTGGTTCGCCTGCGTGCCGATTGGCTCGAGCTGGAGAGCGCCGTTGTCGACGCCGTGGTAGCCGATCGCTGTCACGCGTGCCTGGGACACCGGCAACTGGATCCGCAGCGTGTCGCGCAAGGCGACGATCTGCGGTCGCGGCGGCCCTGTCGGAAGCAGCCGCTGCGCAGGAGCTGGGCCGCTCGGCGCCGGGCGGGAGTCCGTGGAGCCGAAGGCCGTGAGCAGCAGCGTGACGCCGATCGCCGCGGAGGCGACGATGAGCACCGCGACTCGGCGCGCGCGGTGCTCACCAGCAGCGCGACGTTTGCGGGCACGGCGTGCCTGCGCGACGACCCTCGGCGGAGGCATGCTGCGGACGCTAACGCCCCGCCGGGGGCGCTTCAACGGGGCACTGCTGGACACGGCGGAGGCGGAGTCTACGGCCAAATCGAGCACAACCTCGCGAGGCGCGAGCGCAAGGTTCCCATCTTCCGGGAAGTTCCAGCGCGCTGCGCTCCCGCGCGAACGCTCGGCCCGGGAGCGACCCGCGGGAAAGCGGAAGGCCGCCTCGGCTTCCGGCTTGCCCCCGATCTCGTCGAGCCAGATCTCGGCAGTACGATCCTTGGGATGCCTCCGATCTCGGCGAAGATCGAGATTCCGCGCTGGATCCAGCTGGTCGGACTGCCGCTCGTGCTGCTCTTTCTGTGGACGATCGCGGCGGCGGTCTCTCACGTCGTCTTCCTCTTCCTCGTCGCCGCGCTGATCGCGCTGCTGCTCGACCCGCTGGTGCGGGCGCTCGGTCGGCTGCGGATTCCGCGTGGCTTCTCGATCGCCGTCGTCTATCTGAGCTTCGCCGCCGCGCTCGTGGTCTCCGTGATCGCGATCGGCGCGGTCGTCGTCGACCAGTCGCGCGAGGCTGCGGACCGGATCGACACCTACCTTACGGCCGAGCGCGGACGGCCGCCGCGGACCGAGGCGGAGCTCGACGTCGACCGTCTCCAGGCTTGGCTCGACGACCACGGTCTCGAGCGGATCGAGGTCCGGGAGCAGGGTCAGGACTTCGTCGACTCGCTCCGCGACTCCGATCCGCAGGAGTACACGAGCCGCGTGATCGACTTCCTCGAAGGCGCGGCGCTCTCGATCTTCGAGCTGCTCTTCAGCCTCGTGCTGATCATCGTGGTCTCGATCTACATGCTCCTCGACATGGCCCGGCTCTCGGCGGCAGTCGACCGCCGCTTCCCGCCGCACCCCGAGTCCGGCTCGCTGATCCCGCGGATCGAGAGCGCCCTCGCCGGCTACGTTCGCGGGCAACTGCTGCTCTCGCTGATCATCGGCACCAGCGCGGGCGTGGGCCTCTGGCTGCTCGGGATGCTCGGCTGGGCGGAGGGGATGGAGCGCTACGCGCTCCTCTTCGGCGCCTGGGTCGGCGTGATGGAGCTGATCCCGTACCTGGGCCCCTGGCTCGGCGCGATCCCGCCGGTGATCTACGCGCTCGTGGTCGATCCCGTCTCGGCGATCTGGGTCACCTTGCTCTTTCTCGGCATCCACCAGATCGAGGGGCACGTCGTCGTCCCGAACGTGATGGGCAGCGCGCTGCGCCTCCATCCGCTGCTCGTGATCTTCGGGCTACTCGCCGGAGGCGAGATCTACGGCCTGCCCGGGATCTTCGTCGCGCTGCCGCTGCTCGCCGGCCTGCGCGCGCTGTGGGAGTTCGCCGGCGAGCGGGTGGAGCTCGAGAGCTGGCGCGAAGGCGGCGATGTGCCGGTGGAGGTGGAGATCGAGGAGGCGCCGCCCCCGCCTCCGGCGGCTAACGTCCGTTCGGGATGAGACGGCGGTGAGCACGTTTCCGGTGACCCGGCTGCGGCGGCTGCGGCGGACGGGCGCGCTGCGCTCGCTCGTCCGCGAGACGCGGCTCGATCTCGCCGACTTCGTCTACCCCTTCTTCGTCGCGCCCCAGCCGCTGCCGAACGAGGCGCTGCCGGCGCTCTCGCGGGTGACCGTCGAGCAGCTCGTCGCAGATGCCGAGGAGTGCGCCTCCCTCGGCATCTCCGCCCTGATCCTCTTCGGGATCCCGGAGGAGAAGGACGACCGGGGATCCGGCGCCTGGGACGAGGAGGGCATCGTGCAGCAGGCGCTGCGCGCGCTGCGCGAGCGGGTTCCGCAGCTCGTCCTCGTCACAGACGTCTGCCTCTGCGAGTACACCTCCCACGGCCACTGCGGCGTGCTCGAGGGCGAGGAGGTCGCGAACGACGAGACCCTCGAGCTGCTGGCGCGCACCGCGGTGAGCCACGTCGAGGCCGGCGCCGACGCCGTCGCGCCGAGCGACATGATGGATGGGCGCGTCGCGGCGCTCCGGACCGCCCTCGACGACGCCGGATTCGAGGCGACGCCGATCCTTTCCTACGCGGCGAAGTACGCCTCCGCGTTCTACGGCCCCTTCCGCGAGGCCGCCGACTCGACGCCCGCGTTCGGCGACCGGCGCGGCTACCAAATGGATCCCGCAAACGTGCGTGAGGCGCTGCGCGAGTGCGAGCTCGACGTCGCCGAGGGTGCAGACGTGCTGATGGTGAAGCCGGCGCTCCCCAACCTCGACGT
>Ga0126310_10000213_pt1 | contig 17834 bp, 19 predicted proteins | sample Plot60_FD_92540 | JGI IMG/M metagenome (GOLD analysis project Ga0126310, IMG submission 92540) | Serpentine soil microbial communities from UC McLaughlin Reserve, CA, USA - Plot60 | ecosystem: Environmental > Terrestrial > Soil > Grasslands | place: USA: UC McLaughlin Reserve, Lake County... | reverse complement strand
TTAAATCCGACTCCCGAAAGTGCTCAGAGGGCCGTCAAGCGGTAGCAACGCGTTGCTAGCGTGCTTCGAACGTGCCTCCGCCCGGGTGGTCTCGGTCCGTTTCTGGCCTCTTTCACCAAGATATCGACAGAGCCCAAGGTTCGTGTGTCGGTCTGATACTCAGACCCCGATTCCGAGTATTGTAGGATGTGAAGCACCAGCTTGCTGGTGCCGGCGGCATTCGGGACCGGTCCTACCCGCATTGCTTGAGGCTTTCCGCGTGCCCGCCGCTCGGCACATCGATAACCGAACCACGCCCCGGCCCCTCTTGCCCTATCCCGGTCCCATACCCGCCATGTTGACCAGCGTCCTCAGGTCCGGCACCTCAAGGTCGGGCTCGGCCTCGGCTGGCGGAGTCGCCCCGAAGCCCTCCTTCTCCACGCGCCTGTGAACCCACACGGTGGACAGCCCCAGCTCCTTGGCGGGGGCGATGTCGTGGAAGAGACTTTCAGCGGCGTGCAAGAGTTTGTCGGGCCCGACGCCCATCCGCTCGATGGCGACCTCGAAGTTGTTGAGGGAGGGTTTGTAGGTGCCGGCCTGCTCGGCGGTTATTACCCAGTCGAACTCCACCTCCAGGTGGCACGCCGTCAAGGCGAACAGGCCGTCGTCCACGTTGGAGATTACCGCGAGCTTGTACCTCTCCTTCAGGGCCCGCAATGCCTCGACGGTGTCGGGGAAGGGCTCCCAGTGCCTCAACGAGTCGGCCAGGGCACGAACCTCGGAGGGGGTCGGTTCGAAGCCCCACCTCCTGCCCGCCTCGCGGACCTCCTCCCCGAGCACGTCCCTGTACTTGACGTAGCGGCCCGGCCGCGATGCGGACTGTAACTTGTGTTCGGTCTGGGCGTGCAACTCGAGGATCTCCTGGTCGGTGGCTTCGGCGCCGTGGGTCGCTAGGACGGGCCTCATCCCGGAGACTATGCCGCCCTCCCAGTCGATCAGCGTACCGTAGCAGTCGAAGCTGATAACCTCGTAGTTCCCTAGATCCATCGTCTCGTCCCCTTCTCCATCGCTGGGGCTCCTTCCGTCGTGCATACACGAAGTTATTCCCTGGCCGGGTGCCTCAAGACGTAGGTCACGATCAGGTCGTGCATTCTTTGTTCTCTCCTTTTCGCCATCGTTTACGGCCCCGTCGCGACCGTCGCGATCGCTTGGGGCTGGAATCTAGAGGGCCCGAGCGATCTCCGCGCCTTCGGTCATGGCTGCCTCCACCGAGCGCGGGGCGAGGCAGTCCCCCGCGGCGTGCAGCTCCCCGACCCGTCCCGTGAGCGCGGGCCAGAGTGAGTCCTGCGCCCGACTGCCCAGCCACGCCACGAGAGCGTCCACCCCCTGGACGCCGTACTCTTCCCCGGTGTAGATGTTGCGGACTTTTACCTCCGGCCCGTCCAGGCCGGAGACGTCGCTGTTGGGGATGAACTCCACGCCGGCCGAGAGCAGGCGCCCGTAGAGGGGCGTGCGCATCGTAAGGTGGACGTCCTCGCCGACCGCGAATCCGGGATAGATGACTCGCACTTCCGCCCCGGCTCGGGCGAGCGCCTCCGCGGCGCTCAGTGCCGCCTGGCTGCCCGCTAGCGAGCCGCCGACCGCATCCCACACCACCGCCTTCCCGACGTCCCCCAGCTTGCCCTCCAGCGCGTCGTGGGGCGTCACCACATGAACGGGCGAATCTTCTGCGCCGGGGAGCATCTTGGTCTCCGGCCGGGACCCAGGAGCTAGGGGCTTGGATCCGGTGGCGACGACGACCGCTTCGGCGCCGGAGGTCAAGACCGTGTCGGGGGACACTTCCTGACCCAAACATACCTCTACGCCCAGCTTCTCGAGCTGCGCTTCCTGCCAGCGCAAGATGCCGCGTAGCTCGCCCATTGCGGGCGCCTTCGCCCAGAGGCGCAGCTGCCCGCCCAACTCGTTTTGGCGCTCGAACAGCGTCACGGAGTGCCCGCGGAGCGCCGCGACCCTGGCCGCTTCAAGGCCCGCCGGCCCGCCGCCCACGACCGTGACCCGCTTGGGCCTTCGCGCGGGAAGTAACGGTCCCCACTCCGCTTCGCGACCGGCCTCGGGGTTGTGGATGCAGCGCACCGGGAGGCCCTCGAGATTGTTCCTGATGCAGACGTTCGCCCCCACGCAAGGCCGGATGTCGTCCGGCCTGCCCTGCCGAAGCTTTTCCACTATCCGGGGATCCGCGATGTGCGCGCGGGTCATTCCGACCACGTCGGCCGACCCCGCCGCGAGTATCCTCTCGGCGTGTGCTGGGTCGGTAACACGCCCGACGGCGAAGACGGGGATCCCCACCGCGCCCTTGATGCCCTCGGCCAGGTGGACGAAGAGGCCGTGCGGGGCGGGCGTGGCGGGCCAGTGGGCCACCCGCTGGAACCTGTCCAGGTTGGTACCGGCGATGACGCTGAGGTAGTGCACCTTGCCCGTGGCCTCCAGCCTGCGGGCGATCTCTTGGGCCTGGGGCAGGTCTATGCCGCTCTCCACCCCCTCGTCCCCCGCGACGCGCACACCGACTATGAGGTCGGGCCCCGCCTGCTCGCTCACGGCTTCGAGCACCTCGAGGAGGAAGCGGAGGCGACCTTCCGGGTTGCTCCCGTAGCCGTCGGTGCGATGGTTCGAGTAGGGCGAAAGGAAGGCGGCGATCAAGGCTCCGTGGGAGGCGGTTATCTCGATGCCGTCGAGGTCCCCCTCCCGCACCCGCCTCGCGGCGTCGCCGAAGGCCGCGACGACCTCGGCGATCTCCCCGTGGGTCATCTCGTGCGGGGTCTCCCGGACGAGCTCGCCGGCGACCGGCGAGGGGGCCCAGAGCGGGCGCTCCGTGAGGGATGACATGGCGATGGCGCCCGCGTGGCCGAGCTGGGCGAGGATGCGCCCCCCCTCCTCGTGGACGGCGACTGCCATCTTCCGGTAGCCGGGGATGATGCTGTCGTCGAAGTTGAGGAGGAAGTGGGCCCCGTGGTAAGTACCCGTCGGGTGAACGGCGGTCGCTCCCGTGATCTGCAGCCCCGGTCCACCGGCAGCCAGGGTTCGCTGGTAGGCGACGTAACGGTCGCCCGGGACGCCGTCCTCGGCCAGGCCGGGTTGGTGGGCCGACACCAGCACCCGGTTCCGCAGGGTTGCGGGGCCCACCTCGATAGGCGACAACAGGTGGGAGAACTCTCGCGCTTCCTGCGCGCCCGCGTGCCGCTCGTCCTGAACCACGTTGACCTCCTACGCCTGCTATCGGGAATTGCGTGGCAGTCGCTGCTGGGCTAAACCCCGAACGTCCCGAACCCTAAACGGCGTTTCCCGCGCGCACGCCCTCGCGGACCGCGTCGGCCAGCAGTCTCGGGGCCATGCCGTCGCCCACCAGGTGCACCTCAAGGCCGGGCCGGGCCTCGGAGAGCGAATCGGCGAGCCCATCCACCGAAGCCTGGTAGCCGACGAACACGACCAGGTCCGCGTCCCGGACCACCCGCTCTTCGTCCGAGAAGGCGTCCTTCAGGACCGGGCCCTCGCCGTTCTGCCGGTCCGCGAGGGACTGGTTGGGCGAGAGCACCACGCCGTTTTTCGCCATCCGACGGTAGACGTTCGGCCTCTGGGTCACGTCGAGGTCCTCGCATACCGCGAAGAGCGGGGTGGCCAACTCGACCCGGGCGGCGCCCGCCTCGGCCGCGAGGTTGGCCGCGCTGGCGCCCCGGATCTTGCCCTCCGCGTCGTAGACGAGGACGCGGTCGCCGGGCTCGACGGCGACCCTCCCGTCGAGCAGGTCGACGTCCGTGGCACACTGCGCCTTCAGGCCATCGGCCTCGGGCGGGACCACGGCCAACGACCCCGTCGCGAGTACCACGGCGTCCGGGCCCAGGGCGAGCACGCCCTCCGCGGTCGCCTCGACGCCGAGCTGAACGTCTACGCTCAGTCTCTCCAGCTCCCCTTCCAGCCACATCGCATGTCGCCCGAAGTGCGGGCGTTCCGGGGCGGCGGCCCCGGAGGCGACCTGGCCGCCCAGGCGCTCGGAGCGCTCCAGCAAGACCACCTCGTGCCCGCGCTCGGCCGCGACCCGCGCGGCCTCCATGCCCGCCGGTCCGCCCCCCACGACCACCACCTTGCCCCGGTTGTTGGCGGGGGCCAGGCCATCCAGCGAGTCGTCGGCTATCGCCGGGTTGACGGCACACCCGATTCCCGTGCCCTCGTACAGCCTGCCGATGCAGGTCTCGTTGATCGCTATGCACGGGCGGATGCGCCCCACGTCGCCGGCTTGCGCCTTCCGCGGCAGGTCGGGGTCTGCGATGATCGCGCGGGTCATTGCGACGAGGTCGCAGTCGCCCGCGGCGAGCGCCTCTTCCGCCTGGCTAGGATCGAGAATGCGGCCGGCGGCGATCACGGGAACGGAGAGGACGTCTTTCATCTTTCGGGCCAGGTGGTTGTAGCACCCGCGGGCGAACGTGTCGGGCGGTACGGTCGCCGCCTGGGAGGCGTAGGTCGCGCCGGTGCCCCCGCTGATGTTGAACAGGTCGATCCTGCCGAGGCCGTCGAGCCTGGAGGCGATCTCGAGCATGTCGTCGGGGGTCAGGCCGACCGCATCGGTGAGCGGGTCGCCGGTCATCCGGAAGCCGACGATGAAGTCGTCGGAGACAGCCTCGGCCACCGCGTCTATGACCTCCACAGAGAAGCGCATGCGCCCGGCCAGGTCCCCCCCGTACGCGTCCGTCCGGTCGTTGATGAGGGGGCTCCAGAACTGCTCGATGAGGTGGCCGCCTAAGGAGGTGATCTCCACTCCGTCCCAGCCGCACCGCTCGAGCCGCGCCGCCGCTTCGGCGAACGCCTCTACTATGGGAGGTATCTCGTCGGTACGGAGGACGTGCGGTACCTCCCGGTGGACGGGCTCGGGGACCGCGGAGGGGGCCTGCAGCGGCCGGCCGCTCTCCAGGGAGCTGCCGCGGCGGCCCATGTGGGTGGCCTGTGACATGAGCAGGGCCCCGTGGGCGTGCACCCGGTCGGCGAGGTCGCGAAAGTAAGGCTCGTTCTCCGGGTCCCACAGGCTCACGGAGCCGTACGAGGCCGCTGACTCCCGGTAGACGCTGGCGGAGCCGAACGTCATGATCAGGCCGGCGCCGCCGGTGGCCTTGCGCTCGTGGTAGCGGACGTACCGGTCGTTCAGCAGGCCGTCCTCGCCGAAGCCCGTGGCGTGGGCGGTGGACACGATCCGGTTCTTGACCTCCCGCCGTCCGATCTCCATCGGGGTGAACAGCAGCCGAAAGTCCTGTGTATCCCTCTGAGTCGTTGCTTCGGTCATCCTCTGCTCCCTCTATGCCTCATCTGCCAACTGCACCGACGCCACTAGCTTCATCCAGGGTCAAACCCTTCGTTTCAGGGGCCATAAACCAGGACATTACAAACCCGACAAAGCAAAGAAGCGAAGCGAGGATCATGGTGGGCCCGATGCCGAGGCTGGCGAGCAATAGGGGCAACAGGAACGTGCCGATGGCCGCCCCGATGCGGCTCGCGGCGGTGCCGAACCCCATGGCCGTGGCCCTGACCTCAGTGGGGAAGAGCTCGTTAGGGTAGATCCACTGGAGCACGCTCGAACCCGCGTTGAAGGCGGCGAACACTATGAAGAGCGTCACGACGACCAAGGGCGGGCTCCCGGGCGCTATCCCGAGGATCAGCAAGGCGACGCCCGTTATGAGGAAGGGCCATATGAGGATCGGCCGCCGGCCCCAGCTGCCCACGAGGAACATGACGGGGATTATGCCGGCGAGCGCGAAGAGGCCGATGATGGCGGAGCCCAGGTACGCGGACTTGCCCCCACCGAGGTTGAAGGCTTCGAGTATCGTGGTCGAAAACGTGAATATGGCGAACAGGGGGGTCACCTGCAACAACCAGAAAGCGGCCACGAAGATGGTACGCCGCGCGTAACCGCGCCGGAAGATGTTCCAGAACGACGTCTGCGGCGGCTCGGACGGCAGGTCTCCCAGATCTGCGTTCTCCCCGAAGGCCTCCCGCACTGCCGCGCGCGCCTCGTCCAAGCGGCCCTTGCTGGCAAGCCAGCGAGGAGACTCGGGCGTGCCCAAACGCATGAGGAGGACGAGGGCGGCCGGCAAGGCGCTGCTCGCCAGCATCCAACGCCAACTCTCCTCGCCTAAGCCCACGAGGAAGTACCCCACGACGTAGGCCACCGCGAAACCCGCCCACCAGAAGAAGAGGTTGACGCTGAGCAAGAGTCCGCGGTGCCTTCGCGGCGTGAACTCGGTCAGCAAGGCCGTGGCGATCGGATAGTCCGCCCCGATCGCTACCCCCAACACGAACCTCAGCACGAGCAGTTGCCAACCCTCGCCGACGAAGAACTGCAGCGCGGAAGCCACGACGAACGTGAGAAGGTCTAGAATGTACATGGTCTGACGGCCTACGAGGTCCGTGACGAAGCCCAAAACCAACCCGCCGAAGAAGATGCCGACCAACGCGGCGGCGCCGATCAGGCTGACCATCAGCGGAGAGAGGCCGAGTTGGGGCGTCAGCCCCGCCAACGCGGGCGCGACGATGCCAAGGATGTAGCCGTCGCAGAACGGCCCACCGGCCGAGTAGAACGCTATCTTCCAGTGGAAACCGTTGAGTGGCATGTCCTCGATCGATGTTGCCGTTGTGCTATTCAACTTTGCCTCCCTCCTTAGATTCCTTCATCCGCAGCCCCGCCCCCTCATAGGTGGATATTCTCCGATTATTGGCTATTATATATAATAGCAAATGCTGGCATGGAATGAAATCGGATAAGGAGGCCGGGGGTTGGAAAAGTTGGCAGCAACTGCATCCCAGGGCCACAAAACCGCTCAGGCGATGGTTGCCGACGGACTTCGCGAGGGTATCTTGAGCGGGGTACTGGGGGGTGGGCGTCCTCTGAGACAGATTGAGATCGCCGAAGAGTTCGGGGTGAGCAGCGTCCCGGTCCGGGAGGCGCTCAGGCAGCTGGAGGGGGAGGGGCTGGTGGTCTTCTACCCACGGCGTGGGGCGGTCGTGTCCGAGCTGTCGCGGGACGAGGTGCTCGAGATCTGCGAGATGCGCGAGGCTCTGGAGTTGCTGGCGCTGCGCAAGGCTTTCCCCAACATTACTGATGGGGATCTGCGGCGGGCGGGGGAGGTGCTGGACTGGGCCGACGCGCAGACCGACGAGGAGCTGCTCGCGAGGTGGGGGCAGGTGAACTGGGAATTCCACTCCGCGCTCTACCGGCCGGCGAACAGGCCTCAGCTACTCGGGGTAATCAGGAACTTGCACAACAAGTTCGACCGGTACCTGCGCATCCACTTCTCCACGATGGACTACAGGGGGAAAGGGCAGCAGGAACATCGGGAGATCCTCGAACGTTGCAAGCAGAGGGACGAGGAGGGGGCGATCAAAGCCCTGCACCAGCACATCCTTACCGTCAAGGCGATGCTGCTGGATTACCTCGATGGGGAGGCCGAAGAAGATGCTCCTTGAGAAGATGGTAACCGCGGTGGATTCCCATACCGAAGGCATGCCCACCCGGGTCATCACGGGCGGCTTTGCCCCCGTGCCCGGCGAAACCATGTTCGAAAAGCAGCGGTACGTGAGGGACAAGTTGGACCACCTACGCAGGATGCTCGTCTTCGAGCCGCGCGGACATACCGTTATGGTCGCTGCGGTACTTCTCCCTCCGACCGTTCCCGGGGTGGATCTGGGCGTCCTGTTCGTAGACGAAATGGGATATCTGCCGATGTGCGGCCATGGCACCATCGGGGTGTGCACCGTGGCCGTCGAAACCGGCCTGATTCAGGCCGAAGAACCGGTCACGCACGTAACCCTGGATACTCCGGCGGGTCGGGTGGTCGCTCGAGCCAGGCTGGAGAATAATCGGGTGAAGAGCGTCGAGTTCCAGAACGTTCCGGCTTTCCTCGCGAAAGAAGATGTCGAAGTGGAGGTCGAAGGCTTCGGTCGCTTGATGCTCGACATCGCCTACGGAGGCAACTTCTTCGGGATCCTCCTGGCGAGCTCGGTGGGACTTTCTCTGGAGAAGCGAAACTCTCAGGCGCTTGTGGAGGCAGGAATGAAGATCATGGCCGCCGTAGAGGAGCAGGTGCGGGTGGAGCATCCTTCGAACCCGGAGATCCGCGAAGTCAAGCACGTCCTGTTCACCGGAGATGCCGACGTCGAAGGGGCGCACGCCAAGAACGCGACGGTCATATACCCCGGCATGCTCGACCGGTCGCCCTGCGGCACCGGGACCAGCGCCCGGATGGCCCAGCTCTTCGGGCGCGGCGAACTCGGTTTGGGAGAGGACTTCGTACACGAGAGCATCATCGGGACGTTGTTCACCGGTCGTTTGGTCGAGGAGGTGAAGCTGGGCGCGGGAACTTCTGCGGTTGTACCGACAATAGAGGGCAGGGCCTGGATCCACGGTTTCCAGCAGCTCGTGGTGGATCCAGAAGATCCCTTCCCGGCGGGATTCGCCCTCGGTTAGAGAAAGGAGAGAGATGATACGTTTTCCAGGCATCCAGGTCGCGATAATCACGCCTTTCGACGAGTCCGGAGAGGTGGATTACGCGCGCCTGGCGGAGCATGCCGACTGGCTCATAGAGAACGGCATCCACGGGTTGGTGAGCCCGGGCTCCGTCGGCGAGTACGCCTCGCTGACCGACGAGGAGCGCAAGCGGGTCGTCGAGACCGTGATCGAAGCCTCGGGCGGGCGGGTGCTCGTGACCGCGGGCGTCATGGCCCCCTCGACGGCCAAGACCGTGGGCTGGACGGAGCACGCCAAGCAAGCAGGAGCTGCGGCCGTGATGGCGCTGCCGCCGATCAACTACAATCCCGCCAGGCACGAGGTCTTCGCTTACTACCAGGCCATCTCGGACGTGGGGCTCCCCATCGCCGCCTACAACAATCCCTACGACACCGCCACGGACCTCACGCCGGAGTTCCTCGCCGAGCTCTCGGAGATCGAGAACTTCGTCGCGGTCAAGGATTTCTCCGGAGACGTTCGCCGTATAGCCGGAATCCGCGAGCTGTGCGACCTGGAGATCGTAGCCGGGGTGGACGACCTGGCCCTGGAAGGCTTCCTCGCCGGGGCCACGGGATGCATCGCGGGATTCGCCAACGCTCTCCCGAGAGAGACAGTCGAGGTCTTCGATCTGGCGCAGGCAGGAGAGCTGGACGGGGCCTGGGAGCTCTACCGCCGGCTGCTGCCGCTCTTCCGTTACGACTCCGCGCCGCTCCTCGTGCAGGCCATAAAGTACGCGATGGGGCTGGTGGGCAAGCCCGCCGGCAAAACCCGTCCCCCCCGCCTTCCTCTCGGCGACGAGGACCGGAAGGCGGTGGAGAAAGCCTTCGCGCACTTTGCCGCGACTAAAACCACCGGCTAGGTCACTCAAAGACGTGTGAGGGTAGGAGTACTGATCACACGATGACGTTCAAGAGCATCAACCCGCACTCGCCTTCCGAGGTGATCGGGGAGTTCCAGGAGTCGGGCGAGCGGGGCATCGAGGAAGCAGTCGCCCGCGCGCATAAAGCGTTCCGCGGGTGGCGCGAGCAGACCGCCGTGGCGCGCGGCGGTGCGCTGGGCAACATAGCCGATGAGATAGAGCACAACCACGAGGAGATCTCGTGGCTCGTCGTCCGGGAGGTGGGGAAACCCATAACCGAGGCCCGCGGCGAGGTTAGCCGGGCGATCTCCATCCTTCGCTACTACTCCCAGATGGTCCTCGCCCCGGACGGCGAGAGGAATCCGGCGAGAACCACCCCGAAGGACTGGCTGATCGCGCGTAGGTACCCCGTCGGGGTGTGCGCGCTCGTAACCCCGTGGAACTTCCCGATAGCCATTCCTTTCTGGAAGGCTGCTCCCGCGCTCGGCTCCGGCAACACCGTGGTTCTGAAGCCCGCTCCGCAGGCGACCGCGGTAGCCCACAGGATAAAGGAGATCGCCGACACGCACCTGCCAGAAGGAGCCTTCGAGCTTGCCCTCGGAGACGCGGAGACCGGGGAACCGCTGGTAAAGCACCCCGACGTGGCCGCCGTCTCGTTTACGGGATCTGCCAGGGTAGGCCGGAGCGTTGCCGGGGAGGTGGCGGGCAGGGGAGCGCGGGTGCAGTGCGAGATGGGAGGACAATACCCGTCGATCGTTCTCGCTAATGCCGACCTGGATCGGGCGGCCAAGACCATCACTTACGCCGCGATGGGCTACGCCGGACAGAAGTGCACCGCCACCGGCCGTATCATCGTCGAGGACTCCGTCTACGACGAGCTGCGCGAGAGGCTCGTTTCGGCGGTGGAGGAGTGGAAGTCGTCGACCCGGAGAGCGAGAGCTGCCAGGTGGGACCCCTGATCGAAGAGGGAGCCCGCGCCTCGGCGTTCGAAGCCCTCGAAAAAGGCGGGGGCCGAAAGCTCACGGGCGGCCGATCTCTCGACGGAGAGGGGTTCTACCTCGCTCCCACGCTGGTCGAGATCGAGGATCGCAACAGTTTGCTGGCAAAAGAGGAAGTCTTCGCTCCGGTCAGCGCGTTGCTCAGGGCTTCTTCTGCTGAGGAAGCGGTAGGCATCACCAACGAAGTGCGCTACGGGCTTGCCGCAGCCGTGTTCACCGAGGATCTGGAAGAGGCGATGTCGATAGGGAACCGGTTGGAAGCGGGCCTCGTGCGGGTGAACGCGTCTACCGCCGGGGTGGACTACCACGCTCCCTTCGGGGGCTTGAAGGGATCCGGGATAGGATCGACTAGGGAGCAGGGTCTGGCGACCAGGCAGTTCTACACCGAGAGCAGGAGCGTCCTGCTCTCACCATGATGGAGGCCAGTCTCGGATGAAGGTCATTGTCGTCGGAGGAGGCGTGGTGGGGCTCTGCTGCGCCCGCGAGATCACACGGCGAGGCGGAGAGGTAACGCTCGTCGAGAGGGATCGCTGCGGGGGAGCTACCTCGCTGCGAAACGCCGGGCAGATCGTCCCCTCCCTCTGCACCCCGCTCTCCTCCCCCGGTGTCATCAAGCAGGCGCTCGGGTGGATGCTCAAGCTGGGCAGTCCTCTCAGCCTGAGGGTGAGTCTGGATCCGGATTACCTTCTCTGGCTGTTGCGTTTCGCCCTCAACTCTTCCGAGGAGAAGTACCGCGAGTGCCTGAAGGCAGCCCTCGTGCTGGGCAAAGACACCCATCTTCTCTTCGAAGAGCTGCGGAAGGAGGGCGTGGAGTTCGAGATGCACAGGAAAGGCGTCCTCTTCGCCACCCTCTCCGAGGAGGCTCTCCGCGAGGACATCGAGATATACAGGGAGCTCGAGCGGGCCGGGTACGATGGCGAGTACGAGGTCCTCGGCGGGGGAGAGGCGCGCCGCTTCGAGCCGTCGCTGAGTGAGAAGGTAGTTGGAGGGCTCTTTGTCAAGGACGAGCGCCACGTCCGCCCGGAGAGCTTCGCGAGGGGCTTGGCTGCCGATCTCAGGGCAAGGGGAGTACGGATACTCGAAGGCACGGAGGTCTACGGCTTCAGACGCGGTGAGAGAGGCTCCTGGAGGGTACTCACTTCGGAGGGAGACCTCGACGCGGACCGCGTGCTCCTGGCAGCGGGCGTCTGGTCCAGGGAGTTGCTCGCAGAGATGGGGGTGAGGATCCCGCTCGAGGCAGGCAAGGGCTACAGCGTGACCTCCGCGGGGAAGGGCACACAGCCCGAGCGACCGCTAAAGCTCGCCGAGGCGCAGGTGGTGTTGACCCCCTACGATGGCGGAGTGCGGGTTTCCGGGATGTTCGAGTTGAGCGGCATAAACCTATCTCTGAAGCAGCGGAAGATCGAGTCGATCATACGTGCGGCATCTCCGTATTTGCGTGACTGGAGCCCGAAGAAGCCGAGGCTGGAGTGGGCGGGGCTGCGTCCCGCAACCCCGGACAGCCTGCCATTGATCGGGAAGGTGCCGGGCTTGAGTAACATCTACCTAGCCACCGGGCACGGAATGCTCGGCGTGACCCACGCCCCCGCCACCGCCAGGGCCATAGCACCCTTGCTTCTCGAAGAAAGACCGGTACCCGAGCTTGAATCTTTCAGGGTCGATAGATTCTGATGAGCGTCTTGTGAAAAATTGCGGCTGATCTGGGGTGAGAGAGGCATTCGGGAGCAGGTTCGCCTTCGTGGCCGTCGCGATCGGGATGGCGGTGGGGACCGCGAACATGTGGAGGTTCCCCGGGATAGCGACCGAGTGGGGAGGCGGCTCGTTCCTCATGGCGTTGGTGCTCGCCAACCTGGTGTGGGCGATCACGATCCTTATGTCCGGTCATTCATGGGATCGGAGAGCCGGCTGGGCGCCATCGGCGCTTTCAGGGGTTTCATGGGCAGGAAGTAGAGAATACGCGGCCTGAAGGGGAGAGTCGAGGCAAGCCCTCGACCAGTCGATGTGACCTTCGCTTCCCAGGCGGTCACGTAGCGCCTGCAATAGTTGTCGCCAGAGACCCGCCTTCTGCCAGTCTCTGAGTCTACGCCAGCAGGTGACCCGCTGCAGCCGAACTCCTCGGGCAACATTCGCCAGGGTATACCGCTCTTGAGAACGTAGATGATTCCCGAGAGCGCTGCCCTTGCGGGCACGCACGGCCTGCCTCCTCTCGGGTTGACTGGCTCCGGCAACAACTGCTCTACGATCTCCCACAACTCGTTGCTAACCATCGCTTGCGTCATCGCTGAACCTCCCAGCATGCTTGCTCGGTCTTCCGGCCTCGGTCGCCGTACGAACCGCCATAGCCGGTTCTTGGGTGTAGGATGTAAGGTCCTCGAGAGCTTCTAGGGGCCGCCGGAGAGAAACGCGTTGAGATGTGCGAGCACCGCCTCCGGCGCATCTTCCTGGGCGAGATGTGAGCACTCGGGGATCGTCTCGAGCCGTGAGCCCGGTATCGACGAGTTGAGCTTCTCTCCCACCTCCAGCGGCAGCCAGCGATCTTCCTCGCCCCACAGGATGAGCACGGGGCGTTCGACCCGTCTGTAGAGCGGTTCGGACTCGGCAGTGTCGCGCTGGTCGTTTTGGACTATCTGCCGGTAGAAGGCGTCCTGACCCTCTTTCCCCAGCCAGGGCGCGAGGTAGGGCCCCATCTCCTCGTCGGTCATCGGCCGGTAGGTCGCGTCTCTTATGTAGGCGGCTACCATCGCCCGATGCATGTAGGCGGGGATCTGCCTGAACACCCCCGGATAATCCTGCACCAACCGGTAGAATGGCGAACCCCAGGGGGTGGCAGATACCGTGTCCACCAGGACGATCCGCTCGAAGTCACACCCTTCCAGGAGGTGCGTTCTCATGGTGATCGCGCCGCCGAAGTCGTGGCCGACGATCATGGGGCTTTCGAGTCCCCAATGGTCTAAGAGCCCGGCCAGCAACTTGCCCTGGGCGTGATGGGAGACGTCCTGACCGTCCCGTTTGTCCGAAGCCCCGTACCCCAGCAGGTCGAAGACGTGCACCCGGTAGTTCTCCGCCAGTTCGGGTGCGATCCTCCGCCAGACGTAGGAGGAGAAGGGCGTGCCGTGCACCAGGACGACCGGAGGCCCATCGCCGAAGACGTCGTGCGCCACGACGTCTCCTTCATACTCGAAGGTTTCCCTCAGCTCCCACCCTGTAGCCGCTCTTGCCACTATCCACCTCCGGATCCCTACCCAGCGGTCCACCAACGATTCTCCTCTAGCATCGTAAGGCGCGAGCAGTATCTTTTCCAACGAAAGTTTGAGATGCTGTCCATCTCACATCGTGATGACCGACGTGAGGCGCTTTGCCCGAGTAGGCTGTGGAGGTAGCGTGATGGAACTCAGGCACCTGCGAACTTTCAGGGCGGTCGCCACGCGTCGGAGCTTCACCCGGGCCGCGAGGGAACTGGGTTACGTGCAGTCGGCGGTCACCGCGCACGTCAAGGCCCTCGAAGCCGACCTGGGCGTAAGGCTCTTCGACCGCCTTGGTAGGAATATTGCCCTAACACAAGCCGGAAGTGAGTTGCTCCGATACGCTACGGCGATCCTCGACCTAGCTGACGGCGCCCGGGCCGCGATCGCAAACGGTGGGGAGCCCGCCGGTACGCTGCACGTGAGCGCCGCGGAGACGCTTTGCGTCTACCGGCTGCCGTCTGTCCTCGAACAGTTCGGCAAGCGCTTCCCGGAGGTCCGCGTGGTCTTTGAGCCGAGCAAGAGCGGTACGCTCGATCCGACGCTGCGGCGCGAGCTCTCGGAGGGCGTTGTCGACGCGGCGTTCGTGATCGAGAGGGAGCACGGGGATCTGGGGGGCCTTGTAGCCGAACCTCTGGTTCGAGAGCCCCTCATGTTGGTCGCCAAACCAGGCCACCCGTTGGCCGAAGCCGGGGAGGTCCGTCCTGCTGATCTTGCCGAGGAGTCGGTGCTCATGGCGGAGAAGGGTTGCGGTTTCCGGGAGGTCTTCGAGGAGCAGATGGCAGGGGTCGGGGTCGAGCCGAAAGCGGAGGTAGAGTTCACTAGCAGCGAGGCGATCAAGCGCTGTGTGGAGGGCGGCATGGGCGTGGCGGTGCTCGCCGCGGTATCCGTCGCGGAGGAGGTTCGTAGCGGTCGACTAGTGGCCCTCAACTGGTCGGAGCCCGGATTTCATGTCTCGACCCAAATGATACGCCACAGGGACAAGTGGCTCTCGCCTGCCCTCAGGGCTTTCCTCGCAACCACGAACGACATACTCGGAGTTGGCAAAGAACCCAAGCAGAAAGTGCTCGGCCCTATGGCAATGGGAAGCATACGATAAGTCCAGAAATTGGCTATCAGAGCAGCGTCAAGCCGTTCGGTATTGAAACGTGCTCTTAGACGCGCCGATCTCCGCCGCCGCTTGACGCGGAGGAGGCCCCTAACGCTGTAAACTACTTCACGTGGAGGGGTTTATCGATGCAGCAGCCGGTCTCTTGTACGAAGGATAGGAGCTGTAGATGGCAGAAGATGCACGGGTCGTTAGCGCTACCAGCCGTCCGATCAAGGACTTGCCGGGTCGGAGACTGCGATGGCTCGCCGAGCGGTCAGTAGGGACAACTGCTACGGCGGTATTGGAGAACTTTTTACCTCCGGATGGCTTCGTCCCTTCCCACCGCCACGAGGTGGAAGAACTCTTGGTGTGCCTCGAAGGTCGGGGCGAATTCCACATAGATGGGCGTGCACACAGATTCAGTAGGGGGGACACCGTTATCGTGCCAGCACGGAGGGTGCACGGCTTCCGCAACGTGGGCGACGGGCACATGCACGTGTTAGCCATTTTCCCAAGCGCCGAGCCGGACGTGAGGTGGGAAGATCCTCGCTACGCCACGAGCTCGTGGCGTAGCGAAAATGATTAATGTAAAGGCGGCGTTTGCGCTCGAACTCGAGTCAGTTCGTCAGCAGAGGTCAAAGCTACGGCCGGCAGCGAAGCCGCTCCGATGGCTGCCGACGCCGGCGCGCGCAAGAAGAGCCCGTATCCGGTCACGCACGAGACCGCAGAAGCCAACCTCGCGGCGCTGTTGGAAGAGCTGCGTGCTCTCAGGAGGGCTGCAGGGCATCAGAATATTCTCCTCAAAGAGCAGGACGGCGGCTAGAAACGCTTGAAGCTGCAACGCTCACGGACGAGCTGCGAGAATCGTTTGAAAGCGCCGACGCAGCCCGGGTAAGGTGATGATCCTCTATGGCCTGGACATGGCGTCTGAAGGCCCCTGGTGGCGTAGGCTATTCGGAAGGTAGCAACGAGGTCCGGCCGTTGCTAGAAAGTCGGACCCGAAGGCACCTATTCACTTAGCTTCTTTAGGACGTGGTACTCCTCGGCGCTGAGCATCTTCACGCGTCTGAACGGGCGCATAAACCAAGCATCTCTTGCTAAGATGCCGACCATTATGTAGGGTGCGGAGGGGCTCAAGGACAGACCCTACGGACGCCCCGCAGGGGTGAGGAAGGTGAGCCTCACCGCGATCGAGGAGGTGACAAAGCTCGCGCAGAACCAGCAGATCGGCGCCTTCCGGGTACACGCGGCCCTAAAGCAGAGGGGCTTCGACCTCAGCCGCACCACCTGCGGCAGGATCCTCGCTTAGGTCCGCGAGCTCTGCGGCTACGACAAGGCCAAGAGCGGTGGCGGCGCGAAGAAAACGATGCCGTTCGCCTCCGAGAGGCACCACGAATACTGGACCGCCGACGTCCGCCACCTGGACATGCTGGGTGGGGAGCTGCTGGTGGGGGGCATGGTCTACGCCGTCGCGACACTGGAGAATTTCTCGAGGGCCGTCCTCGCCAGCTCGCTGACGCGCAGGCAGGACCTGAACGCCTTCCTCGCCGTCCTCTACCGGGCGGTGCGGGAGTACGGCCCGACCGAGGCCCTCGTCACCGACTCGGGCTCGGTCTTCCTCGCCAACAGGGCGCGGGCCATCTAGCGGGCTCTGGGCATCCGCAAGCTGGAGATAGAGAAGGGCAGGCCCTGGCAGAGCTACATCGAGACCGCCTTCAACGTCTAGAGGCAGATGGCAGACCACCACTTCGCGAAGGGCGGGGAGTAGTCCGAGCTACGCGAAGCGCACGACCGGTGGATGAGCGACTACAACACCCAGGAGCACCACGCTTACCGGCATCGCAGGGAAGGCAGGCGCTCGCCCTCCGAGGTGCCCTCCTGGGTCAGGACGCCACGCTACCCCGATGAGGACCTCGCGCGGGCGTTCTTCTCGGCCCGCCACACGCGCACCCTCGACGGCCTCGGCTACCTCACCCTCCAGCGCTTCAGGTTCTACGCCGAGGAGGGCCTCGCTGGGACAGAGGTCGCCGTGTGGATGCAGGAGGACAGCCTGACCGTCGAGCACGGCGGGGAAGCCCTCTCCCGCTACGAGGTCGAGTGAGACACGGAGTCCGGCGTAGGCCCAGTGGGTAGGCTGCGGAGGGTGAAGGTCCACACGAGCTTCGAGACCTCCGTCGTCGTGCCCCAGCTCAGGCTCTTCGATCTGGCAGAGGTCCTCGGCGAGGAGGGATGGATGAAGTTCCTCAAGCTGGTCTTGTGCGTGGACGAGTACGCTCCCCAACGGCCTCGCCGTCCCGACAAGCTGCAGCAGAGCCTGTTCCCGTACACGGAAGCCGTCTAGCAGGCTATCCCGGACGGAAATTTCCCGTCAGCGTTGCGACAGCCATGCGTCCACGACTTTACGGGTAGGTCTGATTCACCAAATAATGAACACCTCTCAGTGAGCCATTAAATGCCTTATGGCCGCCCTCTCGGAAGGGCTGGCCCTCGGGGAGGCAGCCGGAATACCGGTGGAGAAACAGCTCGAAGCGCGAGGTGCTCCTTGCAGGGGGCACCGCCTCGGGCGTAGCGCAGCGCAAGAGCGGGAACCTGATCTCGGGCACCTACGAGCCACAGTTCAAGCTGTCACACGAACTTAAGAACCTCTACTACGCACTCGAGTTGGGACAAGATCTCGAAGATCCTCTGCCCATAACCGCGGTGGTCTTCCAGATCTACAACGCGGGGATGAGGCAGCACGCCGAAGACGACATGAGTGCGGTAGCGGAGATCTACCTGAACAGGGTTAACGCACGGCCCGCGCAAACCTGAACCAGCGTCACGACGAACTTCGGTTCGGTGTTCGTCACTCTGATCCCGACCTTCATAGTGGTCTTGTGCGCTCATGAGGCAAATTGACGAGAGCACTCGCCGAGCTGGTGTGAAAGAATTATCCTTACGGTGGTGAAATAGGAACGAGGATTCCACTCTCGAAGGAGTTCGACAGGATGGTGGGCCCAAGGACATGGTCGGAGACCCCGAGAAGGACCTCGGGGCGAAGTGGTTCCGGAGTATGCTTGTAAAGGGGGATGCCTCATGACCGAGAAGAGGGATACCGCGAGGCAGACGGCTGCGGAGTTGATCG
>Ga0126310_10000212_pt1 | contig 17846 bp, 12 predicted proteins | sample Plot60_FD_92540 | JGI IMG/M metagenome (GOLD analysis project Ga0126310, IMG submission 92540) | Serpentine soil microbial communities from UC McLaughlin Reserve, CA, USA - Plot60 | ecosystem: Environmental > Terrestrial > Soil > Grasslands | place: USA: UC McLaughlin Reserve, Lake County... | reverse complement strand
CGGCGACGGGGTCAGACCCCGTGAACAAAGCGTGACGTTCGATCCACAGCTGTTCGAAAAGGCGAGGCGGCAGCTCGATGACTCGCTCCACGGGGCCACGCCTGCTCCGTACAGGGCCCTCGAGCTGATGGAAGGGGCCGTATCCGGTTGGAGCACTGAGGAGGGCTACGCGGCCGAGGAAGAGGCGATCGCCGAGCTGCTACCGAGCCGCCAGGCGCAGGCGTCGATCTACGCGTTCGACCTCGTCGAGCGCCGCGCGAAGCAGAACCCGGGCCGGCCGGACGTCGAGGCGCGGAAGGTCAACAAGGTCGGCATCGTCGGCGCCGGGCTGATGGCCACCCAGCTCGCGACGCTCTTCCTCCGCCGCCTCGAGGTCCCGATCGCGATTCGCGACCTCGACCGGGAGATCGTCGACCGCGCGATCGCCGGCATCGAGTCGGAGCTCCAGGCCGAGGTCCAGAAGGGCCGCTACGACGAGGGCAAGGCGCGATTCCTGGCCTCGCTGGTGGAGGGCGGAACCGGCTACGACCACTTCGCTGACTGCGACTTCGTGCTCGAGGCCGTGTTCGAGGAGCTGGGAGTCAAGCAGCAGGTCTTTGCCGACGTCGAGGCCGTCGTCTCGGCCGAATGCGTCCTCGCGACGAATACCTCGTCCCTCTCCGTGACGGAGATGGGCCTGAACCTCGAGCACCCCGAGCGCCTCGGCGGCCTCCACTTCTTCAATCCCGTCGCCGTCCTGCCGCTCGTTGAGATCATCCGCACGCCGGAGACCGACGACGCGACCCTCGCGACGATCTGGGACGTCGCGACGCAGCTCCGCAAGCGCCCGGTGGTCTCGAAGGACGCACCGGCCTTCGTCGTCAACCGGGTGCTGACGCGGATGACCGTCGCGCTCATGGACGCCCTCGAGCAGGGGAACACGGTCGAGGAGACGGACGAGGCGATCCTGCGCCTCGGCATGCCGATGGCGCCATCGGTCCTGTTGCAGATGGTCGGGCCAAAGGTCGCATACCACGTCCTCGAGACGCTCCACGACGCCTATCCGGATCGCTTCCCGCTTTCGGAGACGCTGGCGAACTACGCAGAGGGGACGGACGAGATCGTCGTCCGTGGCGACGCGCGACGCAGCGTCGAGGAGATCCAGGAGGCGGCCCTGGAGGCGATCGCCGACGAGGTCCGGCACCTACTCGACGAGGGCGTGGTCGAGAGCGCGAAGGACGTCGATACGGCGCTCCTGCTGGGCGCGGGTTGGCCGTTCTTCCTCGGCGGAATCACGAAGTACCTCGATCAGAGCGGGATCTCCGAGCGCGTCACGGGTCGGCCTCTGGCTGAATCGAGGGCTGCAGCTCCCGCCTGAGCCCGCCGATACCGCCGGCGCGCCAATCGCCACACTCTAGGGTCTCGGCCCGGCCGTCTAAGTGACGGCGCCATCTTTTTCTAGCTACACTGCGACCGCAGCGCTCGCACGGGGACTAGCGAGCGCCGCCTTTTCTTCGGAGGTTCGCGGCACTGGACGTGCCGCCCGTGTTGCACGAAGCCATCGAGCAAACCACGGTTCCTACTCAAGCGACTCATCCGCTGGTCGAGGAGATCGAGCGCGCTTCTGCCTGGGCGGGCGAGCCGTTCCTTCATCCGGACGAAGAGCCGGAAGTCGTGCTTGCGGCGGGGAGCGCGCGTCGCCGCGCCCTCGACGATGCGCTGGTGGAGATCGAGAAAGGCAAGGACGAGCCGTCGTCGGACTGGCGGATCCGCTACGCGCTCATGCTCGGGCTCGAGCGAGTGCTCAGCGAGCATCCGCCGAAGCTGAATTCCGGCACCGAGCTGCGTCGCCACCAGATCGACGCGCTGGCCGGGATGCTGACCGAGCTGATTTCCGCCAACCAGCGCGCCGTCGAGACGAACGGCAACGGCACGCTCAGCGCGGAGGAGGTCGCCGAGCTCGAGGCCGAGGACGAGGACGAGGAGGAAGCAAGCGGCGAGGAGGTCGAGCTCGAGCCCGCGCAGCACGACCCAGGAGCGGAGCGGCGTTACCGGTTCCGCCACCCAACGGCTTCGGGCAAGACGATCGCCGCCGCGGGCTTCGTCGAGGCGGCCCGCACGATGGGCGTCCTCATCCTCACCCACCGGCGCCTGCTCGTCTCTCAGTTCAACCGCGAGCTGACGGAGGAGGGGTACGGAGACCGCCTCGCCCCCGCTGTCACCCGCGGAGAGCGCGCGCAGCGCAGCGACCTGATCACCGTCCAGACCTACGCATGGTTCGCACGGCACGTGAAGGACGTCGAGCGCGGCGTCTACCACCTCGTGATCTGCGACGAGGCGCACACGGCCCTCGGTGAGAAGACGAGCACGGCGATCCGGACGCTGACCGAGCCGGTCTACATCGGCATGACGGCGACGGAGCAGCTGATCGCCAAGCAGGTCTCGGATGTCTTCCCAGCCTCGGTCGATGACTTGCCGCTGCAGGACGCCGCGCGCCGCGGCCTGATCGCGCCGCTGCGGTGCCTGCGCGTCCCCCCCGCTGCCGCGATCAACTCGGTGCCGATCGTCGGCGGCGACTTCGAAGAGCGCGCTCTGGCCGACGTCCTCGACCACCAGGCTCTGAACCAGGCGGCCGCGAGCCTCTACCGCGATCGCTTCGGCTCGACGCCGGGGATCGTCTACGCCGCCGGCGTCGACCACGCCTACAACCTCGCGCGCGAGTTCCGCGCGGCGGGACTGCGCGCCGAGGCGGTCAGCGGGCGCACCCCGCCCGTCAAGCTGGCGGAGATCCTCGCCGCCTACGAGCGCGGCGAGATCGACATCCTCATCAACGCGATGCTGCTCGCGGAGGGCTGGAACTCACCCCGGGCGACCGTCTGCATGCACCTGGCCCCCACCGCCAGCCGCCGTGTCTACCAGCAGCGGATCGGACGCATCATGCGTCTGCATCCGCGCAAGGAGGCGGGCGTCGTCGTCGACTTCGTCCCCAAGGGCGCGACGCACAACGAGCGCGTGATCTCGCTCCACAGCCTGCTGGACGCCGACTTCTACCGCGAGGGCGCACGGGTGACGCCGGCGCCGCGACGGCGCGCGCAGCGGCGTGCTCGCCGCAAGCTGTCGCCGGCGCCGTGGCTCGTGCCGGTGACGCCGGACGTCCGCCGTCGGCTCTCGGTGATCGCGCGTGAGTGGCAGCGCATCGATCCCCGCTACCTCGACGAGGAGGAGCAGCGCTTCTGGGCGACGATCGCGGGGCGTCAGGTTCGGTTCGAGGAGCGCGTCGACTTCGCCAAGAAGCTGACGGAGAGCGGGACGACGCGCGGCGCGCTGGAGCAGTTCCTCTTCACGTGCGCCGCCGAGAACCCCAATCGCCGGCTGCGTATGACCGCACTCGCCGATCGTGTCGCGATGGGCGTCGACCGTGCCAGCTTCGACGATCTCGTCACCCTGGTCACGCAGGCGCCGACCTGGGAGAAGGACCGCGCCCAGGGCATCCGCATCCTCCTGCGCGGGGTCGCAGAGAGCAAGGTCGACGCGCCGGAGCAGATCCTCTGGCGCTGGACGTGGCGCCTTGCCCGCGCGACGCGGAAGATCCAGGACCGTCGGGCAAGCGCCGAGTATCCGGAAGCGAAGCGGCTGCTCGGGGCGCTCGCGAACTCGCGCGGGCACCGCCACGAAGACAACGCCCACAAGCTCGTGCAGACGGCGAAGGAGTTGCCGCTCGAGGTCGGTGCGGCGCTGCTCGCGTCAGCCGAGGGCTACACGCCGAAGGCGACGAGGCTGATCGAGGCCGCGCGCGAGGAGCTCGGCTCGGTCGAGGAGGTCGCCGCCGCGCTGGCCGAGAACCTGCCGCAGCCGAAGCTGCAGTCCCGCTCCAGGCGCCGTCGGCGGCGCAAGAAGAAGGGCAGGAAGCCGCAGGAGCAGGTCGCGGCGCAGAATGGCGACCAGCCCGTGCAGCAGCCGGCTGAAGAGCAGTCCGAAGCGACTACTGCTCAGTAGCGGCGTCGGGCGGCCCGTTCTCGCGATCGCGCTCGCGCAGGAATCTCGTCAGCTCCGCCGCCAGCGCCTCCCCAGAGGGGAGGTCTGACTCCTCGAGCTCGTCGACGCGCGACTCAAGATCCTCGACGTACGCCTGCGTGTCGGCGTCAGTGGCGACTGCGCGGCTGACCTGCTCGACATAGCCTTCCGCGGCCTCCTTCAGCTCTCCCACGTCGATGTCGGTGTCGAGCAGAGAGCCCAGTCGTTCGCACAGTGCGAGTGCCGCGCGTGGGCTCGGCGTCAGCGAGACGTAGTGCGGCACCGCCGCCCAGAAGCTCACGGACGGGACGCCCTGCCGCCGGCAGACGTCGTGCAGCACGCCGACGATCCCGGTCGGCCCCTGGTAGCGGGATGCCTGCAGCCCGAGCCGCTCGACGAGCTCCGCGTCGGTCGCGCTCCCGGTCACGGGACACGGCCTCGTGTGAGGGACGTCGGCGAGGAGCGAGCCGAGGCTGACGAAAAGCTCGACGCCGAGCTCGGTCGCGTAGTCGACGACGAGGCTGCTGAAGGCGCGCCAGCGCAAGTTGGGCTCGATCCCGAGCAGGAGAACGACGTCGCGGTCGAAGCCGTCCGGCCTCGCGCGGTAGAAGGCCGTCTCGGGCCAATCGATCTCGCGCGTGAGGCCCTCGACGAGCCGGACGTGCGGGCGCGTCGCCTGGAAATCGAAGAACTCCTCGGGGTCGACGTCGGCGATCAGATCCGCATCCCAGAGCCGCGCCAGGTAACCCGCCGCGAGGGATGCGCCCTGGCCGCCGTCGTTCCAGCCGCGGAACGCGGAGATCAGCAGCGGATGCTCGAGCGCGGGCTGCTCATGGATGCGGAGCGCATCGGCCATATCGCGCGCAGCTTAGGCGTTCATGGGCTTCAGCCAGGCGGGCGGCCGCCAGAGCATCGTCGCGAGCGCAACCGTCAATGCCCAGACGGCCGCCGCCAGCGCGACGTGGACGGCGACGATCCCCCACGGCAGCTCCAGCCGCCACTGCAGCTCGCCGATGGCCATCTGGCAGAGCAGCACGCCGAGGAGGACCAACGCGAAGCGGAAGAGGCGCGGCGCGACCGTGCGTCGTGCCGCCAGCAGCCCAAGTACGAACAGGAAGAGCGCGCCGAAGACGGCGGTGATGCGAACGTGGACGTAGACCGCGTCGTCCAGGTGCCAGAGACGTTCAACGACGTCGGGATCTCCGGAATGCGGTCCCGCCGCCGTCGAGAACGTCCCACTTACGACCAGCCCGAGGCACGCGGCGGCGAGCGCCAGTCCGGTCCAGCGCAACTCGGTTGGGAACGAGATGCCGCCCCGGCCGCGTTCTTCCCGCGCCGCCTCGAACACGACGACGATCGCGCCGCCCAGCGCCAGCAGCGCGAGCAGGAAGTGGACGATGACGATCTCGGGTGGGAGGTCGTAGCGGATCGTCGCAAGGCCGAGCGGCGCCTCGACGAGGGTCAGCAGCGCGACAGCGACCGCCGTCCGAAAGAGCCAGGGCGAACGCCCTCGCGCGAACCACGCGGTCAGGATCGAAAGCGTGATCGGGAAGATCCCGAAGACGCGGTTTCCGAACTCGACGAAGGCGTGGTAGTCCGCGGCCGGGAAGAACGCCCCCTCTTCGCAGCCCGGCCATCCCTCACAGCCCAGCCCCGATCCCGTCAGACGGACGAGCGAGCCTGTCACGACGATGACGTAGAGCGCGATTGCGCTGGCCACCGCGAGGCGGCGAAAGCGGATCGGCGTCATGCCGCCTCTGAACGCTCGAGGAAGCCCGCGAGCACCGCTCGGAACCGCTGCGGCTCCTCGACGAAGGCTGTGTGCGAGCTTTCCTCGAACAGGACACGCTGCGCGCCGGGGATCAGCCGCTGCGCCTCCTCGGCGAGCTCCGGCGTGCACATGTCGTAGCGACCCGAGGTGATCAGCGTCGGGACGTCGAGCTCCGACAGCCGCGGCCGGATGTCCCAGTCGCGGAGCAGGCCTGTCGGCGCCCACTCCTGGCGCCCCCAGATCGTCTCGTACGCCTGCCTCGCCTTCCCGGCCAGCCCGCGCTCGACGCAGTCGGGCAACGGATTCAGTCGACAGACGTGACGCCGGTAGAACTGCTCCTCGGCGACGGCCTCGTCCTCCGCGAGGGGCGCGCGCAGGCGCGCCGCCTCCGCCGCCCACGTCTTTGCCGCCGTCGGCGGCGCGTTCAGCGTCAGGCTGATGACGCCGTCCGGTCTGCGGAGCACGTACTCCAGCGCGAGCATCGAGCCCCAGGACGTCCCCAGCAGATGGACGCGCTCCAGGTCGAGGGCGTCTCGCACCGTCTGCACCTCGTCGAGGAAGAGCTCGAGCGTCCAGAGCCGGGGGTCTTCGGGCCGTGACGAGTTGCCACAGCCGAGCTGGTCGTAGAGGACAACGCGGCATTCGAGCTGTTCCAGCGGCTCGAAGTAATTGTGCGTCGAGCCTGGGCCGCCGTGGAGGCACAGGAGCGGCACCGTCTCCTCCGGACCGACGTCGCGGTACCACGTCTCGTAGCCGCGAAAGCGGACCCGTCCCTCGATTGCTCTCACACGACGAGCGGCTCCAGCACCGCGGGGTAGCCGTCGGCGCCTGCGAACGGCGTCGGGCGCGAGCCGAGGAAGAGCGGCCGGTCCGCCGCGTTCAGGAGCACCGGCATCAGATCCGCACCGCGGAGCTGCCCCAGGATCCCCTGCGAGCAGTCGAGCTCACCGAACGACGTGACCGAGTCGGCGCGCACCCCCGGGCCCGCCATGAGAAGCGGCACGGGATCCCCGGAGTGGATCACCTCGGGGAAGGCCGGAGTCGCGTGGTCGCCGGTGACGCAGACCACGGCTCGGTCGGTCGGTAGCTCGCCGAGCTTGCCGTCGAGCAACTCGATCGTTTGCTGCTTCACCGCCGGGTCCTTGGTGTGTCCCGCGGCGTCGGTCGCCTTCAGGTGCGAGAAGACGAACGTGTCCCCCGCCTCGAGCCGCTCACGGACGACGTCGAGACGTTGGGCGAGGTCGGCGGCTGGGTCGCCGGTCTCCGCCACATGCACCGGCTCCAGCCCGACGGCGCGCGCCAGCCCGTGCATGAAGCGCGAGTCGGCTATGAAGGTGCCGGTGACGCCGTGGCGTTCGAGGAAGCTCGGAGCGGGGCGCGGCCGTCCCCACCACTTCAGCGTGATCACGTTGAAGCGCTCGCCCGCGAGCCGCTCGATCACGAGCCGCATCCACAGTTCGGCCGCGCGCGCCGTTCGCTCCGCGTCGGGGTGCGCCGCCTGCGGGCGCAGAACCGGATGCCGGTCGCGGAAGAACGCATCGGAGTCCGTGACGCGCTCGTCGGCGCCGCCGGAAACACGCAGTACGGCTTCGCCGCGGCGCACGTGGGTGAGCGAGAAGCGCAGCGCCTCGACCTCCAGCTCGGCGCAGCGGTCGACGAGCGCCTCCGCCGCCACCTCCTCGTCCCCGTAGCCGGGGCGACCCGTGAGCCAGAGCTGGCCGTCCCGCTGCTCGGCCGGCCTCAGCGCGGCGAACGCGAAGACGTCGTCTGCGTCGACCTCCTGGCCGACGCCGAGCGCCTCGAGCACCGCACGGTTCGGAAACTCCTCCGGGAGGTAGCCGAGCATCGACCAGTGCGCCACCTCGCTGGACGGCGCGCGGCCGGGGCCGACTGCGTAGAGCAAGCCGGTGGAACCGGACGCCGCGAGCGCGTCCAGGTTCGGCGTGCGCGCGGCCTCGTTCGCGGTCCGGCCGCCGAGGCTCGCATGAGCTCGGTCCCCGAGCCCGTCGAGCAGGACGACGACGATCGGATGCACGTGCGGAAACTAGACGGGAACGCGCTCGAGCTCGCGGATCACCCGCGCCACGCCCGGCGGGACGAGCGACTCCCAGTCGCCGCCCTCGCGCACCGCCTCGCGCACCTTCGCGCCCGAGATCTGCTTCGCCGCGCCCTCGTCCAGGACGACGACCTCGTAGCCAGCGTCGCGGAGCCGGTCGAGCTTCGTCCCGCCCCACTCGCTGAACAACCGCAGGTATTGCGTGACGCCGTCAGGGACGTACGCCGGCCAGAGCTCGGGCTCGTTCACCGGGAACGGGATCACATGGACGCGCGCGAGGTCGAGCCCGAGATCCGCCGCCGCCGCCTTCACCATCAGCAGCCGTTCGGCATACGACCACGGATTCGACTCGGGCAGGTGCCGAAGCGGGTCGCTCGGCTCGGGCCGGATCCGCGTCGGGTCGGGATTCGTGATCCCGACGAACACCTCGTCACTGCCCGCAGCGGCACCGCGGAGGTACTGGAGATGGCCGAGATGAAACGGCTGGAACCGCCCATGGATCATCCCACGGGTCATTGCACGACGACCCCTGAGCCCTCCTCGACGAAGCCGATCCGGCGGAGGAACAGCCGTCGCGCCGCGAACTCCGCCTCCAGCGCGGGGCCGCGCTCGGCCGGCACCGAAATGAGCAGGCCGCCGGCAGTCTGCGGGTCGAAGGCGAGCGCCTCGAGCGCCTCGGGGATCGCATCGAGCTCCAGGTGCGGGCCGGCAAACTCGCGGTTGCGCGGATCTCCGCTCGTCCGAACCCCGGAGCGCGCGAGATCGAGTGCGCCGTCGATCGCCGGGAACCGCTCAGACTCGAGTCGCAGCCGGACGCCGCTGCGCTCCGCGACCTCGTGCCCGTGCCCGAAGAGGCCGAAGCCAGTGACGTCGGTGACCGCGTTCGGAGCCAGCGGGCGGAGGACGTCAGCGGCGTCCTTGTTCAGCGTCCTCATCCAGCGCACGGCTCGGTCGAGCTGCTGCGAGCCGGCGTCGCCGCGCTTGTACCCCGTCATGATCAGGCCGGTGCCGAGCGGCTTCGTCACGAAGAGGACGTCGCCGGGGCGCGCGCCGTTCTTCGGCCAGATCCCGTCGGGCCGAGCGGTGCCGATCACAGCGAGGCCGTACTTGGGCTCCTCGTCGCGGATCGTGTGGCCGCCGGCGAGCAGCCCGCCGGCAGCACGAACCTGGGCGTCGGCGGCCGCGAAGATCGCGCCGAGCGTCTCGGTCGGGAGGGACTCGGGGAAGGCGGCGATCGACAGCGCAAGCAGGGGCGTGCCGCCCATCGCGAAGACGTCGTTGAGGGCGTTCGTCGCTGCGATCGCCCCGTAGTCACCCGCGTCGTCCACGACGGGCGGGAAGAAGTCGAGCGTGAAGATCAGCGCGCGCTCGTCGTCGAGGCGATAAACGGCTGCGTCGTCGGCGGGAGCGAGCCCCACGAGGAGGTCGTCCGCGTCGACCGGGACGAACCCGCTCAGCAGCTCCTCGAGGCGCGCCGCCGAGTACTTCGCGGCGCAGCCTCCGCACGAGGCCAAGTCCGTCAGCTTGATCGTCGGCGTGGCGGCGTCGATAGGAAAAACCTCCGGGCTCAGAGTCGCCGAATGGTGCCTAGCTCGTCGTCTAACCGCAACGCGCAGCGGTGCGCGCCCATTCCCCGCCGAAAAAAGACGGCGGCCGAAGCCGCCGCCTTCAGGGGAGAGGAGGAGCTCGTAGTGTCGAGCCGCAATTCGCCACGTCTGCCCCCTCTCCTACAAAGACCCCGGCGTTCGGAGAATCTTCCAAAGCATGTACAGGGCGAGGGCTGCGGCGGTCACGAAGCCGACGACGGCGATTGCGTCGTTCACCCGCGCCATCCATGCGGAGGCGAGCAGCAGCCCCGCGATGATCACAGCGGCACCGATCCGGTTCGCGCCCGAGCGGACGACGCCCTCGATCTCCTCGAGGTGAGTCGGCGTGATCCCGATGCGCAGTGTTCCGGTCTCGAGCCTGTCTGCGATCTGCCCGACCCGCCGCGGAAGCCGCATCAGCGGCCCGAGCTGCGTGAAGGCATACCCCGACAGCTCCGTCGGATCGAGGCGCCGTTCCGCCTCGCGGAGCATCAGCTCGAGCGCGTCGGCGCGCAGGAGCTCGATCGGATCGAGCTCCGGATCGAGCGCGCGTGCGATCGAGTCGGCCTGCGCGAGGGTTTTCCCGACCAGCGCGAAGCTCGTCGGCAGGCGGATGCCGTAGGTCACTGCCATCCGCTGGAGGTCGGCGAGCGCGTCGCCTGCGCGGATGCCGGAGAGCGGCCGCCAGTGGTAGCGCGGCAGCTTCCGGTGCAGCTCCGAGACGAATCCCGGTTCATCGGAGTCGAGGGTTGTCATCGAGAGGCTGACGATCAGCGCGGCGACGTCGTCGGCGCGGTTGTGTGAGAGGGCGAGCAGGAGCTGCGCGATCCCGCTGCGCGTGTCGTCGTCGAGGCGTCCCAGCAGCCCGAAGTCGAGCAGGGCGAGGCGCCCGTCGTCGGTCAAGAGGATGTTCCCGCGGTGGGGGTCGGCGTGGTACACGCCCTCGGCCGCGACTTGCCGGACGTAGGCGCGAAACAGTTCGCGCGCGAGCCGGCTTGCATCCTCGGGCTCGAGCCCGTGGGCCGCATCGACCTTTCGGCCCTCGATGTGCTCGAGGACGAGCACCTCCTCGGTCACGTAGGGCCTGATGACCCGCGGGACGACGAGGTCCTGATCCGCGCCGATGATCCGTCGGATCAGCTCGGTGTTGTTCGCCTCCTCGTTGAAGTCGAGCTCCGCGAGCAGGTGCTGTTCTACCTCGTCCGCCAGTGGTGAGAGCTGTAACAGCTGTGCCCGTTCGGACCGCCGCTCGAGGAGATCCGCGCTCGAACGCAGGAGCTCGAGATCGACCTGCGCCTGCTCGAGGACGCCGGGGCGGCGCACCTTCACGACGACCTCACGCCCGTCGTGCAGGAGCGCCTCGTGGATCTGCGCGATCGACGCCGCCGCGAGGGGCTCAGGGTCGATCCGGACAAAGACGTCTGGATCGAGCTCGCGGCGGATCACGGGCTCGATCTCCGAGAAGGGGATCGGCGGCACCTCGTCCACGAGCCGCGAGAGCTCCTCGATGTAGACGTCCGGCATCAGGTCCGGGCGCGACGAGAGGAGCTGCCCGAGCTTGATGTAGGTGGTGCCGAGCTCCTCGAGCGCCAGGCGGAACTCGCGCGCGCCCTCGGCCGTCGCCGGGCGCTGCCCCACGAGACCGATCTCGCGCAGGACCCGGAGCAGCCGCTTGCGCCGGGCGGCCCCGAGCACTTCGAACGCGCGGCTCAACCGCTCACGCCGTCTCCCCACACGTGGATTCTTCCTCGATTGCCTCCGAGCAAATCGTCAGATGCTCGGAATCCTTGCCGGCTCCCCCCGGAACCCATCTCCTCGTGCGCGCGTCTCTCCTGGGTGGGCGCCTTCCCCGCTAACGAACCTCTCGCGGGACGCCGTCTGCGATCTTCCCGGGAACTGCCGCGCCGTCGGCAGCTTCCTTTCGAAGACCTACTACCAGCGGAACAGATCGTCGAAGAAGCCACCACCGCTCACAGCCGCAACAGCAGCGAGGGCGACTACAACGAGCAACTTGATGCGAGTGGCGTACAGCAGGACGATCACCTCCTTCCGCTAGAACCTGAAGTCCTGAAGCGCCTCTGCGGCGCGCCGATAGAGCTGCGCGGCCACCTGGTCCTGACCGCGCCGCGCTGCCAGGTCGCCCTTGGCGATCCAGGCCGACGCGCGATGGCTGATGGAGGAAAGTTGGTCGAAGCTGCGCTCGGCGGCGTCGAAGGCGTCGGCGGCCTCGTCGAGCCGGCCCTGCTCGAGCAGCGAGCGGCCGAGCACGAGCTGCGCGTTGCCGATCTCGTCGACGACGTCCACGCGATCGCCGAGGAGCGTCAGCGCTTGGCGTGCCTGCTCCTCCGCCGGCTCGACCTGGCCCGTGCGAAGGTGGACCTGCGCCAGCGACGAGACGGCGCGGGCGGCGTCCGCCTCGCTGCCGTACTCGAGCAGCACCTTGAAAGACTCGGTGAGCTGGGTGATCGCGTCCTCGGGCTTCCCGAGCAGGAAGTTGAGGCCGCCGAGGTTGTTCAGCACCTTGCCGACGGTGGCGCGGTCCGCAAGCTCCTCGAACTGCGCCTTCGCCTGCTCCGCGTACTTCCGCGCAAGGACCCACTGGCCCTGCCGCTCCGCCACGAGCGACGCCTGGAAGTACACGCGCGCGACGGCGCGGGAATCGTCGAGGCCCTCGGAGAGCTCGAGCGCGCGCTCGAGATCCTCGCGCGCAGCCTCGTAGTCCCGCTGGCGCCGGTAACAGCGCGAGCGCAGGCGGAGGATCTCAGCGCGCAGGCGGTCGCAGGGAAGCTCGGAGCGCTCGGCAAGCGCGAGCGCCTCGTTGAAGAGGCCGATGGCCGTCTGGATGCTCGAGAGCTCGACGCGGCAGGCGCCCAGGCGATAGAGGATGTCGGCGCGGTCGACGTCCGAGAACATGGTGTCCTCGGTCACGGCGCGGGCGCGGTTCAGCAGGTCGATCGCGTCCTTCACCTCGCCGGTCCGCATCAGCGTCCAGGCCTCGCCCGCCAGCGCGCGGATCTCGAGTTCAGGCGACGCGATCCCGATGACGGCCGGCCGAATCCTCCGGAACTCCTCGAGCGAGTCCGCGTACTCGTGGCTCTCGCTCAGCGCCTCGGCGCGCGCGAGCGCCGTTTCGATCCGCCCCCGCTCGTCGGCGGAGACGCCGCTTGCGAGGAAGCCGGGATCGACGCCGAGCCGCTGCGCGAGCCACTCGATCGTCTCCTGGGTCGGGCGCGTCTTGCCGCGCTCGATCTGGCTGACGTACTCCTTCGAGAACCGGTCCCCTGCGAGGTCGGTCTGCGTGAGCGAGGCGTTGACGCGGAGCGTCCGCAGCCGCTCGCCGAGACCTCCGTTGGGAAGTCTTCCGAGGCGCGGCGTCTTGGCGATCTGGGTTGCGCGAGTCAACAGAGGAGTCCTGGGGCGGCGTTGCGGGACAACTTGACCATACTCCTCCTCCACACCACGCGGAATCCCCCAAAAGGGTCACTGCTCCTGGGGAAATGGGTCAACCAAGCCTAGCGCAAGATCACTTGACTGAGGTACTTGACTTCACGTAGGTCTCGCCTTATAGTCCGTCCACCGAGCAGCAAGATCCACTGAAAAGGATTGAGCTGCAAGGAAGGCGCGCCACTCAGGTGACGCCCCGGAGAAGTTGGCTGGGCCGCAGAGTCAAGGCCTCCGGGTAGTCACCGTGGGAGGTGGGCTCGCCGCAAGGAATGCGAACCCCCGGGGGCCGCAGCCCGGGGGTTCACTTCTTTTTGAGGGCGCCCACCGGCGCCCTCGTCGTTGGAAGTCTCACGACTTCCAACGAAGGTATCGAGCACGGGCTGGGCTTCGCCCGAGCGCGGCCCCAAGCGCTCCACTTCACTTCCTTGACCAGGCGGCGAGGTCGGCCGAGCGGGCAAAGCCCGCTCGGCGGCGGGTCGCTTTCAGTCCCTGCGGCCCGTCATCCACTCGCGGCGGGCGGCGAAGATCTTCGGCAGGTCTTCTTCGATCAGGCCGCCAAGGCGACGGTCGACTGTGGCCAGGAGGCCGATCGAGAGGAAGAGCCAGGCCTCCGCCTCGGGATCGCGCTCCTTGATGATCCCGCCGGCCTCTTGGCCGCGGCGGATGACCTCGGCGACGAAGCGGTGGACTTCGCGCATGTGCCTCCGGACGTAGCGGCGGATCTCAGGGTCGTCGTTTCCCTCCGTGAGGGCCTGGATCCAGAGGTTGGCGACGAGGCCCTTCTTGTCCTTGGCCGAGAGGTAGCTGCGGCCCATCGCGCCGACCCAGAAGGTCGGATCCGTCTCCTCGGCGACGGCGGCCTCCCACATCGCGCGGCACTCGGCCCAGGCAGCATCGAGACACGCGAGGTAGAGGTCGCGCTTCGAGGCGAAGTGACGGTAGAGGATCGGCTCCGTGACACGCGCTCCGCGCGCGATCTCCGCCGTCGTTGCGCGATGGTAGGCGCACTTCGAGAAGACCTGGCACGCAGTCTCGAGGAGCGCGGTGCGCCGCTCCTCGGCGCTCAACCGGCCTCTGGCGACCGTCGTCACCCCGCGATCTCGGGGATGCCGCCGGGCTCGGGCTCGCGGTCGTGCGCGCGGATCAGAGCGAACGAGACGACCGCGCCGAGGAGCGCGATCAGCGCGGCGACGGTGAGCGTCGTCGAGAGCCCGTCCACGAAGGCCTGCTTCTGCAGGAAGACGCTCGGCCCGCGGAGGTCGCCGATGCGGTTGGCCATGATCGCACCCATGAGCGCGATCCCGACCGCGCCGCCGACCTGCCGGAACGCGTTCAGCACCGCGGAGCCGACGCCCGACTTGTCGACGGGAAGCGCCCGCACCGCGGCTGCTGCGCTCGGCGTCATCACCATCGCCATCCCGAAGCCGCCGATGATCATTCCCGGGAAAATCGTCCAGTAGCTCTCCTCCACGCCGAGCCGCGAGAAGTAGAGGAGCTGGATCGCGAGCAGGATCATCCCGATCGTGATCAGCCACCGGGAGCCGAAGCGGTCCGTGCTTCGCCCCGCGATCGGCGCGACCACCACGATCAGGGCCGTCAGCGGCAGGAACGCGGCGCCGGCCTGCACGGCCGAGTAACCGAGGATGCCCTGCATGTAGAGCGAGACGAAGAAAAAGACGCCGAACATCGCGAGTGCGACGAGCAGCACCGACAGGTTGGCGCCCGTGAACGTGGGGTTCTTGAAGAGGCTGAGGTCGAGCATCGGGATCCGCTGGTGCCGTTCGAGCAGGACGAACGCGACGAGCATCACCGCGGCGACGAGGAAAGAGGCCATGATCCGGGTGGACATCCAGCCGTAGGTGTTGCCCTCGATGAGCCCGTAGGTGAACGCAAAGAGCCCGACGGCGGAGGTCACGAGCCCCGGCAGGTCGAGGCGCTGCTCGGCGGACTCGTCCTTCGACTCCGGGATCAGGATCAGGCTGGCCACGATCGCGATCGCGCCGATCGGGACGTTCACGAAGAAGATCCAGCTCCAGTTGATGTGCTCGGTGAGCAGGCCGCCCACGAGCGGTCCGATCGCGAGCGCGAGCGCGGAGACGCCCGCCCAGATGCCGATGGCGGTGCCGCGCTGCCGCGGCGGGAACGTCGCCGCGATGATCGAGAGGGTCGCGGGGTTCATCAGCGCGGCGCCGGCGCCTTGGACGACTCGCGCGCCGATCAGAACCTGCTCGCTGCCAGCGAGCCCGCAGGCGAGCGATGCCAGTGTGAAGACCACGAGTCCCGCGATGAAGATCAGGCGCCGGCCGAGCATGTCCGCAAGCTTCCCGCCCGTCAGCATCAGTGATGCGAAGGTGAGCGCGTAGCCGGTGACGATCCATTCGAGGTCGGAGAGGTCGACCTGGAGGTCGCGCGCGATCGACGGCAGTGCCACGTTGACCACCGTGTTGTCGAGCATGATCATGAAGAGCCCGAAGGCGACAGCCGCCAACGTCCACCACTTGCGCGCTTCTTCTGGAATCCAATGGAGCTTCACGGTTAGTGACCACTACGTTAGCGGCCACTAATCTCTCGCGTCAATGACGCAGCGACTCGCAGCCGCCGCCGCCCGCCACCCCTGGCGATCCGTGGGCGCCTGGATCGTGGCCGTCGTCGTCTCGTTCGTGGTGATCGCGCTCTTCCTCGGAGACGCGCTGACGGGGGAGGCCGAGCAGCTGAACAACCCGGAGTCGCAGCAGGCCTACGACCTGCTGGACGAGCGCCTGCCTCCGACGCCGGGTGACTTCACGAGCGACGTCGTCGTCGTCCGGTCCGCGTCCCTGCGTCCGAGCAACCCGCAGTTCCAGCAGAAGCTCGACGAGCTGAGCACCGTGCTCCGGTCGACGCCCGGCGTGATCTCCGTCTCCGAGAGGCCGCAGGCGACGAGCGGCGACGCGGCCGCGATCGGCCTCGGCCTCGCCGACGAGGAGGCGGCGGCGAACGTCGTCGACGTCCTCGAGGGCACCGACGACGAGACGTTCGATCTCTTTGTCACCGGAGAGTGGACCGTCGAGCACGACTTCCAGCAGCTCTCGGAGGAGGACCTGCAGAAAGGGGAGCTCCAGTTCGGCCTCCCGGCGGCGTTGGTCGTGCTCCTGCTCGTCTTCGGTGCGGTCGTCGCGGGCCTGATCCCACTCATCCTTGCGCTGATCGCGATCATCACCGCGCTCGGTCTCACCGCGCTCGTCGGGATCCAGTTCGACCTCTCGATCTTCACGGTGAACATGCTCTCGGGGATGGGCCTCGCACTCGGGATCGACTACTCGCTCTTCGTCGTCTCCCGCTTCCGCGAAGAGCGCTCGAACGGCCGCGACAAGCTGGATGCGATCTTTGCCACAGGAGGGACGGCGAGCCGAGCCGTGCTCTTCAGCGGGCTTGCGTTCGTCGTCGCGATGCTGGGCCTGCTGATGATCCCGAACACGATCTTCCGCAGCCTCGCCGTGGGAGCGATCCTGGTTGGGATCACTGCTGTGCTCGGCGCCCTCACGCTGCTGCCCGCGGTCGTGAGCCTGCTCGGCGACCGCGTCAACTCGCTGCGGATTCCAGTGATCGGTCGCGGCGCCGAGCGGGGAACCGGCGCCGAGGGCCGCTTCTGGGGCGGGATCGTCCGGGCCGTCATGCGACGACCAGTCGTCAGCCTGGTGCTGAGTGCCGGGCTGATGCTTGCTCTCGCGATTCCGGTCCTCGACTTCCGGACGGGCGAAGCCGGGATTCGGACGATGCCCGACCGGTTCCCGTCCAAGGAGGGCTTCGTCGCGCTCGAGCAGGAGTTCGGTGCTGGGACGACGGACAACATCCAAGTGGTCGTCGACGGCCCCGCTCCGCGCTCGTCGATTCGGCAGATCGCGACGAGGATGGAGCGGAATTCGGCCCTGCGAAACGTCGAGGTCGAGTACCACCCGAACCTGGCCGTGATCGAGGCGCTCCCGCGCGGAGACAGTCGCGACGAAGCCGCGCTCGCCACAGTGCGTGAGCTGCGAGGGATGGATGTCCCAGGCGCGCGCTTGCTCGTGACCGGCGAGACCGCCGAGAGCGTCGACTACTTCGCGCTCACCGACGAGTGGCTGCCGATCCTGATCGCGTTCGTGCTCGGACTCTCGTTCGTGCTGCTGACGATCGCGTTCCGTTCGATCGTTGTCGCCGCGACGGCGATCGCGCTCAACCTGCTCTCGGTCGGCGCGGCGTACGGCGTGTTGATCCTGGTCTTCGAAAAGGGCATCGGCAACGACCTGTTCGGTTTCCAGCAGGTCGACTTCATCGAGGCCTGGGTACCGCTCTTCCTGTTCGCCGTCCTCTTCGGGCTCTCGATGGACTACCACGTCTTCCTGCTCAGCCGCATCCGCGAGCGCTACCTGCAGACCGGAGACAACGACCTCGCCGTCTCCCGCGGGATCGGCTCGACGGCACGGCTGATCACGGGCGCCGCCCTGATCATCATCGCCGTCTTCGGCGGCTTCGCCGTCGGCGATCTCGTTGCGTTCCAGCAGATGGGCTTCGGCGTTGCGATCTCGCTCCTGCTCGACGCCACGATCATCCGCTCAGTGCTCCTGCCGTCGGTGATGAAGCTGCTCGGCGACCGCAATTGGTACCTGCCTGGCTGGCTCCGGTGGCTCCCGGACTTCCACGTCGAGGGCGGCCGGTGATCTGGACGCCCACCGAAGAGGTCCTGGAGCGGGCGAACGTCGTCCGGCTGATGCGCAGCCACGGCTTCGAGGACTACTGGGAGCTCGTGCGCCGCTCGCAGGAGGATCCGGACTGGTTCTGGCCGGCGGTGGTCGAGGACATCGGCCTCGAGTTCTCGACGCCGTGGGAGCGGGTCGTCGACGTCTCGCGCGGTCCGGAGTGGGCGACGTGGTTCGTCGGCGGGAGACTCAACATCGCCTGGAACTGCGTCCACCGGTGGGCCGAGCGGCGGCCGGACGCCGCGGCCGCGGTCTCGCTCGGCGAGGCAGGGGCGCGG
>Ga0126310_10000211_pt1 | contig 17860 bp, 19 predicted proteins | sample Plot60_FD_92540 | JGI IMG/M metagenome (GOLD analysis project Ga0126310, IMG submission 92540) | Serpentine soil microbial communities from UC McLaughlin Reserve, CA, USA - Plot60 | ecosystem: Environmental > Terrestrial > Soil > Grasslands | place: USA: UC McLaughlin Reserve, Lake County... | reverse complement strand
GGCCTACGACATCTCCAAGCAGATAGAGACGGACCTCGAGTACCCGGGCCAGATCAAGGTGACCGTTATCCGCGAGAGCCGGGTCAGCGAGGTGGCCAGGTAGACCGGGGACGCTAGTGGAAGGCCCCTACAGGGACCTCGGCGCTGGCTTCGCCCGCCTTACCGGCGTGGAGGGGGCCCGCCGCGGTCCTTCCCGCATCACCCACGTCGAGGACGCGCTCCTCGAGTTGGTCCGCAACGCCCGGGACGCCGGGGCAACCCGCATCTACGTGGCCTCCAGCCTCAAGGGCCGACGCTACAGGACCCTCACCGTCATCGACGACGGCCACGGCATCCCGGAATCTCACAGGGATTTGATCCTCGAACCCGGCGTGACCACCCGCCATCTGAACCCCGTCATAGAACCCGGCGACCCCTCAGTACCCACCCACGGCGCTGGCCTCTCCCTTTACCAGATAAAAGGTCTCTCTTTAGGGACCAGGGTCCTCTCTACCTCCTCGCCAACCTCGATACAGGCCACCTTCGATACCAGTGCCATCCCGGAACGTACCCTCCAATCAGCCACCCGACCCTCGAAAAGTAACATCCGCGCCACCCTGGAGCGCTTTACCGAAACGACCAACGCCCAGAGCCCCCGACTTCACTCGTACTACGGTCCTCCGGCCCGCATCCTCGCCACCCTCTTAGATCACCGCATAATACAAAGACCACGGGACAGTGCCGGGTTAAGGAATACGGCTCTCGGGCTTGGCCTCGAGGTATCGGTCAGGAGCGTACAGAGGGTGCTGCGTGGCGAGGTGCGGCCGGTCGAGGGCGTTTCGGCGGGGGGGAGTGCTGGACGGTTTCGGGGACGGCGGGCTGGCGGGGGGTTAGAGCGGGGGCCGGTGCTGGAGCTTGGGGAGGAGGAAAGTGCGCGCATAGCGGATATACTCAAGGAGGCGGCGCGGGCCGGGTACATGGAGGTCGAGGAACTGAGGCTCGAGAGCCGTCCGGGGGAGATCTCCCTTAGAGCCCGCGTCTACGAGCCGGAGGAAGAGTATGAGTAGCACGACACCGATGACGCCCATACCGCTCTCCAGAAAGCCTGCCGGGCAGGACCTCTCTGGCCCCAGGACCGCCTGCATAAGGACCTTCGGCTGCCAGATGAACGTGCACGACTCTGACCGCATAAGACGCATGATCCAGGACGCGGGCTACGCGGAGGTCCAGCGCTACGAGGACGCCGACCTCGTCATACTCAACACCTGCTACGTCCGCGAGAACGCCGTGGATCGCGTGCGAGGACACCTCGGAGAACTTGGCCGTCTGCGCCGCGAAGGCCGCGTGAAGAGGGTGGCCCTCACCGGCTGCATCGGCGCCGCCCAGGAATCGGCCGCCCTAAAGCGGACCTACGATATAGACCTCGTATTGGGCACGCATAATACTTATGAGTTAGCGGAGTTCGTGGGCCTGCCGACGATGCGGGAGACGTACACCCCGGAGCTGCCCGGCACGGAGGGTGAGCACAACGCCTTCGTCACGATAATGACCGGGTGCAATTACCAGTGCAGTTACTGCATCGTCCCGACCGTGAGGGGACGTATGATCTGCCGCCCGATGGAGGGTGTGATCGGGGAGGTAGAGAGACTCGTCGCTGGCGGCACGGAATACATAACATTGTTGGGCCAGACGGTGGACGCGTGGAGGTATGAGGGCAAGAGGTTCTGCGACCTCCTCGAGGCCGTCTCGCAGATCGCGCCGCGCGTGTGGTTTACGACGAGCCACCCTTCCAACATGGAGGACCGTACGCTAAGGGCCATCGGGGAGAGGGATACCATCGTAGAGCGGCTCCACCTGCCCGTCCAGTCGGGGTCGGACAGGATGCTCAAGGTCATGCACCGCGGGTACAAAGCCGAGAGGTACAGGCGCAAGATCGAGGTCTTCAGGGAAGCGGCCCCCGACGGCACCCTGAGCACGGACATCATCGTGGGCCATCCCGGCGAGACCGAGGAGGACCACGAAAAGACGCTCGAGCTCGTCGAGGACTGCGCTTTCGACTCGGCCTACATCTTCAAGTTCTCGCCGAGACGGGGCACCGAGGCCGCAACGATGCCAGGGGCGGTGCCCGATGCCATCGTCCAGCGGCGCTTCCTCGAGGTGCTGAGGCAGATCGAACGTAACGCCTTCCAGAGGAACCAGCGCAAAGTCGGAGACGTAGAGGAGATCTACATCCGCCACGGTAGCACGGAGGATGGCAAGGCCATCGGGGAGACGTGGAGCGGTCACGCCGTTCACGTCAGGACCGATGCCGCCCCAGGGACCTACGTGAAGGCCAGAATCGAGTCAGCAGGACCCCACGTACTCTATGCGGGCGAGCCGTCAAGGTAACCCGGGCTGAGGGAAGACGGCTGGCAGGGAATCCGAGAAAGACCGCACTGGTAGTTTGCGGGCCGACGGCGGGCGGCAAGAGCGAACTCTCAGACGACCTGGCCGATAGCCTCACCGAGGCACAGGGCCGCCACGTACCCACGCTTGCCGTCGATTCCATGCAGGTCTACAGGGAGCTGCCCGTGATAACCAACCAGGCCCGCAGGCGACCCGCGGAGCTAGTCGGCATCGTCTCCGTGACCGAGGAATGGACCGTGGCCAGACACAGGGCTCGCGCAGAGGAGATCACCGCACCGGAGACCACGTTCGTCCTCGACGCGGGAACCGGCATGTACCTGAACGCGATACTGCTCGATCTCCCCCTCGCCCCCAAAGTCTCCCCCCGCCTGCGCCAGCAGGCGCAGGAGGCGACGGAAGGAGAACCCAATCCCCGCAAGGCCGCCCGGGCGAAAGAGCTAGAGCTGGCCGGTGCCGGGGACCGTGGTTCTATCTGGGAAGGAGACCTTCGCTACGATACCGCCATCGTCTACCTGCGCCCCGAGACGCACGCCCTCGACGCCGCCATCGAAGAGAGGTCCACAACGATAACCCTGAACGGCCTGCAAGAAGCCGAGAGACTCAAAGCCATGGTCGCGGCCGGAGAGAGGATAAGCCCCCAGGTCATGGAGTCCGTAGGCGTGCGCGAGCTCTACTGGCACCTCTCGGGAGCACTCTCACTGCAGGAAGCACAGGATCTCATCTCGACCCGGACCAGACGGCTCGCCCGACGCCAGATGCGCTGGTTCGACAAGCTGGCGCGCACGCTCGAAGGCCGTGCACGCATATCCGTCTTGAACAGCCCAAACCAGGATGATTTGCATAGAATGCATGATATAATCGGCGTATGAGCGAGGAGCGGGCGGTACTGGTTGGCGCTGGTGAGAGGCGTCACATGGCGGAGTTGGGGCGGTTGGCGGGCACCCTTGGGATCGAGGTTGCCGGCGTACTGGAGCAGGGTCGAAGGGACGGCAGCGGTTACCTCGGGCGAGGCAAGCGCGACGAGCTACGGGATTTGGTGGAGGAGACGGGAGCTCGGTTCGTAATCTGTGACGACGAGTTGACGGCCTCCCAGTCCAGGGTACTCGAGAAGGCGTGTGGCGTTGCGGTCGTTGACAGGACGGAGTTGATCATCCGCATCTTCGAGGCCCATGCCAGGGACGCGGCGAGCCGCCTCGAGGTCGAGCTCGCCGACCTGGAGTACCGTTTGCCGAGGGTCAAGGGCAAGAACCCCGAGTTGAGCCGCCTCGGGGGCGGAGGCGTCACCACGAGGGGTCCCGGTGAGCAACAGCTGGAGTACGACAGGCGCGTCATCCGCGAGCGCATAGCGACCATAAATCGCAAGCTTGCGGAGGAGAAGGCGGGGAGGGCGGTCCGGGGCGCGCGGCTGAGGGAGGAAGGACCACCGACCGTCGCGCTGGTGGGCTACACGAACGCCGGCAAGACCACGATCTTGAACACCCTCAGCGGGGCGGGGAGATCGACGAAGGACAGGCTTTTCGAGACGCTTGAGACCACCACGCGTCGCGTCGAGGGGAACAAGAAGAACGGACTCGGCGGCGTGTGGCCCGACTTCGTCGTCACCGACACAGTGGGGTTTATAAGGAAGTTGCCCACCCAGCTCGTGCATTCGTTCGCCTCGACGCTGGAAGTCGCGCGTGGCGCCGAGGTCACCGTGGTTTGCGCGGACGCCTCCAGCGAGGAGTTGGAGGAGGAGATCAGGACCGTCACCCACACCCTCTCGGAGGCGGTCGAGAACGGGGCCGGTACGTCGTCCCTCGTAATGTGCCTCAACAAGATGGACCTGGTCTCAGAGGAGCGTACCGCGGAGCTGCGCAGGGATCATCCGCACGCGGTCACGATAAGCGCCACTTTGGACTGTGGGCCGCTGGTGGAGGAGATCTACCACGCCATAGCGTCGAGAAGGGAGAGGATGAGGGTCTTCATCCCCCACGCCGACTACGCCGCGGCGAGCCGACTCTACGGACTTGCGGAGATTCACGACCAGGAGAACACCGACTCGGGCCTGTGGTTGGACGTCAGCCTGCCCCGCTCGGCCTCGTGCAAGTACGCCGCCTACAGGGTTTGAAGGTACTGAGGCTCTACCCGCCACCCGGGCGGGAGGTCCCGGACATCTACGAGGACCTGGAGCTGCCGCCCTCCGGGCGCCTCGACGTCTGCAGGCCTTACGTCGTCGTCAACATGGTCGGCTCGGTAGACGGAAGGACCGCCACACAAGGGAAAGCCGGCGGCATAGGGAGCAGCGTCGACCGCCGCGCGATGCGCACGCTCCGTCGTAGGGCCGACGCCGTGATGATCGGCGCCGGCACGCTGCGCGCGGAGAAGCTCTCCCTTGGCCTGGATCCCTCCGATGGTGTGCCGCAGCCGCTCGCGATAATCGTAACCGACACGGGGAACATACCGCTGGAAGAGCATCTGATCGTCAAGGGGGGGCAGGAGGTCTTGATCCTGCTCTCCGATGCGGTTCGTGAGGGGGTGGCCGAACGGCTTTCCAAGCTTGCGAGGGTGATGCGGGCGCCCGCAGACCCCACGGGCGCCGTCGACCTCGGGAAAGCCCTCGCGGCACTTAGAGCCGGGCGCGGTGTCGAGTCCGTCGTGGTCGAAGGCGGGCCCGGTCTCAACCACGCCCTTTTCTCGCGCAATCTCGTGGACGAGCTCTTCCTCACCGTGGCACCCGAACTCCTCGGCGGGACCCCGACCCAAACCCCTACCTTGCTCAGAGGTCCAGAGATCCCAATCGGTGAGCGTCCCACCCTCAAACTGGTGTCCGTCCACCTGGCGGATGGTGAGCTATTCTTGCGGTACTCCCTGGCCCGAACTCCCCCAAGTCCTGCGTAGGCCTCGAGTAGGACCCTGCGTTATATCGGGAATTCATCGCGAATTCATCGGGGTATGTTCTTATCCTGGTCAACTGTGAACGGCAGAGGATACGCGTGCGGGCCGTAGCCCCGTACGGAATGTTGGCCTACTCCGAGCGTCGATGTGGACGAACTTTTGGGATGAGGGTCGGTGGGTTTGGGGCTAGGATCGTGTAAGGAGGAAGAGCCTGGGTGAGGTTATTCAGCTACTTGAGGGTTGCGCTGCTCACCACCGTGAACATCGTGATCAACGGGGCGACACTGGGCCGCTACGTATGGCTCGAGGGGAGAGTCGAGAGGGGTGTCTTCACGAATTGGGCCAGGCGCTTTCGGTACGCCCCCCGGAGGTTCGTAAAGCCGACCACCGAGGGTGAGATCGTCGAGCTGATACAGGGCGCGAGGCGCGTGAGGGTATTCGGGTCGGGGCACTCCTTCAACGCCGGCGTCGTGTCGGATGAGATCCTGGTGTCCCTCGATGACTACTCCGGCCTCGTGTGGAAGGACCCGGACAAAAAACAGGTGGCCGTCAAGGGCGGTACGCGTGTGCGGGACGTCGTCGACCTGCTGCTCGACGAAGGGCTCGCCTTTTCGGCACTTCCCTCCCACGACGCACAGAGCATCGCGGGTATCCTCTCGACCGACGTGCACGGGACGGGGAGGGATTGGGGGTTCGTCAACGAGTCGGTCGTGCGCCTCAAGCTCATAGACGGCAACGGTGAGGTACGCGAATGCGGGCCGTCGGACGAGCTCTACAAGGCGGCTGTCGGCGGGGTCGGCACCGTAGGGGTGATCTCCGAGGTGGTAGTTCAGGGCGTCGAGCGCTTCGACGTAGAGCAGAAGGTCGAGACGAGGAAGCTCTCCTCCGTCGAGAAAGACCTCGACTGGCTGTTGCAAGAGAACGAACACCTCAGCCTGTACCTGTTCCCTTTCGCTGAGAGGTGCAGGGTCAACACCTGGAACCGGACGGGCAAGAGGCGGTCTGCGTTGGGAGATCTTCGGGAGTTCGTGAGGACGGCCATCGACGCCCTCGGGGCCGCGTGGATCGGTAATCTCATCGCCTATACCGGGCTGTTGCGCAGGGTATCGTCACTCGTCTACGGTATCGAACGCGGGTCGAACCTTATCCTGGAGAGCAACAAGGCCTTCAACAGAACCCTCTACCACCTGCATCAGGAGCTGGAGTTCACGGTCCCGATCGAGGACACCTTCGAGGTGGCGAGACGCTTTATCCGGCGGTACGAGGAGATGTACCATCTCGGGTTGCCCTACGCGCTCTTCGAGGTACGGTTCACGCCGAAAAGAGAGCGCACCCTGATCGGGGCCGGAAGGGGCCGGCGCTGCACCTGGATAGATCTCGTCTGCAACGACTCCCGGGGCTTCGAGAGATACTACGCGGCAGCCCAGGACCTGATAAAGGAGATCGGGGCGCGTCCGCACCTCGGGAAATTTTGCGAGGCCTTCGACCAGGAGTACCTGGCAGGGCTACACCAGGACAGCTTCGCCAGGTTCCTGGATCTTGCAAAGCGGCACGATCCGGATGGCAAGTTCGCCAACGACTTTACGCGCAGACTCTTCGGTCGCGGGGGAAGAGCATGACCCCGAGCGAGGAGAATGTCCGACACCGCAACACCTCCTCGCCTCGACGAAGGCAGCATAGAGGACGGCGCGATCAGGGTGGACGATGTCGTGCGCGCGTCCGAGCACAATTTCGTCGCCGCAATAGGCGGCGATATCCCCGACTACCAGCGTTACCCCGTTCGGGTAGCAGACCGGACGATTTAGTACATCGTCTCCGGCGGCGGCGCGTACATGAGCGCCACCCACAGGATACCCAGGGTCGACGTCGGAGGTGTCGAAGAAGACGACTTCAAGTGCTATCCGCTCAGGGGCGACTCGCTCTCCGCCTACAGCAAGGTCGTCGAGCGGCGACTCTTCTTCGGGCTTGGACTCGCCCGCATCCCCTCTGGCGAGGCGGCCCTGATGGGAAAGCGCCTGGGGATCGATCCGAGCCGCCATGGCGACAGGCACAAGAGGCCGAGACGTCGCAAGAGAGTAGTCGCCGCGTTGCCCTTTTTGAGGACACCGCGTCGTAGACGTGGGCGAAGGTTACTAGAAGCTATCTCATAAATGCGGAATCGGGGATATAGTGGCTCTGTCAGATGCCCTTTCGGTAGGAGAAGCAGAGCATGGACCTCACCGACCAGCAATGGGAAGTTCTGGAGCCACTTATCCCAGATCCACCTCGAAGAGAAGACGGACGTGGCAGACCCTGGCGAGACCCTCGCGATGTCCTAAACGCCATCTTGTGGATACTTCGCACCGGAGCACCCTGGAAGGATCTCCCGGAACGCTACCCACCCTACCAGAGCTGCCACCGTCGCTTCCAGAGATGGATCGAAGAAGGGGACCTTGGCAGCGTACTGGAGGCTCTGGCAGAAGACCTCGAAAAGCGTGGGCACATAGACCTCTCGGAGTGCTACATAGACGCCACGTTCGTCGTAGCCAAAAAAGGGGGCAGCTTCGCTTGTGGGAAAGACCAAGCGGGGCAAAGGTACGAAGATCATGGCGTTTTCAGACGGCTCTTCTTCTCCTCTCGCCCTCTACACAGAGAGTGCTTCACCGCACGAGGTCACCCTTGTTGAGCCGACTCTGGCGAGCGGCTTTCTGAAGGAGAAGCCCAAGCGGCTGGTGTGGGAGACAGAGCTTAGGACTCAGATCCCCTTGATGAGAGACTCCAAGAGCAGGGCATCGAGATGATCGCCCCTCACAGGAACAACCGAAAGAAGAAAAAGAGCCAGGACGGGCGCAAGCTCTCAGGCGCTACAAGAGGAGATGGAACATAGAGAGGCTATTTGCCTGGCTGCAGAACTTCAGGAGGTTGGTGGTTCGCTACGAGTACAAGGACGAGAACCTCCTGGGCATGGCGCAGCTCGGGTGCATAGTGATCCTGCTCAGAAAGTGTTTATGAGATGGCTTCTAGAGCCTTTCTTCTACCCCTTACTCTCCGAGGTCTTTGACTGGGACCCCCCGCCTTTCTTCAAGAGCTTTCTACGGCTCGAGGCGACCGGGAGCAAGTTGACCATTACGTGCTACGGCGTGACGGGTTGCGCCGAGGACGAGGAGAATCCACCCGCGGAGGACCGCGTGGAGATCGACCTCGACCGCCAGATCTCCGGTAGCTGATCTATGGTCGAGGGATCCCAGTGCTCCTCGAGTCGACTCTGTAATGCGGATGGGAAGGAGCGGGAGATCGGTCATTCGGAGGGGACGCGGGCGAGGATACGGACGCCTTTTCGCGTTCCGCTTACGATCTCCAGCGTTCCGCCTTGCCGCGACGCTCGCTCGCGCATCGACTTGAGGCCGAGGTGGCCGGGGAAATCGCCGCTGGTGTCGAAGCCGACGCCGTCGTCGGAGACTTCGGGCGTGATCCCCTCGGAGTCTCGCGCCAGCTTGATCTTCACGTTGGCCGCGCGGGCGTGCTTGACGGTGTTGTGCAATGCTTCCTGGGCGATGCGGTAGATGGACTCATTGGTCTCCAGAGGCGCGTCGGGTTCTTCGCCGAACGCGGTTTCTACCGGTATACCGTGGCGTGCCTGGATGGCGGCGGCCTGCTTCTCGAGCGCGGCCACCAGTCCCTCTTTCTCCAGCGACTCCGGTCGCAGCTCGAAGGTGAGGGCGTGCATCTCGGTCATACCAGCCTCGGCCAGGGTGACGGCGTACTCGAGCGGCTCGGCGGCGTCTTCGGGGTTGTCAGGCAGAAGCTCGCGGGCGGTCTCGACCCCAAGGGTGATGCCGTAGAGGGCTTGCGAGACCGAGTCGTGCAGCTCGCGCGCCAACCTCTGGCGCTCTTCGAGGGCGGCCTTGCCGCGGGCGTCGGAGAACAGGCGGGCATTCTCCACGGCCACGGCGGCCTGGTCCGCCACTGCCCCGAGGAAGACCTTCTCCTCCTCCCCGGGCTCTTGACCAGGGGGATAAGCGAAATCGATGGCGCCAAGCGCCTTGCCTCTGGAGAGTAGCGGCACGACGTAGACCGAGTCCCACGGCCCGTGCGGGTAGAAGCTCTGGCTGGCGTTGCGGTAGAGCACGGGCTTGTGGCTGCGAATTGCTTCCCTGTTGGTGGAAGTAGCTCCATCCATCTCGTAGCCTTCAGGCACGCCGTGGGCGCGGGCCAGATGGGCCTCCTCATCGTCGATGAGGGCTATCAGGCAAGCGACGGCCGTGGTGGCCCGTACCGCGCTCCACGAGAGCGCGTTCAGGGTATCCTCCATCGGCAGTTCGAGGACTACATCCGCGGCGATGCGCGACAACGTCGCCACGCGCTCTTCGAGCAATGCCTGCATCCGCGCCCGTTCCGTGACGTCGTGCGCGACGTCGACGAGCGTTCGTTTGCCGTCGCGCACGATCACGCTCGCGCTTACCTCCACGTCCAGCAGCGTCCCGTCTTTGCGTACGTATTTTCTCTGGCCGACGGAAGGATTCCTCTGCTCGAGAACACGTCGGATATTGGCGTCGATGCTCGCGCGGTCGGCGGCGACCACTTCGCAGATGGTCATGCTCTGAAGCTCGTCCTCAGCGTAGCCGAGTGACTCGCGGAAGGTGGCGTTGGACTCCACGATGCGCCCGCTTTCGACATCGATGAGAAAGATGTTCTCGGTGGCTTACTCTATCACGGTGCGGTAGAGGCGCTCGCTCTCTTTGAGGGCCGCCTCGGCTTGTTTGCGCTTCGTAATGTCGCGCGTAATCGCCAGCAGGCCCGAGGTTCCGCCCCCGACATCGCGAAGCGGAACGGCGTGGGTGTCGAGCCAGCGGCGCGCGCCCTTCAGCCCGACGAGCTCGAACTCGAGCGTCCCAGAGTCGCCGCGCAGCACGCTCTCCGTAAGGGCCACGAAAGCGCTCCGATGCTCGGGGGCGATGTAATCGTAGACCGATTTTCCGTGCACCTGCTCCAGCGAGTCGGCCTCGATCATGGAGAGTCCGGCGGGGTTCATCTCCAGCAGGGAACCGCCCATGCCGAGCACCTTGACGCATTCCGGTTCCGTCTCGATGATCGTCCGCAGGCGGCTCTCGCTCCTGGCCAGGGCTGCTTCGGCCCGCTTGCGCTCGGTAACGTCGCGGACGATGGTGCAGATCACATCACGACCGGCGAGCGAGATCACGCTTACCCCGACTTCCACGTCCAGCACGGCGCCGTCTTTACGCCGGCACTTCCTGTTTCCGACGACGCGGCGTCTCAGTTCCAGCGTCCGCCGCATAGTCGCGTCGACGTCCCAGCGAGGATGCTCCACGATACGGTAGATGTCCATTCCCCTCAGCTCGTCCGCCGTATATCCCACCATCTTCTGGAAGGAGGGGTTCGTCTCCACAAAGCGGCGGGTCTCTGCGTCGAGCAGGTAGATGCCGTCGGTGGCCTGCTCGATCACGGCTCTGTAACGCTCCTCGCCTGCGCGCAGGCGCTCCTCCATTTGCCTGCGTCTTATGGCGGCCCCCAGGGTCCCCGCCGCTGCTCTGAGGGCCACGACCTCCGCCGCTGACCACTCGCGCTCTTCGACGCACTCATCAAAGCCGATGAACCCCACCATCGTCCTTCGACGAAGATGGGCACGATGGCTATGGAGAGGACTTCCTCGGCGCGAAGCTCGGGCTGTTCGCTCTCTGGGAAGTCCCTGGCGTGGCCGTACACGGGGTCTCCGCGTCCCATGGCCTGTACCCATCGGCCAAAGCCTGCGGCCTTGAAGGGGATGGCCTTCAACACGGGATTATCGATCTGCGCCGAGACGCCCGCTGCCACCCACTCGTAACGCTGCGTCGCCAACAGCTCGCCGTCCTCGCACGCGAAGTTCTCGAAGATGTAGACGCGACTCGCCCCCGCGGCTTCCCCGAGCCGCCGCAGGACGGCTCGCACGCTCTCTTCCCAACCCGCCGCTTCGCCGAGGAACTGATCCGCCGCGAACCGCACGGCGTCGAGGATGGCGTCCCGGCGTTGCAGTTCCTTTCCCGCTCGCCTCAGATCCCGTTTCTCCCGAGCCTCCTGCAGGCTCCGCTCCACGACCGCGCGCAGCCGGGTCAGGTTGTCCTTCATCACGTAGTCGTAGGCCCCGGCCTTTATCGCTCGGGCCGCTACGTCCTCCCCGACCTTGCCGGAGACCACGATGAACGGCGACTCCGAACCCGAGGCGTACCACATCTTCAGCGCCACCGGGGCGTCGAAGCTCGGCAGCCGGTAGTCGGAGAAGATCACATCCCACGGCTCCGCTAGCGCCCGCTCCATAGCCCCTGAGGTCTCCACCCGCTCGTACTCGGGCTCGTAACCGCCGCGCCGGAGCTCGCGCAGGAGCAGCAGCGCGTCGTCCTCGGAGTCCTCGACAAGCAGCACGCGCAACGGCGCGCGCCGGATCTCCTGTTGCACGGCCAGGGTTACCAGGGCTCCTCGTTCAGTTCGTCCATGCTCACCAGACCCGCGCGGACGGCGTGCAGGGTGGCCTGGGTGCGGCTGCTGACGCCGAGCTTTCTCAAGATGCCGGAGACGTGGGCTTTCACCGTCTTCTCCTCGAGAAGAGCTCGCGTGCGATCTGCTTGTTAGCCCAGCCCCGCGCCAGGAGCTTCAAAACCTCTGTCTCGCGTCCGGTGAGGGCCGCTGGCCTGTCCGGAGTCCGCATCTCGCGCATCAGCTTCGCAGCAGCCGCAGGATCGAGCTGCACCTGGCCCGCCGCCGCACCCTTGATCGCGCGGCACCGCTCCCGAGGCTTGGTGTTCTTCAGAAGGTAACCTATCGCCCCGGCACGCACGGCTCCTATCACCGCGCCGTCGTCCAGCACGCTGGTCAGCGCGACGACCTCCACCTCCGTGCTGTCGGCCTTGATCTTCTGCGTTGCGGCGATGCCGTCCATCACCGGCATCAGCAGATCCATCAATACCACGTCGGGCTCGAGGTCGCGAGCCATCTCCACCGCCTCTTGCCCATTTGCCGCTTCGCCGATCACCTCGAGCTCGGGGTCCAGCCCGAGGTACATGGTAAGCCCCTGGCGCACCACGCCGTGGTCGTCGGCGATCAAGACCCTTATGGTCACGCAACTCCTTCTTGGACTTTAGTCCTAGATTATCTCTTCTCCTAAAGTCTTTGGCAACGATTGTTCCTTCGCCCGATGCCGGCGCCCGCACCCACGGCAATACTACCCGTATCCGACAGCAACGAGGATGCGGAAGAGGTTGAAGATGCACACCCTGAACGAGATCGAGTCGTGGAGGCAACACCGCGAGGAGTTGGTAAGGGGGCCCGGGGAAGAGCGTCTGACCCGGAAGCTTCGGGCGGAGCGTCCGAGAAGACGCGTCTGGAGAACCCGATAATGGCCGCCGTTCTGCAGGCTTGCGATGCGGGCGTCATCCGGTCCACCCGGGGCTCGGCGCCGTGCCGGCCCTCCTCGCAGCCCTGGGTTATAGCGGCCGCGTCTCTGGGCTCGGGCATGGCTTTCCTCGACAGCACCGTAATGAACGTCGCCCTGCCCGCGGTGCAGGTGGAGCTCGGGGCGAGCGCGCGGGAGGTGCAGTGGACCTACGGAGCTTTCGCCCTGGTTCTGGCGGCGCTTATACTCGTCGGGGGCACTCTGGGAGACCGCTTCGGATGGAGACGCCTCTTCGTCCTTGGGGCCACGATCTTCGGTGCAGCCTCGCTGTGGTGCGCCCTGGCATCCGATCCCGGGCAACTCGTCGCGGCCAGGGCCGTGCAGGGCGTAGGAGGGGCGCTGCTGGTGCCCGCGTCGCTAGCGATCGTCGGGGCCTCGTTCGAGGGGAAGCAAAGGGCGAAGGCCATCGGGGCCTGGGGGCCCTCAGCGGCCTCGCGATGGCGGTGGGGCCGGTCTTGGGCGGATGGCTGGTCGATGAGATCTCCTGGCGGGCTGCGTTCACGATCACCCCTGCGATGGCCCTCGTGGCGGTCCCCATCGCGCTGTGGCATGTGCCAGAGAGCCGTGACCCCGAGGCCCACAGGCTCGACCTCGCCGGCGCGATCCTCGCTACGAGCGGGCTTGCGGGTCTGGTCTACGCCCTGATCGAATCCTCGACGTGTTCACGTATACTCGGCCTTCGCCTCTGGCAGCGTATTCTTGCCCTTTGTAGCGATGGCCCTCATTATTGGCCGCCTCTCCGGGCGCATCTATGCCCGCTTCGGCGCGAAGGTGCAGCTCATGGTAGCTTCCCTCGCCGTCGCGGTGGGTCTGCTGCTTTTCGCCATGCCCGGCGCGGACCACGGTTCCTCCTGGACCTCGTTCTTCCCTGCCATGATCGTTCAGGGCTTCGGGATGGCGCTGGCGATATCCCCACTGACGACGGTATCACTCGGCTCGGTAGAGAGCGAGCACTCCGGGCTGGCCTGGGTGTGAATAACGCAGTGACCAGGGTGGCAGGGCTCCTGGCGGTCGCCGTTCTTGGCGTGTTGGTCTACGGAGCATTCTCCGCGAATCTCGATGCGCGGTTGGAAGGGATGGATATGCCTGGCAACATCCGGAGCGCGACAGAGGCTGCTAAGGCTGACCTCGGTGCGGCCGAGGCGCCAGAGGGCCTGAATGCACGGACGGCGGTGCGAATCGCGGACGCAATAGACGAGTCCTTCGTCGCGGGGTTCCGAGTTGTGATGCTGGCTTCTGCCAGCCTCGCCCTCGCCAGCGCGCTGATAGCGGCGCTCTTGGTCGGGGATCAGAGGGTCCCCTCCCCGGGTGGAGATCCTATTCGTCGGACGGGCTCTGAAGTCGATGTGCCGGTCTTACAGACCGCGTCCCGGGAAGAGGGAGCGACCCATGAAAGACGGCCTCCACAACCCGTAACCGTCGGCGCGTCTTGACGAAAATGAGGGGGCGAACAGCAGGAACGGTACCAGACCTGCGGTCAGCGGCCAGACTACCGAACCTGTAAAATCGACCTACCGTAGGCTTGGGAAAGGGGAACCGTTGCACGAGACCAACGGGGTAGAGTTCGCCACGACGCACCTCGCGACTGGCGCCACACTCCACTATGCGGAGTGTGGCGACCGAGCAGGGGAAGCCATCATATTTCTGCACGGGTACTCCGATTCGTGGTTCTCCTTCAGCCGGGTGCTCCCATTGCTCCCACCCGAGTATCATGCCTTCGCGCTCACCCAGCGCGGGCACGGGGACTCGGACAAGCCCAAATGCTGCTACACGGTTGACGACTTCGCCGCCGATGTGGATGCGTTCATGGACGCATTCGGGATCGAGAGAGCGAATGTCGTCGGTGCTTCGACGGGGGCCCTTTTCGCGCAACGAGAGGCGCTGCGCTACCCACACCGCGTTAGCCGTCTCGTCCTGATCGCTCCGCAAACGCCAGCGCATGAGAATGAGGCGCTTTCAGGGCTTCGGGAGGAGCTGCGCACGCTAAAAGATCCCGTCCCGCCCGGATTCGTAAGGGAGTTCCAGGAGAGCACCATCTACCATCCGGTGCCACAAGAGTTCCTCGATACGGCGGTCGCAGAGAGCCTCAAACTCCCGGCCCACGTGTGGCGCGATTACCTAGAGCAGGCGGTGCTTTCGATCCATCATGATTATGTAGTCGAGCTTCGTGAGATTGATGCGCCGACTTTGATCTTGTGGGGGGCGCAGGATGCCCTCTTCCCGCGCGAAGAACAAGAGCGGCTCGCGGCGGCGATCCCCGGTGCCACGTTGAAGGTGTGCCCCGAGAGCGGCCACGCGGCGCACTGGGAGCGACCGGAGTGGGTTGTGCAGGATCTGGAGGAGTTCATGGAACAGACACGCGTACTGCCTAGGTCTTCCTAACAGGACAAGCGGGCAGGACAAGAGCGGCATTCGTAGCCTTGCGGCTTCTCCTGTGGCACGATGGATCGGGATACCCGGAAAGGAGTTGAGCATGGAGACCAGAGCACATCCGCCCGGACTGCAAGATGTCCTGGAGTTTCCGTTGGTCGAAGCGCTATTCGGAAGACGAGCCCGCCGGTTCTCTTTGGGATCCTCGCTCCCCGACGGGCCGCTGGCGTTTACCTCCCCGCACGATCCTCTGCCGCTTACCGATCTGGAACAGATGCTGGTCTTGACGGCCGCGGCCGGCAACACGGGATGGCACTATATGATCATGCGCCACGCCGGGTACGCTCCCCACCTCTCGAACTACTCCGGGGCCGCCGGCGGTCGCACCTTCCCCTCGGCGGCTGGCTTCCACACCAGCGAGGTGTTCTTCACCGACGACGAGGGTGCCTACCTCTTCGAGACCCGCGACGCCCCAGCGCTGGTCGAGCCCGCGACCGACGGACCTCCCGACCTCGACGCCATCCTAAAGGCCCACCAGGGCCGGATACGCAAGCTATCCGACGGTCGGCTGCACATCCCTGCCGAAGAGCCCTACATGGAGGGGCATAATACCTGGTGCGCCAACCGCCCGGGGAGCACGCTGCTAATCCCGGTGGGGGACATAGCCCAGCACATGATCGCCGTCCTGTGCTTTATGGTCCAGAACGGATACGTGCTCTTCGACGATATCAACGGGGAGGGGATCCCGGGCCTCGAGCGTTTCTCTCACCTCGCGAACCTGGATGAGCCCTTGCCGCTGACCTTTATGGAGACCTACTCGATCACTGAGTGCACCGCGGAGCTCTCGACCTCTTGCTACGCCGGCATGCTGATGCTGCAGGCGATGGGCCTGGGAGGTTGGATGTTCGACGGCATCGACCGCTACACCGTCCTCGGGGCCAGCGGCGACCCCGAGGTGCCGGGGCTGGGGTTCCGCTACGACACCGACGACCGTTGGCCGCTGCCGAACCCCACGGGCCTTGCAGGTGTCTTCGAGGGTTACTGCCCTCCCCACTATCCCGACATGCGTGCCGCCGTCGAAGCCTTCGCCGAGCGAAAGTTTGGTCCCGGAGGACCGTTTCACCCGGACACTCCGGGTCCCTGGAAGGAGAGCACCAGGGTGCGGAGCAGCGCACAGGTCCACACCGAGGAGTTCAAGGAGTGCGTGGCGATCATGGCGCAATACATCTACGACCGCTTCGGGAAGTTCCCCGCTACGGTCCCTAGCATCTTCGTCCTGACCTACTTGCAGGCTCACCACCTGGAGCTTGAGTTCTACGACCACCACTTCGGTCCTGGGGCGTACCTGCGAACCCACGCCGACCACATGGTCCGCTGGCATCCCGAACCCGGGACGTCGCTTGAATAACCACGTCTGGGTAGGACCTGGCCGAGGGGATGAACGGGTGTCCGTCCGGTATCAGGGGTCCTTGCTGCGTGTCTGAGGCGAAGCCTCCTGTCGCGCTCGAGCCTTCGCCTGAGACGCGAACCAGCTGAGGGTCTTATCGAGGCCCTCGCGGTCCGGGATCTGCTGCTCCCAACCCAGTGATTCTCTGGCTCGGGTTATGTCGGGGCAACGCTGCCTGGGATCGTCCTCAGGCAGGGGCAGGTGCGAGATCCCGCTGTGCGAGCCGGATAGCTCTATGATCATCTCGGCGACCTCGCGCACGGGGTACTCGACGGGGTTGCCAATGTTGACCGGACGGGTCTCGTCGCTCCTCATAAGGCGGATCACGCCCTCGATCAGGTCGTCCACGTACTGCAGGCTCCTGGTTTGGGTCCCGTCACCGTAGACGGTCAGGGGCTCGCCAAGGAGGCCCCGACGCCGCCGGGCCGGAGGAGATGGCCAGAAATGGTTGGGGATAGGGCGAGGAAGTGCATATGGGCATAATACAAAGGCGCCAGGGTACGCTCATGTGGGCTCATTCCAGACACGAGGGCGAGGACATCCCGGACCGAGTCGTTGAGGGCGTAAGCGAGGGCAGGAACCATCGGGGTTGTCCGAGCGGCGCCCTCATGCTCACCTCGTGCGAAGAGAGGCCCGGTCCATCTCGCACCCACGGGTCCTTGATGGGCGCCCTTCGCACCAGCGATCGGAAGGCCGCCGCAAGCGGGATGCCGAAGAGTAGGTAGAACTCCGCGCTCATGCGCAGAAGCTTGCCACACGCGATCCAGATGCCTACGAAAAGCGCGACCTCGACTCACCTACGGATCCCACCCAGCGATGCACGGCGGCCATCATGCCCGCACGATAGCGCCCGCGCTGAGAGCCCAGGGCGCGAACTTCCGAGAATCCCCGTTATGCGAAGTTCGAGCCGAGAGAGGCTCGGTACAGGGCCAGCCTCAGCTTTGCTCCTGGCGACGCCGCATACGGTCCCAGATCTCGAGCGAGACGAGAAACGCGCACCATGCGCCTGCCCCGAGGGGTCCCGCCCACATGTACAGGTAGACACCCATGAGCAAGACCGACGGATAAAAAAGCAGGGCGTAAAGGACCCATAGCCACAGCGAGATACGCTCCCTGCTCTCTCTGAGCAAGCCGGTGGACCCCTGGGCAGCGAGAATGAGGCTCAGGATGAGCATCGTCGTACGCAGGAGCACCTCGTGGCCGTCTGTCGGGCCCATCGAGAAGAAGAGCAATCCCGCGACCAGGGCGACGTCGGACAACCCGACGGCAAGCAGCGTCCAGTAGAGGCGGCGAGACAGGGCCTGCGGTGGCTCGCCGCCGATGTAGCGCGTAAACCGCAGAAGGGCCGCAGGTGGCCCGTT
>Ga0126310_10000210_pt1 | contig 17903 bp, 17 predicted proteins | sample Plot60_FD_92540 | JGI IMG/M metagenome (GOLD analysis project Ga0126310, IMG submission 92540) | Serpentine soil microbial communities from UC McLaughlin Reserve, CA, USA - Plot60 | ecosystem: Environmental > Terrestrial > Soil > Grasslands | place: USA: UC McLaughlin Reserve, Lake County... | reverse complement strand
GCAATCGGTAAGCAGCCGCTAACCGGCCTCGTGCTCGATGCGAGCTACTACCCCTCCGACATCCGTATCCCGGGCACTGAGGAATAGGAAGAGGCCTATGACGCGCTGAACTCCGCGCTCGCGGTGAACTTCAACACGATCCACGCCGCGCGCAAGGGCAAGACCGTTCGCTCCGCTGAGGCGCAGACCCCGATCACGCCAGTCGCCATCAGCCAGTTCCTGGCGCGGGGCTCCCAGGGTCGCGGTCGCATCAGCCTGACCCAGGACCCCACGGTCGGCCTGCAATATGCCGGCGAGCTGATCGCCGCATTCATCGAGCGCGCCGGCGGCAGCCGCAAGGGCAAGATCTCGACCGGAGCCGTGCCCGAGGGCCTGGAGCCGGTCTACGTTCACCGCCAGTCACGCCCCCTTTCGAAGATCCTCGCCGAGTTGCTCCTCGGCTCGAACAACTACATCGCCAACCAAGTCTTCCTGGAGATCGGCGGGCGTCGCTTGGGCGGGCCCGTCAGCCTCGAGAAGTCGCTCCAGATCGCGCACGAGATGCTCGTCAGGCACGGCCTCGCCGAATCCATGCGACTCGAGGAAGGCTCGGGCATCAGCCGCGGAAACCGCTTCACGGCCCGCGACCTTGCGCAGTTGCTGCACCTCTTCGAGCCCCATTCCACGCTGCTCCGCCGCGGCGACGGCGCCCTGTTCAAGACCGGCACCTTTTCCGGCGTCAGCACCTTGGCGGGTTATGCAGACACTTCCAAGCATGGGCGAGTGCGCTTCGTGATCGCGCTCACTGGCAACGACGGCGCGATGCGCTTCCGGCTACTGAAAGCTATCCAGTCCGAGCTGTAGCCGCAGGCGCACCGAGGGCGGACCTCGCATCCGTGGCAGCATTTCCGAAGTAGCGGCCCAGCAGCAAGTCCGCCAACGTCGGTCGTCGCGCTGAAGCGCCCTGCGTCAATCTCGCTACTCCCGACCGCGCGCAGTGGGGCTGACTACTGTTTTGCGGGCCAAGCTGGCACGCGCGATCAAGCGGCTCGCAATGGGCCTCGGCATCCTGTCGCTCGGGGCTTTCCTTTGGGTGCTGCGATGCCCGCTCTCGTTTTGTTTCGTAAACCCGCGCTCGGGTTCGTGGCGTCGGTCGGAGCACTGACGAGCCTGTTGTTGTTGCTCGCATCGGTCGCATGATCGTGAGCTAGCCCAAGCGCACTAACGGTTGCCGAGCTGACTAGAATTCTAGGGAGGCGGATGTGGCGCTAACCGGCCGATTTAACTTCCGGAAAACGCTGACGGGCAAATGCGTGCTTCAGCTTGAAGAGGATGTTAGGGCGTGGTGGCCCCGGAAGCGGATGAAAAGGAGATGGCGCGACGCCAGCCTGATTGACCTGGCCAGGCCTGAGTTGCGTCCGCTGATCGACCTACGCTCGAAGCCGAACTACCACGCACCGAGTTATCACGACGAAGAACTCGACGTCTCTCACGCGCCCGTGCGACCGCAAGGCGATTCACCTTTGGCGGGGGACGGTCGAATCTCAAAGCATTGAACCAGCGCGCAAGAGGGGGGATGACAGGCGGTACTCGCGGGGTTTGCGACTAGGCGGGAGCGCGACTCGCCGAAGCGGACGCGTTCAGCGAGCAACTCTTCAGACGACCTTCGACGCCGAAGCGGACCCCTCGTTCGCTGACCATCAGTTGCGCGAAGCCTTAGCCCTCAGGATCGACAGCCAACGAGGCGGCCTTGTTCGATGCGATGATGACCAGTCGCGATGCCGCCGCGAGTGCCGGCCAGTCCGAATCCCGTGCAAGGACGACGGGGCAGGAGCTCCGATAAAGCTCCGTCGCCACGATGGCTCCGACAGTGACGATCGCATCACGAGTCAGCAGCACAATAGCGCACGGCGCGGTTCGAAAGCGGATGGCTTCGGCGAGGACCGAGGAGCCGGAGCTGGAGCCCCGTCCGGCCGTCATGAGCAGGACGTGCGCCGAAAGGCGCGCACCGACCTGCGGGTGCGAACGATCGATGATCCTGCCCGAAGTGGCGTCGAAGCCGCCCCAGAAGCTCAATGGCTGCGACAGGGCGAAGACCGGGCCGGATGCCTCGCCCGGAACCAGAGATGTGGCCGGGAGTATCATGGTCCAGCTCGTACGACCTGACCGGCTCGCGCGGAAGCAATGCAGTCGGCCAAGGAGCCGAAAGCGACTTCGACGCCAATGTTGCCCGGAGCGTAGTAGGCCCATTTGCCGGAGTTCGTCATCACGACCCCGGTCAAGTCGCGCATCACGGCCGTCACATAGGTGCAAGTATCAACGACGAGCGTAAGGCCTGCCGCCTCGATGAGCTCGACCCAGCCTCGAGCTGTGAGCTCATGGAGGATGTCCCGGCTCGTGCTGACGTACACGTCCACCTTCGCGGGCGGACCGGTGCTCAAAAGTGTCACGAGCCGAGCGCACTCGTCGAGGGAGAAATGGGGCGTCCCGAGACTCACCGCAGTCAAGGCTGCGCCGTCGGACACCGTCGAAAGGCACCGAATGACGCCTCGCAGATCGTCCGGGCCGAGCTCTATCGTGTCCTCGGGGGGGCTGCCCTGAAAGGCGTCATGAAGCGTGTCGGCCTCGGGCGTCACTCCGACGGCATGAAACATCCCGACCGCGCCGGCCGAAGCGGCCACGGCTCCGAGGGCCTTGAGGTCGTCGTCCGACGCCTCCGGCAGGCCCACGATGGCCGGGATCCGCTCGCCGCATAAACGCCCGATCAGATAGCCGACGGCAACACAGGTCTGCGTGGCATCCAACCACTCGGTCGGGACGGCCGAGATCTCGACGAGAATACGCGCCCGCCGGTTCTCGGTGACGTGCAGACCGTAAAAGGGTACCCGACCGGTAAGCGCGCAACAGAGGTCGACAAAGTCGCCGTACCGATTGGTGCGGGCCCCGATGACGGAGTTCGCGAACACGATCGCGTTCGATTCCGCCCAGGCGATCTGCGCACCGAAACGAGGCCTGAACATGGTTTGGTAAGGAGCACAGGTGAAGGTCGGGATACAACCAAGTTGCTCATGGGCGTGCATGAGGCGGACGCCCGACGCCCGGAGATCGGCGTCCCCCCGGAAGAGCTCCGGGTGGATCAGATCGATCGAACCCACGTTAAGAGTGGTCGGGATGCGGACGTGTCCGCCGAGCTCGACCACGCGCTCAACGAAATCCAGGCTGACCTGGCCGTGGTAAAGGCAGCCGTCGATATGCGCCGCCTCGGCATCGATGAATTTGGATGCGCCGACGGCTTCGGCGAACCGGACGAGCAATGTCATCGCGAACTGCGCCGCCGGACCATGACGCCCGCCCAGAAGGTCGCTGTCCAAATCGGCAAAAACGATGCTCATAGCCGCCTCGGTCCGCCGGCATGTTCCGGGCTCGACCCAAAGACCGCCTCGTAGGCCGTCAGGACCGCCTCTTCCGTCTTGCCGGCTAAACCCGCATCACCGATGATCTCCACCGATGCACCCGGCGCGATGTGTCTTTCGACCTCCAGCCCCGCCGCCCGGCGAAGGCGATGGTAGAACCAATCCCGCGCTGCGTCTGAGCCGGCGATCGTGCGCAGCGGCGCTTTCCGTGCAAGCCGCATTCGCAGCACGCCCGTGATGATGGGCCCGACTCCAAAACGATAGCGTGCTCCCGTCGCGACGACGACATGATCGAAGCCGCCGAGGAGTCCGCGATCCGCAACCGGATCGGTCGCCCTGCGGATCCGTACTCCCAGCTCCTCGCACGCGTGCCTCAGCCCGTCCACATAGGCGAGAAGGGTATCGGTATCGGCCTCGACCCCCTGGAATCGCGGCGCCAGACCCGCGAAGCGGAAGCCGCCACCCAGCTCCGTCTCGCGCTCGAACAGCGTCACCGCATTTCCCGAAGCGGCCAGCGCCGCATAGGTCAGCCCAGCCGGGCCTCCCCCGATCACCGCGATCTTTTGACCGCGCCGTTTTGGCTGCCGCCGGCCGAAAGCGAGCTCGCGCCCGGTCGTCGGGTTCACAATGCAGCGCAACTCGCGGCCGATGCGCATGCCATCGACACAGCTGTTGCAGGACAAGCATCGTCGGACTTGCCGCCCAGCGGCGACCTTGTTCACCCAGTCGGGATCGGCAAGGAGCGGGCGGCCGAGCGCGACGAAATCGGTCCGACCCTCCTCGATGGCTGCGATCGCGGCGCCCGGATCGCCGAAGCGCCGGACCGCGATCACCGGGACGGAAACCTCGCCCCTGACGCGTTCGGCAAAGCGCAGGAAGGGCGTCGTTCCCGAAGCCATCGGCGGGATCATGATGGCCGCTGAGGGTTGCGAGCGATAGTGCCCGCCGGTCATGTGGATCGCGTCGGCTCCGGCCTCAGCCGCCCAGCGAGCGACCTGAACGGCCTCGTCCTCGGTCAGGCCGCCGTCGAAGAAGTCGTCGCCATTCATACGGAACGTGAGCGCAAGCGTCGGAACCGTGGCCTTGACCGCGGCCGTGACCTCCAATGCGAACCGGGCGCGGTTCTCCAGCGAACCGCCATAGGAATCCGTCCGGCAATTCTCGGCCGGGGCAAGGAATTGGGACAAGAGATAGCCGTGGGCAGCGTGGATCTCGACGGCATCGAACCCGGCCCGCATGGCGCGTTCCGCAGCCGCGACAAACGCCGCCTGCGTCTGCGCGATGCGGGCGCTCGTCATCGCCTCGGGCACGACGGTCTCGGTGTGGCCTTCCTGGACGCGGTGCGGAACGGCGGAGGGCGCGATCGGCGTCTCTCCGGCGATGTCGAGGCGCGTGTGCCCGCCGCCGTGGCCGAGTTGGATCGAGGCCTTGGCGCCGGCCGCATGGATGGCGTCGGCGAGACGCGCGAGCCCGGAGAGGAACCGGTCGTCGTGGATGCCGAGCTCGAACTGGCGATGCTTCCCGGCTTTCTCCGGAGATGCCATTTCGACGGTGATCAGGCCCACGCCGCCCACGGCGCGGGCACGATAGTAGGCAACTGCGGCATCCGTGACGAAACCCTTCGGGTCGGCCTTGCGGGTCGTCATCGGGGCCATGATCACGCGGTTCTTGACTGCAAGCGGGCCGATCCGCCCGGGCTTCAGCAATCGCGAAAGCGGCATGGTTCTCATGGTCTCCAGGTGTCCCGGCCTTTAGTCGTTCCAGAGGCCGCCTGTGATGCCGACGGTCTCGCCGGTGATGTACGTTGCCTGGTCGGAGCAGAGAAACGCGACCGTATTCGCGACATCCTCCGGCGCACCCGCCCGGCGCAGGGGAATGGACCTGGCGCGGCTCTCGGCGGATTCCAGCCCTTTCGCGCGGCGGTCGATCTCCGCCTCCTCACGCATCCGGGTGCCGACGATGAGGCCGGGCGCGATGGCGTTGACGCGCACGCCATACTCGCCGACCTCGGTGGCGAGCGTCTGGGTCAGCGCCACGATCGCGAACTTCGACGCGCAGTACGCCCCATGCTGGGCGAGGCCGGCTTTGCCCATCCATGAGGCGATGTTCACAACCACCGCCGAGCGCCGTTCTACCATCCCGGGCACGACTGAGCGAGTGACGTGGAACAGCCCATCCACGTTCACGCGGAACGTCTCGCTCCAGTCGCGCTCGCTGATGTCGAGCAGTTTGCCGCTGCGCAGGATGCCGGCGTTGTTGACGAGAATGTCGACGCTTCCGAGTTCGGAGGTGAGCGATGCGATCCCGCTCTCGACCTCTGCCTTGGAAGCGACGTTTCCGATCGCGAGGCGGACCGTGCAGCCCTGTCTGGCTATCGCGGTCGCGGTTTCCTGGGCAGCGGCGGCATCTTGGTCGAATATGCCGACCTGACAGCCTTCGGAAACGAGGCGGGCGGCGATGGCCCGCCCGATGCCGTGAGCCGCCCCCGTCACGATCGCTCGACGGCCCTCGAGTGCGTACATGTTCGTTCGTCCTACGTGGTCGCCCGCAGCCGCTCGCCGGTGTCGGCGTCGAAGAAATGCAGGTTTTCAACCCCCGCGGAAACCTCGAGCCCGGTGCCGGGAGCGAGGCGCAGATCCGGGTCGACCCCGGCGATCCGCACGTCCTTGTCACCGACGCGGATGGCGACAATCTGCTCGTCGCCGAGCTGCTCGGTCACCATCAGGGTGCCGCCAAGACCGAGCTGGCCCGGCCCGGACGGGCCGCCCAGGCGGAGATGCTGGGGCCGGATCCCCATGCAGAGCGCGTGCTGGCCCGTCGGCGCGGCGTCGCCGAGGATCGTCGGCGGCAGCGAGAGCGAGAAGCCGTCGCCGGTCATGATGAGGCGATCGTCCTCCATGGTCAGGCGGCCGTCCATGAAATTCATCGCGGGCGAGCCGATGAAGCCCGCGACGAACCTGTTGGCCGGCCGGCGGTACAGCGCTAACGGGGTGCCGACCTGCTGAACGAGGCCGTCCTTCATCACGACGATGCGGTCTCCAAGGGTCATGGCCTCCACCTGGTCGTGAGTGACGAAGACGGAGGTGGTCGGAACGCGCTGCCGCAGCTCTTTTAGCTCCAGGCGCATCTGCGCCCGCAGCTGCGCATCGAGGTTCGACAGGGGCTCGTCGAAGAGGAAGACCTGCGGGTTCCGGACGATGCAGCGGCCCAGGGCGACCCGCTGTTGTTGCCCGCCCGAGAGCTGTCGCGGACGCCGATCAAGCAACGGCTCGATCGAGAGGATGCGCGCCGCCTGCGCGATTGCCGCATCGATCTGGGGTTCGGGCACGCGTCGGTTCCGGAGCCCGAAGGCAAGATTGTCGCGCACGCTCATGTGCTGGTACAGCGCGTAATTCTGAAACACCATCGCGATGTCGCGGTCTTTGGGCTGCAGCTCGTTCACGACCCGCCCGCCGATCGAGATCGTCCCTGCGCCGATGTCCTCTAGGCCGGCGATCATACGTAGCGTCGTCGACTTCCCGCAGCCGGACGGTCCGACCAGAACCACGAACTCGCGGTCGCCAATGGAGAGCGAAAAATCCTGGACCGCCGTCACCCTGCCATAGGATTTCTGGACTTCGTCGAGAACGACCTCAGCCATGCTCAGACCTTCAGCCCGCGGATTACGTATTTCTGACCAAACAGCGTCACGATCAACGCCGGCCCGAGCGCGAGTACGGCAGTCGCGCTCATGAGATGCCATTCCATCCCCAGTTCGTGGACGAACTGCGCCATCACTACGGTGATAATCGGGGTCTCGTGCGAGGTCAGGATCAACGCGAAGAGAAACTCGTTCCAGGTGTACAGCCAACAAAGGATGGCGAGCGCCGTGAGGCCGGGGATCGCCGCCGGCATTGCCACGCGCCAGAACGCGCCCCAGCGCGAGCAGCCGTCGATCATCGCGGCATATTCCATCGAGGGATCAATTCCGTCGAAGAAACCCTTCATAATCCATGAGAAGAAACAGATGTGGACGGCGACGTGCGGCAGCAGCAGGCCCCAGTACGTGTCGAATATCCCGAGCTGCCGGGTCACGAAATAGAGCGGAAGCACCCAGGACACGTAGGGCACGCAGCGGAACACGTAGATCAGCGAGAACCAGGTATTGGGGATCGGGCCCTTGAAACGCGACAGCATGTAGCCGGACGTCGCGGTCACAGCGAGCGAGAGCAAGGTCGCTAAAGTCGCGATCATGAAGCTGTTGAACAGCGCCTTGAGCACGATCTCCTGGGCAAGCACGTCGTGGAAATTGTCGAGGGTGAAGTCGGTCCCGCGATGTACGTAGTAGACCGCGAATCCCGGCCGCAACGAGGTGAGCACGAGCCAGAACACCGGGAACGCGAACAGCAGGCATATGGCGACCGCGGCGAGCCCGAACAGCACGCGGCGTCCGCCGGGCGCCAGGGCTTCGAAGAACCCGGCGGCGTGCCGCTCGGCCGAGACCGCGGTAGGAACGCTCACCGCGAGACCTCCACATAGCGGTTGAGGATGCGATAGAGCGCCATCGCGAAGATCACGATGGTGACGGCGCCGATCACTGCCGCCGCCGAGCCGCGACCGAGGTTGAGGAACTGAAAAGATTCGACATAGGCGTAGATGCTGAACACCTCCGTCGCGCGCGCTGGCCCGCCGCCGGAGATCGTCCACACGATGTCGAAGGTGCGGAAGGCGTCGATCGAGCGGATCACAACGCATACCACGATCACCGGACGCAGCATCGGGAGCGTGATGTAGCGGAAGGTGCGCCAGCGGCTTGCCGCGTCGATCTGCGCCGCTTCGAAGGGTTCCGGCGGGAGGCTCTGCAGCCCGGCGAGCAGGATCAGTGCGAACCACGGCGTCCACAGCCAGACGTCCGTCATGAGGATGACCAGAAAGGCGGTCCAACGCTGCGTCAGCCAGCTGATCGGCCCAATGCCGAGCCCGCCGAGCGCGGCGTTCACGACGCCGAACTGATCGTTGAACATCCAGCGGATCATGATCGCCGCGATGACAGGGGCGACCATCAGCGGCAGCAGTACGAAGGACTGGACGATCACGCGTCCGGCGAACCGCCGGTTCAGCATCAAGGCGACCGAGAGCCCGAGCACGAGCGAGCAGGCCACGCTCGCGGTCATGAAGCCGAAGGTGTTCGGCAGCACCACCCTAAGGAACTCGCGGTCGGCGAGGACGTGCGCATAGTTCGCGAGGCCGACCCAGGTGCGCTGCGGATCGTGCAGCGACCAGTCGCGAAAGCTCGTGTTCGCGCCGACAAGGATCGGCACCACCTGGAAGAAGGCGAGCGCCAGCACCGCCGGCGCAATCAGCGCAAGCATGAAGCGCGTGCGTTCATTGAGCGTGAGGCTCACGTCGGCCGATATCGGTCTCGAGGGGGTTGTGGCCGGGACGGTGCCCGGCCACTCCGGAGAGGGTTTTTAGGCCGGCTAGTTCCCGGTCGCAGCCCGTCGGATCTTGTCGACGTGGGCGGCGAGCACTTTCGGGATGTCTTCGCGCTTTCCGGACAACGCCTCGATCGCCATGTCGGAGTATGCCCTGTGCACTGCCGGCCACTCCGCGAAGTAATAGGCCGAGTGCGTGATCGGCGTCTGATCGAAGACCGCATGCTTCAGCGCTGCGAAGTCCTTGTCCCCGGCGGCGAGCTTCGGCCAGAGCTTCACGTTTGGCGGCGGGCCGCCGGTCTTCTTCCACATCTCCACCTGCCCTGCCTCGTCGCTCATGACCGCCGACAGCATCTCCTTCGCGAGCTTCTTGCGCTCGGCCGGCACGCCTTTCGGGATCGCCCAGCCCCAGATCTCGTTCCAAGAGGTCGGCTTCTGGGCGCGCGGGCCCATCGGAAACGGCGCCATGCCGATCTTGCCGGCGATTTTCGAACGCTTTGGGTCGTTGAACTCGCCAAAATGCGTGGAATCGACGAGCGTGAAGGCGGCGTCTCCGGCCATGAAGATCGCGTTCGCCTCGTTGCGGCCGTAGGCCGTCATGCCGGGCGGGCTGATCTTGTGCGTGTTGATCGCGTCCCACCAGTATTCGACGATCTCGCGATGGCAGGGCTCGGTCACCGCCGGCTCGAAGCCCCCCGCCTTGAGCTTCTCGTTGTCGCGCTCGAACAGCGGCTTCAGGATGTCGCAGTTGTTGGACCACATCGTCCACCACAGGCTGAACCACGTATTGTTCATGGTCATGCCGCCGACATAGCCCCACTTGGCCTTGCCCTCCTTCTGCAGGCGCTGGCTGACGGTAACCAGATCGGCGAAGGTCTTCGGAACCTCCTCCGGCTTCACGATATCGCTGCGATAGAAGAACGTGCCGACGGTGTGGGCCATCGGCACGACCGTGAGCTTCTTGTCGTCGTTCCAGAACGCGAGCAGCGGCCACTGGTCAGCGTTTTCGATGCCTTTCACGTCGTCGGTCGTGTCCAGCCATTTCTTCCACAGCTGGCCCCAGTCGTCATTGTGCCAGATCACGTCAAACTGATCGGCACCGGATGTCAGCGTGCTGGTGACCTTCTCCATGAAGACGCTATAGGCCATCGGCACAGGCGTCAGCTTCACGCCCTGCGTTTTCGCCCATTTCTGCATCATCTCCAACGAGGCGTCCTGGATCGGGTTCTTCATGTACCCGACCTTGAGCTCCCGATCCTGAGCGGACGCCGAGAACAGGCCGCCCGCCAGGACGAGTCCTGCGGCACCTGCGCAGCTTCGCCGAAACAGGGCTGCGCCCTTATCTTTGAGCATGTCGTCCTCCCCTGTGGTCCTCTCCGCCTGCGTCGACAGAGTTTTGGCCGGTCATCACACACCTTTGCTCGGCGCAAAGCAATCGTCTCGCCGTCGTGGAAAGGCCCGGCCGGCGAACCTTCCCCTTGCCGTCGGCTAAGCGCGTGACACGTTGAAATCACTCGAAAAAACACGCAACATCGAACAGGACGGAGCCCTAGCGCTTACGATTGATTTGACGACCTGGCGACGAATGGGCGGCGACTTCGCCACTGGCGACGAGCTCGGCCGCATTTCCGAACTATCCGAAGCGCATCGCTGGCGTGACCAGCTCCTTTGCCAAGGGCATCCGAGCGGCTGACGAAAGCGCCCGGGGCGTGAAATACTCTGGACGAACCTCGGCGAAGGCTGCGGCGGCTTGCAGCACGCTGTCCTCACAAAGGCGCCGTCCCACGATCTGCAGCCCCACCGGCAGGCCGCCGTGGGTAACACCGCAGGGTGTCGACAGCGCCGGAAGGCCAATCACGCTGAACGCGTAGGTGGCGAGAAACACGTCATAATACCGCGCTATCGGGCGCCCACCGATCATCTGCGGCAGCGGCTCGTCGAGTCTGAACTGCGGCGCGCCTACGGTGGGCGTCAGGATATAATCGAAGCGCTCCATGAAGCTGCGTACGCGCTGCCAGTAGCTCGTGCGCAGGCGCTCCGCATTGGCGACCATCCGAACGTCGACCTTTAGAGCGTCCCGGACCTGCTGGACCAACTGGTCGGTCATGCTGTCGGCATATTTTTCCACCCGCTCGGCGAAGCGGGCGGCCATTCCGAAGCCGCGAGTCCCAGCAATGATTTCCTTGAGGCCGGCCGGGTCGAAGCTCGTCTCCTCTACCTCGCATCCGAGCGCTTCGAAATCGCGCGCCGCCCGCCGAGTCAGCGCCTCTACCTCGGGGTCCACCGGGAACAAGCCGTTGAGATTGGCGCTGTAGGCAACGCGCCTACCCTTCAAATCCGTACCGCCGTGTGCGACCGCAGCGTAGTCGTGGTCTTGTGCTGGAAGCGAGCTCGGGTCGCGATCGTCGGGGCCGGCAAGCACGGACAGCATAAGCCCCACATCGGCGACGGTGCGCGCCATGGGGCCGTGGACGTGCTCAACCAGCGTGTCCCAGCCGAAGTCGGTAGGATAGACTGGCACGCGGCCCGGCGCCGGGCGAATGCCGATTGTCCCGCAGAAGGAGGATGGGACGCGAATCGAGCCGCCGAGATCAGTCCCAAGACCGATCGGCGCCATACCGGCGGCAAGCGCCGCGCCCGTGCCGCCGCTCGACCCGCCAGCGGTCACGTTGAGATCAAAAGGGTTGCGTGTTGGGCCGAAGAGCCGGTTCGTCGTGTTCACGTCGGTAGCGAACTCAGGCGTGTTCGTCTTACCTATAAGAACGGCGCCCGCGGAGCGCAGCCGCTCGACAGCGATGGCATCCTGTTCTGGGACGTAGTTCGCGCAGAGCAGGGAGCCGAAGGTCGTTCTCAAGCCTTTAGTATCGAGGTTGTCTTTGGCGACGAAGGGCACGCCTTCGAGTGGCCGCGGTCTCTCTCCGCTCTGAAGTCGACGATCACAAGCCTCCCCTTCGGCGAGAGCGTTGGGATTGACTGTGCAGACGGCGTTTATGGCAGGGTCCAGCCGCTCAATGCGCTCCTGGAAGTGCGCAACGAGCTCGCGCGCGCCGACCTCCCGGCGCGCGACTAGCGACGCGAGCTCCCCTGCGGAGACCTCGTTGAGTGCTTCCTTCATCCAGCTTGCCGTCGGAGAGAGGGCGCGGCGTGTTAGCGCCGTTGCGCTTGCGTAAATTGGTCGAGGCTCGCCTCTGCGATACTAAACCACAGATTCTGGTCAGCTCGGAAGCGCGCGTAGTCCTCGTATACCTTCTTCCAGTTCGGGTTTCTGGCCGAGATCTCGTCGTAAAGTGCCATAGATTCGCGGTAGCCCGCCGAGACTACCTCCTGCGGAAAGCGCTGGACCTTTGCTCCGGCGGCCACCAGTTGCCGGAGCGCTGTGGGGTTCCTGGCGTCATACTTCGCCTGCATCAGCACATGAGCATGGGTAGCCGCGGCGGCCAGGATAGCCTTGTACTCGTCCGACAGTGCCTCGTAAGCCTTGAGGCTTACAAGGAGATCGAGCTGCGGACTACCGTCGTGCCAACCAGGATAGTAGTAGTAGGGCGCGACCTTGTAGAAGCCGAGCTTCTGATCGTCGAAGGGACCTGAGAATTCCACAGCATCGAGGGTGCCCCGCTCGAGCGACGGATAGATGTCCCCCGCTGCAATCGTCTGTGGTACGACGCCAAGGCGCTTGTACGCCTCACCCGCGAGCAGCCCGGACACTCGTAACTTGAGGCCTTTCATATCCTCGAGAGACTTGATCTCCTTGCGGTACCAGCCGCCCATCTGGGCGCCCGTGTTGCCCATAGGGAAACTGATCACCCCGTAGTTCTTGTAGAACTCACGCATGAGTGTGAGTCCATTGCCGTCGAACATCCAAGCCGACATCTGCCGCGAATTCAGGCTGAACGGAATGCCATTGAAGGCAAAGGTCTCGTCCTTGCCGGCGAAGAAGTTTGAAGCCGTATGCGTGCATTCGACAACGCCGTTCTGCACACCGTCCAGCGTCGCGAGCGCCGGCACGATCTCGCCAGCGGCGAACACCTGGATCTTGAACTTGCCGCCAGACATGTCCTCGACAAGCTTCGCGAAGGTCTCGGCAGTGCCGTAGATTGTGTCGAGGGACTTCGGGAAGCTATGCGCGAGGCGCCAGCGCACCGCCGACTGTGCGTGCACCGCTGGCGCAAGCCCGGCGGTGAGAGCGCCCGCGACACCGGCGCGCTTGATGAAAGAGCGACGATCCATTCATTCCTCCCCTCTTGTAGATTCTCTCTAGGGTGCTGATCGTCACCCGCTTTCTTAGCGATTGGCAACCCCATCGAAAGCCCTTCACTAGTCGCGGGCGCACCAAGTATGTCCAGGGGCCATTCCACCATTCCAGCCCTGCATCGATTTCAATAGCTGTCAGGTGCAAGCTCGCGACATAGGACGCATACGCTCTCGTTAATGCCTACGCAGTCGGCAAAAGCGATCGAGATCTGGCCAGTCAGTCAAGCTTTAGCGGCCCCAAGTCGAAACTCTGCGGCTCGCGCGATTCGGCTCCTGGTGCGCCGAGCTCGCGCAGTCTCTGCTCGACCGCGCGTTCGTCGAGCTTCGTTTGGCCACCGAGCCAATAGGTCACCGATGCCGGCCACAAGATCACGATCGCGACCAGGATCAGCTGCATAATCACCCAGGGGATTGCGCCCCAGTAGATGTCGGAGCTCCTCACCGCCTTCGGGGCAATCCCTCGCAGGTAGAAGAGCGCGAACCCAAAGGGGGGGTGCATGAAGCTCGTCTGCATATTCACGCACAGCAGTACGCCGAACCAGATGAGATCTATGCCGAGCTTCGCAGCGGCCGGTGCAAGCAGCGGGACAACGATGAATGCGATCTCGAAGAAGTCGAGGAAGAAGGCAAGAAAAAAGACGAACACGTTGACGAAGAACAGGAACCCGACCTGCCCACCGGGCAGGCTCGTTAGCATATGCTCGATCCAGCGCCCACCGTCCATGCCTTGAAAGACAAGGGAGAAGCAGGTCGAGCCGATCAGGATGAATACCACCATGGCCGTGATGCGCATCGTGTTTTGCATGCCTTGGTGGACGAGGGGCCAAGTCAGGCGCCGATGCAGTCCAGCGAGCACGATGGCGCCCACGGCGCCCATAGCGCCCGCTTCCGTCGGGGTGGCGAGGCCCATGAAGATCGTGCCGAGCACGAGGAAGATCAGAACGATCGAGGGAATCATGCCCCAGAGCACACGGCTAAGGAGGCGCCAACCCATCGGCTCCCGGTCCTCCTCCGGGATTGGCGGCATGGAGTTTGGTCGCACAATTGAGAGGCCGACCACGTACAGGATGAAGATCGCGACTTGCAGCAGGGAAGGCCCGATCGCGCCGAGATACATGTCGCCGACCGAGCGCCCGAGCTGGTCCGCCAGCACCACGAGCACGAGCGAGGGTGGGATGAGCTGCGTAATCGTTCCGGAAGCCGCAATAACGCCCGTCGCGAGCTTCATGTCGTACCCGTATCGCATCATCACCGGAAGCGAGATCACACCCATCGCGATAACCGAGGCCGCCACCGTGCCAGTGATCGCGCCAAGGATCGCCCCGACGATGATCACAGCGTAGGCCAAGCCCCCGGGGACTTTCCCAAAGAGCTGACCGGTGCCTTCGAGCAGATCCTCGGCGAGCCCGCAGCGCTCTAGAATTGCGCCCATGAAGGTAAAGAACGGGACGGCGAGAAGAAGGTCGTTGGAGATGATGCCGAAAAAGCGATAGGGCAGCGCGTGCAGGAAGTTCGGCTCGAAATGGCCGGTCCAGATTCCCATCACACCGAAAAAGAGGCCTACCGCCGCTAGCGAAAAGGCGACGGGGAAGCCGATAAGCATGAAGACGATCATGCCCCCGAACATCAATGGCGGCAGCACACCGTGGGAGAGTAGCATCAGTTAGGCTGTGGCTTACTGGAGAGGCTTTTCGTAGTGAGTGTCGAGGGTCACGTCGCCTTGGAGCGCCGCAACCCGCTTGATGAGTTCAGAGACCCCTTGAAGCGTCAGCAGAGCAAAGCCGATCGGCACCATAAGCTTGATCGGCCACAGTATCAGGCCGCCGGCATTGCTGGATTGTTCCTGGCTCACCACGGATTGCTCGGCGAACGGCACCGAAAGCCAGGTGAGATAAAGCGTGACCGGGAGGAAGAATAAGGAGAAGCCCAGCGCGTCGATCCAGAGGCGCGTGCGGTCGGAGACCGAGGAGTACACGAGATCCACCCGTACGTGCTCGTTCATCTGCAAGGTGTACGAGGCGCCCAGGAACACGAGCGCCCCAAACAGGTACCACTGGATCTCGAGGAAAGCGTTGGACGAGTAGCTGAATAAATAGCGTACGCCGGCATTCCCGGAGCTTATCAGGCACGCGAACAGCACAAGCCAGTCGGCGAGTTTGCCGGCTGCCGCGCTCATCGCATCAATCGCCCGGCCGAAGGCCAGCAGTCCTCTCATTCCCAAAGCTCCTTTCGGGCTTAGCTTAGCCCGATGGGGCTGGAAGGACCAAGCGGCTGCACGCAAACCCAGACGCGCATGATGGTGAGGTTTGTTAGGAACTTGCGTTAGCGCCGCCAACGGTGCAGCCCATCCAGCTTGAGCGGTTTAAGCGGCTTGGTCCGATTCCGGCTCCCATATAACGGGAGGCTCTTTCATCTGCCGTCAGCACCCTTCGCGACGAGCACGGCCGCCTGGAGGCCCATGGAGCCATGATGATTTAGGACGGCGAGGTGGTTCTGGGCCGCAAAGGCTAGCATCCATGCAGTCGCCCGTACGGCTGATCGCGCCTAGGCGATGTGAGCTTCTGGAGGTGACGAGTTTCGTAGAGTGAGGACTAGGATCGTGATGCTTAGAACGAGGTTTATGGAGCTGAAGATGACCACTGGAGAGCTGCCGGCGAAAAACCCATAAACGACCCAAAGCACGAGCCCGAAGGCGCGCGTCGCAAACATCTTCTTGGAAACTGCCTCGGTCAGACCGTCGCGCCAGCATTTCAAGAGTTGCGGCACGAGGCTCCAGCTCGACATGCAGCCAGCAACGAGGCCAATGCTGGTGGCCATTGAGATTGACAGCACGGCCACCCCTCACGCGTTCCGCGGGATGGTGGGGTCGCGCAGCTTGAGAACGAGGATGGCTGCCCCGAGCACCAGTGCGAGGGCGTTGAAGACGATGATCGGCATACTCCCGATCATCACTCCGTGCACGATCCATAGCGCATAGGCCGCTGAAGCGACCGCGTAGGTCCGCTTCGAGATCGCCTCCCGGTCAGCCGCGCGCCACGCCTTCATCACCTGGGGAACGAGGCTGAACGTCGTGCATACGCCCGCGACAAACCCCAGGGCTGTGAGCGTCCAGCCTTCCATACGGAAGTTCTCCGCGAGCACTTTCAACCGGCTCTCGGGCCGAGGGTTCCGCACTCGCAGTTTGCCCACACATCGAAGTGCGGACACTGTCAACGGTTGCCGCGACACTGCCTCTGCTAGCTGACGACCGCTACGCAATGCTGCCCTAGAGAGAAAGGACCTAAGGCTGGGGGAAAACCATCCCGTGAGCACCGCACCGCTGGCTCCCCGGTCTACTGCTGCCCTGAGGGCGTAATGCTTGGCCGCAACGGTATTCCGGCCTTGTGGAACAGAACTTCTCGCCGAGCGTAGGTAGAAGGTTTCCACCTGTCGAGGGCATCGCTATGCCATTTCTGCCCCTGCGCCTTGCACCTCTGGTTTTGGCGGCCACCGTTGCCCTTACCGGCACAGCAACGGCGAGCGTTCTTGTGATGGTGAACAAGGCCACCCAGCGCATGACCGTGTTGGTGGACGGAGAGACCCGGTACTCTTGGCCGGTCTCGACCGGGATGAAGGGCTATGCGACGCCGGCGGGTACCTTCAGGCCTTTTCGTCTGGAGGAGGAGCACTACTCGAAGGAGTGGGACGACGCGCCAATGCCGCACTCGATCTTTTTCACCCCAGCGGGACACGCGATCCACGGCAGCAACGCGACGCGACGTCTTGGGTCACCTGCATCGCACGGCTGCATCCGGATCGCACCCGCGCATGCCGCCAAGCTATTTGCGTTGGTCAGGGCCGAGGGATTGAGCAACACGAAAGTTGTAGTGACCGGTGGACAGGTTGGCCGCGTTGCGAGAGGTCGCACACGTCAAGCGCGACCGCCTCGCCTCAAACGGGACTACGGCGAGGCGGCTTACGGCGGTTCCTATTACCGCGATCCCGCACGACCGGTGTCTGCTTGGAGTTGGTGAACGCCAGCCCGCCGCTCCTGCCCGTGTAGCGGTCTCCCCGGCGCACCGCGTTGTGCCGCCTGCCGTTAGCTGTGTGGCACACCCCAAGTGTTCTCAAGGAGGATGCAGAGCGCTGACATATTGCTGACACGGAATCGCAACTCGCCGTTTACGTCATGGCATGAACTCTAACTCATTTGAATTTCACGGTTTTTGGTGAGCGCGCTGGGACTCGAACCCAGGACCTCCTGATTAAAAGTTCGATCCAGCCCGGGTGCAGTTCTAGAACAAAGATCCGCGCGGCTTCGCCGAGTTCAAGGCCATGCTCGAGCAGCACTCGGCCGTGGGCTCAGCGAACACCCAACTCGGGGTGCAGCGAGAGCGACCGTCGCTATACGACCTCGTCGAAGAGATGCGCCGGCTCTCGGTTCCAACGCTCATCCTACACGGCGATGAGGATTGGCCCTGCCTCAATCCCGGCATTCTAATGAAGCAGAACATAGCCTCGGCCGCGCTCGCGGTCATGCCGAACTGCGGTCACACCATCAATCTTGAGGAGCCCGACGAGTTCAACCGCCTGGCCGGCGATTTCATCGTCCAGGTCGAGAGCGGCCGCTGGCCCATGCGCGATCCGCGCGCTCTGTCGAGCTCGATAACGGGGATACAGAGATAAAATTAGCGGATCTTTGGTGGGCATCCCCGTGGACAAACTTCTGCCCGCGGACGTGCAGCTTGGCCCCGCTCAGTGTTGGTGGCTTGGGTTTCCCGCTAGTCTCCGCAGGGGGCAGAGCAGGCTGGCGTGGCTGCCGGCCGGCGCCCGTTTTTGGAGTGGCTCAAGTGTGAGAGTAAATCAT
>Ga0126310_10000209_pt1 | contig 17913 bp, 16 predicted proteins | sample Plot60_FD_92540 | JGI IMG/M metagenome (GOLD analysis project Ga0126310, IMG submission 92540) | Serpentine soil microbial communities from UC McLaughlin Reserve, CA, USA - Plot60 | ecosystem: Environmental > Terrestrial > Soil > Grasslands | place: USA: UC McLaughlin Reserve, Lake County... | reverse complement strand
TGCTGCAACTCCAAAAGGAACTTTGCGGTCGACTCAAGTACATTTAAAGTCAAATAGTCAACAAAATAAACTAGAATACTCGTTGCTATAGCCATAATTGCTGTGGCAATGACAATCAATGTTACATTCCGTATCTGACCCATATGTGTAGGCCTAATAACCGCGATATTTAAGTTGAATTTAAAGGTTCTTAACCTTTATTAGATCGCCAAGGTACATCTTCCATTCCTACACGCTTGTTTACCAGCCTAGCTGCCACAAAAAGCATGTCTGAAAGTCTATTCAAATAGATTAAGATTGCAGGATTTATTGTTTGACTCTTTGAGAGCGCACTAACAGTAGTTTCAGCTCTTCTAGTTATACTTCTGCTTATGTGTATAAGAGACGATTCTACACTTCCGCCGGGTAATATAAAAAACTTGATAGGTGAAAGTTCTGATTCAAATTTATCAATAATACATTCTAGGTATGAAGCCATGTTCTCCATCGCTCGGGGTGTGTGGCCTTTGTTTTCAAGAAATGGTGTAGGATCAGCTAAATCAGACCCAATAATAAATAGGTCGTTTTGAACTTTTACAAGAAGATCTATCAAATCTAAAAACATATCTCTATTTTTTTTATTTAACACTGAAACGATTAGACCAATATTTGAATTCAGTTCATCTATCGAACCATACGCAATTATTCTTGGATCGCTTTTTGATATCCGCTTGCCACCAATAAGCCCAGTTTCTCCTTTATCTCCTGTTTTGGTATAGATTTTCACGTATTGCATTGAATGATTATTGATTTAAAAATAGCTATTTCACTTCGAGCTGATTTTTTATTGTTTCTACCGATGCGAGAAGTCCATTTTGCATTTCTTGTCCAAACATAACCAACTGCTTTCGATTCACAGATGAAGGAAAGCAAGCAACAGCTCGGAGAATGCAAGAAAAAGTTTCTTCTAATAGCATAAGCCAATTAGAAGACTCATACGCCCATCTTAGTAAGAATGTACTTCAGATTTGTGCTCTCTCAAGTATTTTTTTTTCTTAAACCTCTCGTTGCATTTTTCACATTTAAAGGGCCTTTCGAATTCCATAAGAAAGCGTTTCTTCCTTTCCTCCGCATTTTCCTCAATAGGGTTAGGTTCAGTAGCGGCTGTTTTGATCATAACCAATTATGATAAAAAAATATTTTTAAGTTTATATACCTTAAGTAAGATACTTCTCCTAGAGTTCTAAAAATCAGATAACTAAAAGATAGTATCTGAATTTGTCTTGGACAAAGGCACGAGCATTAGATGAGACAAGATTATATATGAATTATCTAGGTATGTTAGACACGTGCCGTCGTAGCTCAGCCTGGGAGAGCACTCGACCTGAGATGTTCAGGAGTGAAGCTGAAGACCGAGCTGTCGTGAGCTCAAATCTCACCGACGGCATATCTATCTTCACGTTTAGAGAAATAGTAAAAAATCACCGATTCCTATTTAATATGAAGATGCTTTTACAAGCCTTATACAGAGTATTCTGCGCTCACAAGGAATCATTTTCTTTTCGAATGTACAGTGAATTTAATTTTAAGGAATATAATAAATGCTCTAGGTGTGGAAAAACGCTACGGTATCTGAGAGGTTTTGAGGAAGACATTAGAGGTTAGCTATCTACAATGTTTAGGATTACTCTCCAAATTCTGATTATCATATGGTGGGTAGGTGCAGCTGTCGCTGCTGGCAGCTTACTAATTCACATATACGAATTATACATAATAGTTGGTATACTTGGGTGGACGGTCATTTTAATAACTACCGCATTAATAATATATGAAATAAAGATTATAAAACAGGAGGACAAAAGGCGAGAAGTGGCAGGAAAATGAGCTATGTATTTTCTCCTTTTCCACCTTGTTCTTCGATAACCACCAGAGTAACTGTTGATGTAATTCCTGGTATCTTTCTTATTTTGTTTGTTATGGTGTGGTTCATTGTCTCTGTGTTGTCTGACTTTACTTTGACAAATATGTCATGAACGCCATATGTTCCTCTTACTTCTTTCACATCAGGTAACTTTGCTATTTCAGTTATTATCTTCTCTTCTGATCCTAGGGTGCAGTTGACTAATATATAGGACGTTGGCATTTGGTGACACACTACTACATTTACTGAGTATTTTAGTCTTTTCAGTGGACTGGTTCAATCAGTACATGGAACCTTGCTTCATACGGATCGTGCAAGGTAAACGAAGCACTAGATACCTTGCTACCATCGATTTCTTCGTTGAAGAAAATTTATCTAAGACAATTAGTAGCAGAATATAATGCGATTGCCTATTAAAGACGATAACTATTTTGCGAAGAATGCGAACCTTGCTTTTGCAAGTCTAAGATCTGCCTATCTTGAAGCTATAAAGCCACATCTACTGGCAAAAAAAGTTGATGTAATGTTAGGAGATGGCAGCATTACCCAATCTTATACTTTCGAGCCGGAGAAAGTCAAATGTTTCTTTCAAAGCCTGATCGAGTCACTTAAGGGATGGACCGCAACTGGGATACTAGTGTCTAACACTGATGACTTGCATCGTATTTACTGTCAAGTTACACAGGAAGCCAATAAGTATCAGTTAAATGGGTATTTCGGAATTCAATTTCATGCACTGCCATATTATAGACCTGACAAGCGCATTATTCAGATCCAAAGAGAATTAGCGCACATCGTAGATACGGCACATGAGACTTTCAATCTAATCAGTGAGAGAGGAAATGATGTAGTACACAAAGAATTGCAAAGTACTGGTCACGCAGAAATGGGATTTGAAGAATTATTCGCTAAATTGTTTGAAGATAAAAATCTTTTTGAACAGTTAGAAAGAAAAGCCTTATTGGTTGAAGACGAATTTCCTGAATTTAAAGAAATGCACAATAGAAAGGTTCATCTATTTGCAGAATTGGATAAATTAGTTATTGAACTGTATCAAATCTCTCCAGTATTGATGGATTATGATAGATTGATGCAAGGAGAAGAGGGTGTCGTAACCTACTTTGATATTGAAGCAATCAAGAACAAGAAAACTAAACAAAGAGATTCATATATCGATACTAAGAGAATAGATATACAATTAACAGAAAAGATCATTCATAAACTTAATGAGGTGACAATAACATTACATAATATATCTCAGTATAAATAATCAGAGTATTAAAAATATGAGAAGTTAGGACACCCATTAATACATGCGAATTACCATTAATCGGATTTAATACAAAATTATAATTAAGGTATAAAACTATACATGGTATCCGATCTTCATGAATCGCCAGGGCACACGAAGTACAGACGAAATACATATGGTACCGACTCTTGAAGATATTCTTAGAGCAAAGGATCTATTGAATGGCTTTGTTAGAAAAACACCATTGCAGAGGTCCGATACATTTTCCAAGCTCGTCGGAACAAATATCTTTCTGAAACTTGAATCTCTTCAAAGGACAGGTTCTTTTAAAGTTCGAGGAGCATTTGTTAAAGTAAACACGTTATCTGAAGAACAGAAAAAATATGGTGTCATTGCTGCATCTGCTGGGAATCATGCTCAAGGAGTAGCATATGCTGCATCAATAAAGAATATTCCCTGTACAATCATAATGCCACAAAATGCATCACCTGCAAAAGTGGCTGCCACAAAATCATATCGAGCAAAGGTGATTCTGCAGGGATCGGATTATGATGAATCCTGGAAGATCGCGCAAGAAGTTGCAAAGAAAGAGCGCAAAACAATAATTCATGCTTTTGATGACGACAAGGTGATATCAGGACAAGGAACAATCGGCCTAGAGTTGTTAGAGGATCTGCCAGAACTTGATCGCGTCTATTTGCCGATAGGTGGAGGTGGTCTGGCCGCCGGTATTGCAATTGCAATTAAGTCAAAAAGACCCAATGCTAAGATCATTGGCGTAGAATCAAAAGCTTTTCCTGCTATGAAGGAATCACTTGCAAAGGGTTATTTACAAAAAGTGAACTCTGGTTATACTATTGCTGACGGAATTTCTGTCAAATATCCTGGCAGACTGACATATGAGATAGCTAGCAAATATATAGATGATATAACAGTGGTAGATGACCACTCAATAGTTAAAACTATGTTTTTATTGATGGAGAGGGCCAAACTAGTTATAGAACCTGCTGGGGCTGCAAGTCTTGCATATCTGCTTTCAAACCCCAGTCTAAATAAGAATGAAAATGTAGTGTCATTGCTTTCAGGCGGGAATGTTGACATGTATTTACTTGGGCAAGTGGTAGCAAAGGGACTTACTCAAATGGGCAGAATGCTTAAAATTTTTATCCAATTGCCAGACAAGCCTGGAGCATTAAAGACAGTAGTTGATTGCATTGCAGAGCAAAGTGTAAATATTGTTCAAGTTGAACATGATAGGTTAAGCGCTAATATCTCCGCCGGGACGGCAGGTGTCTATCTAAGTCTTGAGATGGAAGACGAAAACCATGCTGAACGTTTAATCCGATTTTTGGAGACAAAGGGTATAGAATTTAGGGTAGTCAGTTAATGACGCCAATATTTAATACAACTGGGAGTATTCACAATTTGATATGGTTTGGATATGAATTAATTTACAATAGGATAAAGATGCTCTGGCCGATATCTGTCTAGACGCAATGATATCCTTGTGCTTGGGGCTCCATTGTCTCATTTGTAATTCTTTAGTGTTTCAGCGATCCAATTTACATCATCCTTGGTTTTTGCAAGGTAGCCGATTTTTACACAGTCTCTGATATCTTTTGACTTCATCTTTGACCATACTGTTTCAGCAGTTGCGATAGCTATTTCCCTGGATATGCCTTCACGACAAAGCAGGTGTACTGCTACTTCTTGGAACGCTTCATACTTATATTGCTTAAAGCGCAGAACCATAAACCTTGACAACAGGGGAGTCAACATCTGATCAGTGCTATTGCTCGTTGCAAATATCCAGGTCTTTAGCTGTGTATTACGAGTTTTTTTATATTTTGTTTCGACAATGATACCTGTTTCCATTAAACTGAGGAGAGCTGTTTGATCCTTTATTGGCATGTGTTCAATCTCATCTATGACTAGATACCGAGGCCGCTTTTGAAATATATAATCCATCATCCCAGATTTCGTACTATGACTTCCAAGTGTAAAGTATGAACGCTCTAGTTTCATGCATGATAGCATGAAAAGTGTCTTAGCGGACGCTGGTGGTCCAACCAATAATATGTGCACGGGTTTTTCAGATGAAAATGACAAATTGAATAATCTTTTGACGTCATTATATCCAATGATACTATCAAAAAGCTGTTCAGATTTAGTAAGAGTAGTTTTTTCTTCGGAACCTAAAACTAAAATCTTCTCTTCTTCATTCACTGTTTGTTCACTCCAAGTATTCTATCATGGTATACCATGCAATTTGATTGAATCAGTAATATAGATATTTTATGGTACTAATTTCTATGAGCCGTTACAACCTGCACACACACAATATCAATTACGTAATAATGAGCGATGTTTGTTTGTTTGTCAGTCTTGTGTTTACTTAGGTTGATTGTAAACAAAAGATCAAAAAGGTATCTAACAATAGACTGCGTAGTTAATGAGAAACTATAGTTGCATTATGCTTGCGTATCTGATACACTCTCATGAATTGTTATGATCAATGGCATCAATCTTGATGAATATTATGGCCTATAATATAATAATAATTTGTTGTATGAACCGAAAATTCACTGTTGTCCTCAGGATCTGAGGAGTAATTGTTAAATTAGTTCTTTTCCATCTAATAGTGTGACTATGATATGAATATTTATTCTGAAGATAGACCTTGGGGGAGATTTGAGAAGTTTCATGAAAACGAAACCTGCACTGTAAAGCTGATTTATATTAACCCAGGCTCTAGGCTAAGTCTGCAGTACCATAAAGGAAGGTGGGAATTTTGGAAGATTATAAAGGGTACTGCACATGTGGAGTTAGATGACAAGTTCTTTACCCTTGAAGAGGGCGAGGATATTGTAATTCCAAAAGAGACAAAGCACAGGGTATATGCAGACAAAAACCAGTGCGTCATACTCGAAATATCATATGGGAGATTTGATGAGAATGATATAGTGAGACTTGAAGATGACTATCAGAGAACAGTATCTAGAACTTGAATTTCTTAGATAGGTGTTTTAGTTTGTCTTGTTAGTTTGTTTGGCCGAATGACTGACATGATCGTTAGCTTTTTATTTAAAATTATTCGTATAGCTATTTCTAACCCTTTCACCCCGATCTGGTCACCTCTTTAGGAGTTTATTCTCAAAAAGTGACGCATATATATTGTTAAACTAGACGGTCTAACGAAATACAAATAAGGCCCTACACGCGCTCTACCGTTATGAGCGCAAGTAAAAAGCCACACATGAACTTGGTGGTTATAGGTCATGTAGATAATGGTAAATCAACTATTGTGGGTCATCTGATGGTAGATATGGGCGTCATCGACCAAAGAACCATTGATTCATACGCCAAAGAATCAGAAGCAACTGGAAAGGGTGATACTTTCAAGTATGCATGGGTTCTAGACAGTATTAAAGATGAAAGAGACAGGGGAATAACTATTGATCTTGCATTTCAGAAATTTGAAACTCAAAAGTTCTTTTACACATTAATCGATGCGCCAGGGCATAGAGACTTTATTAAAAACATGATTACAGGAGCATCTGAGGCAGACGTGGCCATACTAGTAGTTTCAGTCAAACCGGGTGAAACAGAGGCAGCAACCGAACCAGGGGGACAGGCGAGAGAACACGCATTTCTTGCAAGAACACTGGGGGTATCTCAGATAGTAGTTGCACTTAACAAGATGGATGATGTAACCTATTCTGAAGCACGGTATAAAGAAGTCAAGGATACTGTGGAGAAAATGTTAAAGTTGGTTGGTTATAATACCAGCAAGGTAAATTTCATTCCAACTTCAGGATGGAAAGGCGACAATCTAGTCAAGAAATCTGAGAATATGCCATGGTACAAAGGTCCAACCATTGCTGCAGCCCTTGATGCATTTGAGGCACCAGAAAAACCAATTGGCAAACCGCTAAGGATCCCTATTCAAGATGTATATTCGATTACTGGTGTAGGTACAGTACCAGTTGGCAGAGTAGAAACCGGCAAGATCAAAACTAATGAGAAGGTCATAGTAATGCCCGCTGGTGTTAATGGAGAAGTTAAATCAATTGAAACTCATCATACTCAGATGGATTCTGCAGAAGCAGGTGACAATATAGGTTTCAATCTTAGAGGTGTAGATAGAAAGGCCATAAAGCGTGGCGATGTCATTGGCCCGGCTGATAACGCTCCAACTGTAGCAAAGGAATTTGAGGCACAGATTATTGTAATTCATCACCCTACTGCTATGGCTCCAGGGTATACACCAGTCCTTCATGCACACACTGCTCAAGTTGCAGCAACACTTTCTGACTTCATTGCAAAGATCGATCCAAAAACAGGTGGTACAGTAGAGGAAAAACCTAAATTCTTGAAAACAGGAGATGCAGCGATCGTAAGAATAAAACCAGTCAGACCACTTGCAATTGAGACATTCAAGGAGTTTCCAGAAATTGGAAGGTTTGCCTTAAGAGACATGGGTACCACTATTGCCGCAGGAGTAGTAAAGGGAATAACAGAAAAATATGACCCCGGCAAGAAGTGATGTGTGAACAAAGAACATGCCACAAGAAGCAAGAATAAAACTTACTAGTACTAACCTTTTGACCCTAGAAGGAGTATGTTCGGAGATTAAAGGCATAGGAGAGAAGAATGGCATCAAGCTTAAAGGCCCCCATCCTCTGCCAATTAAAAAAATGAAGGTTGTTACTAGAAAATCTCCATGTGGACAGGGAACGAATACATGGGATAAATATGAACTTCGAGTCCATCGACGAGTCATAGATTTAGGTGCCGATGATAGAGCTATCAGACAGCTGATGAGGTTAAAGATACCTGACGATGTTTACATTGAGGTATCTCTGACTCAATAGCTATTACTACTCTCGTAAAGATTGCTTTGAGTTATATCGGTAGTATATTTTGTATTATAAATTCACATAACTTTTTGACTTGAGTCATACGGAAGAATGTTTTGCCTACAGCTACCTGATGTTGAAATGTAATGACTACGATAAACTCCTTATCTAGTCAATAAGCTCAAAACAGGTATAGTATATGCTACTTTTTCCGTTTAGATCTCGTTTCTTTGTAGCACTACTTGCAATTTTGCAATATATTCGCAAATTCTGTCGTATAATAATGAATAATAACTCTATGCATTTGCAACTTTGAACCAACCGTCTTATTCTCCTGATTAGATCTCACTTAATCTTTTTCCGCTAGACTTAATTGTAAACCGAGAAAACTACACCCTTGGTTTATTTCTCTTACGTCTCTCAACCTTGGCGTATTTTTTGCTTCCTGATCTCTTTGCACTATATGCATGAGTTTTATTTTTGTTGTTTCTGGTCATAACGTACATGAAGGAAAATTAAGAGAAATATATGCTATCTGGTATTCGTTTATTTAGGGTACTTTTTATGTACGTATTATTCTTCCTTTGTAATAATGAAAATTGCGAAAAAAGAAAATAAAATTATTGACTACTCTTTTTCTTTAGATATTGTTCATACCTAGGCGGCAGATAAAATATTTTTTCAGGCTTTATCCTAAGTATTACTCTTTCCATGTTTGGTGAGTGTCCAGGATACTTATCTGTATTAAGATATTTCTTAGCGAGTTTGTCAATGTGTTCGTCAGCGCCATTGCTGGTTTGCTCTATCACTTTTCCTCTTATTGTTACCATGCTGTAAGGATTTTCATCGTCTATGAGCGATATGGAAACCCTGGGATCTCTAGATACGTTTCTTTGCTTTATCCTGCCCTTGGCAGTATTTATAAGAATGATATTATCTACGATGTCAATCCAAACAGGCGAAACATGTGGTGAACCATCTTTCATTAATGTACCCAAGAATGCAAAACTGTTTTTCTGAATGATTTTACTTACAGGTCCAATAATCTTTTTATTGATTTCGCTCATATGTCAACTATGGGTAAGTCTCTAATAATTCTATCAATAGTACTACTCGGTAGTCGCTTGTATGTAAAACATCAAGATTGATTCTTTATAACGTCTTAATTATCACAACACAACAAGTTCAACGAAAAAATTCATCATGTCAATGTTTGTCATACAGAGTGAGGATAATCATTATTATTATTATCACTGTTTGCAAGTGGACATTAGTAAGTAGATTCTCATAAACTATCTCATTTCAATATACGGCAATATTTGGTCATTGTATAAGTGTATAATAGTATTCTATCCCTTTTGGTCCAAACCCTCTAACTCTTCTAATTTTTCCATCTCTCGTTAGTCTAAGGATAGCGTATAGCATCTTTCTCTTGTTGCAAACACTATCCATCTCTTTCTCAATTTGCTTTGTGGTAGCTCTGCCACCATAATAGTTTTTTATTAGGAAATAAACTGATTCAATTAACTTCTCTCCGGACAGAGATCGCTCCATATCGGGCTGGATGTTATAAAGCTTCATATACATTTTAATAGAAGATTCAGATTAAAAATAATTTAGCCACTATTATTTGACTAAGGTATAGATGAAAATTCACCTGCTAACCAGAATAATCCTCTACTGTCAATAAATAAAAATAGTATTAGATCATTGAGTGATTAGCTTTTTGCATCCAAATTGGCAAATTGCTTGGAGTTGTATGATTTTAAGAGCAAATGAACGAGATATAAGCGAAATGAAAAGGTACAGTAATGTTGGTGATGGATATTATTAACATGTTTTCAACACAAAAAGCAAAGGAAAAACTAGCAGATTGTAACGTACTGTTAAAATATATGACTTTTCTCCAAAACAATGGATTTACGGATTACGGTAAAGGTCAAGTTATGGGACAAATTGGCTTATTAAGAGAATATCTAGAAGATGGAGTTGAACAAAAGGAGAGGGATAAGGAAGAATCCAAAGATAATAATAATATTTTCGTCGATAATAAAATGTATAAGGATAAGAAAGGAGTAGAACAACAGCTGGTAGCCACAAAGGACAATAAAATATATGAACAAGCAGGCGAAAAAATTGCAGAGACAATATTCAGACGAGGAGTTTCTAATCTCCAAAGTAATAATAGTAGCAATAATAATAACAAATCTAGCCTTCTAAAGGGCGTTGAAAATATTATCGATAAAGCAAGAGATATCAGAATACTCGAGTAGGTAATCAAATAGCACGAAAAAGGGTTCTTTCGAAGTTATTTCTACGTATATTTTTATATTCAATTATCTACTTTTTGAAGTAGATTTGCAATTATCGTAATATTCTGGATAGCTATAGTAAATAGTCTGATCAAAGATGTATGTTAATATTATTTATTTGTAAATGATAAGGAGAGACATTCTTCTAGGCGTCTTTTATACAATAAAAAATTGGTCTTTTACTATACCTTGTATTTCTTAGCATTTTTGTGACGGTCATTTGCTTGCCTTATACTCTGTTTCAGGTCAATGATGGTCTTCGTATAGAAGATGGCGCTTATCGTTATTCCTACTGCCACAGAAGGACCGACAATAGCAGCGTAGCTCAACCTTAGCGGAGGAAGACCAAATAAGCTATTATTGTTACTCTTGTTGACTTGACTTGCTTCGGAGGTAGCCGGATTAGTAGGATTAGAAGACTGGCCAAGTTTTGAAGTAGCTGTTATAACAGCAAGAGAATTGCCCCTTTGTTCTGCTAACCATATATTCCCTTTATTGTCTGCTGTAATCCACTGAACAATCGGAGTCTGATTTGGTATGGTTAGTTCTTTACTTGCTCCAGTTTGTGGGTCTATTGCAGCGATTTTATTAATTGTGTGCTCAGCAACCCACAAATTATGATAACTGCTATCCATCGCCATTCCAAATGGTAATCCATTTGTGTTTAGAGGTGAAAAATCTTTGAACGTCTTGAGCAATGGATTGAAGACAGACACCGTGTGACCATCATGCTGAGAAATATAGATATTGCCTGTCATGGGATCTGCAAACAATGCAGTTGGACTTTTGAGAGTACTGTTATTGCTATTAACTTGAACTGTAGAAGGGGCATATTCTGTAATTTTGTATTTATTTGACGGATCTATGTTGGCTATTTTTCCTATTCCTTCTGCTATCCAGATCTGTCCGGACATTTTATCTGCAATAATCCCAAATGGTTGAGCGTTACCAGTAGGTAATATAAATGCTGTAAAGTTATTTGTCTGTGGATTAAACCTTAGTATCTTATTATCGACCGGAGCAGTAACCCAGATACTATTGTCATTTGCATTAACCATAACGCTTGATGCAGCTCCTTGAATCGGAAGTTTGAATAATCTGCTTTTACCTGTAGATGGATCGTATTGACCAAGATTTTTCATTATCGGATCAACAAACCATAAATGATTATGGGGATCTAACGCCATAACGGTTACAATACTGACGCCTGCTACTTTATGTTCTATGTATTTACTGGATGTTAAATTGAATTCCCATATTCTTCCACTGTCTATCGCTGTATCTCCAACCCAAATTGCATTAGTACTTTCATCAAACAGAGGATATAGAGGCTGACTGTTATTTTGAGGTATTTTATACTCTTGAATATTAAAATTTAATTGATCCAATCTTGGTTTTATAAAGACATCATAAGTTGTAACAATATTCAATGCATTTGATTTAGTTTGAATTCCTTCAACTTCTAAATTCCATTGACCAGGTAAACCAAAAGCAGCGTTAGTAGAAAACACTCCTTTGGAAATTTGCGTAGTATTTACTTTAATTGGGCCTATACCTTTTTCTATCTGAGTATATCTGATCTGAGCTGACTTGATATCAAGAGGATTACCTTTGGAATCCAAAAATGAAATATTGAAGTTATTAGTGCCCGGTGTGAACGGGTCTATTGATAGTACAACTCTGTTACCATCTTCTACAAATCTTGTAGACTTAAAATGTTGCTGCTGAGATATTGCCGTACCTGTTGTTGAATTCGCTGTGGTAAAAGCATTTATTGATTGTTGTTGTTGCTGCTGCTGACCTTGAAACTCGCTTCCAGGAGTTCCTGTATTTACCAGTAGCGCTACAGCAGCAAGTAACGCAATACCAACTATTGCCTCTACTTTTGTGGTTTTACTGAATTTAGAAACAACATTAGTTTTTTTAGAATTCTTTAGATCGTGATTCTTATTTTTCTTCTCATTATTATTATTATTATTATTATTATTATTAATTGTGCCTAATTCTAGTTGCTCTCCTCCTTGTCTTGCTCCGCTGGGCTTCTTGATGGTCGATGCAGCTGCTATGCTCGTAGCTGTACTAATCCTAACAGCATCTCTTTGTATTATTCTCTGGTTATATCCACCTACCGCAATCATTATTGCAGCAAGTGACAATTTAATAATGAGCCATTTTCCGTACAGCGAACCAAGTGTTAAATCAAGATTATTTTCAATAAAGTATAACAAAAATGGGCCTGTAACTACGATTATTCCCAAAATAGTTACAGGAATGGTAGAAAATCGTGGGATGATTATTGACAACGTTGATGCTTTGACACTTTCTTCTAGTGTTTCAGCGGATTTTATCTTTGGTGCAACTATAAATGCTAAATAAATTATCCCACCAATCCAGAGAGAAGCTGCTAGGTTATGTATAAAGTCTATAGCAATTGGTAGTAGTTGACCACTTGTTGCTCCGTGGCCAATCATAGTCGTAGTAGCTAGGATTGCAAGACCTATTACAAATAGGCTGGTAACCTCTCCTTTCGAGAGCGAAATACTAAAGGGTGACTTTACCGGCCTACGTACCCTTCGTATGTATATCCACAAAGAAACCCCCAGGATTATGAAAGATTCTATGGTTCTCATTACCCATACACTACCAAACTTGGTTCCTATGGCTTCATTGATTCCTGTACCGAGATCGCTTGCTTGGACATAAATAATTCCAAAATCAGATATTACAAGAATGGCAGAACCAATTATCATGAGAATAATCAAACTTTTATCGATTCTCTTCCGAACAGGCGCAATAGCGTCATTTAACCATCTGACTTGCGAAATTGGCTTCCATAACCAGAAAGTAGCAAAGGCTGCTCCTACCACTAGGACTTGACCAACATATGCAGGAAACCTTGCTATCGCATTAGGTATATAGAGCTGAGATTGGGAACCAAATTGAGAGTTCGAATGCTCTGCAGAGGGGATTGCTGCCTGGCCTATACCAAACACAAATGCATTGTCCACCACATGGCCATCTGTAGCAGAAAGCACTTTGGTAGAAACTGTATATACTCCATCTTTTAGACCAGAGGAAGGAAGCGTTACGCTTAATGATGCCGGATCGCCTCCTATATTGTGTTCATCTTTGACATCGACTTGCTTTCCGCCTGGGTCTAAGACTTTAATTGTACTGTAACGCAGGTCTATGGGTTCACTAAAGTAAACATCTACTTTAGTCGGAGGAGTAGATACGGATTGCAAAGGTGATGGGTCACTTCTTATTGTAAACGCATGGGCATATGCCTTGGGTATTCCATTAGAAAATAAAGATAGTAAAACTAATATCGATATAATCCCAACAATGACAAACGGCATAATGATAACACAAGACGTTAATCTATTGAATGGCCTCATGTTCATATATAATTATCAATGTACTTTGCATTATTATGGTATTTGATTTTTTCCCATTTTATAGTACAACCATCGAAACCCTCGTAAAGAATAATAAAGAAACCAACTAAGTGGCCTATATGCAAATAAGAGCTGCGTTTTTGACTATAATCATACTTGTTTTAACTATACTTTTGATCTTTTCTTTTTCCAATGCAAAAACTGCCTATGCCCATATAACAAAAAACTTTGGCAACATTCAGGTTGAAGTTGGCTGGAGTAACGAACCACCGCTAATAGGAGAATTAAATAATGTCATGGTCCAAGTAAACCAAACTAGTGGGAAAAATAGCCAAACAGCTGTTATCAATGCCTTGGCTAATATGAATATGGCAGTAAAATATGGAGGAGTAACAAAACCACTTGATTTTGTTCCGTCTGAGGAGACAGAAGGAATGTATAATGGTCAAATAATCCCTACAAGAGTTGGTACTTATAGCCTTGTAGTAAATGGCACAATACAAGAACAGAAAATCAATGCTGAAATACCGCTTGATTTGGTTGAAAGTAAGCAAAAACTCAATTTTCCTGATTCTGGCGGCATAGGAGATACCTCCTCTTCTGGTGCTGCTAGTAATACAGCGGCTAGCAACAATAACATTGGACCTCAACTTCAAGGAATTGTTAGTCAGCTAGCAAATGACATTGATTCTACAAAAGGCAGTATAGATACATTAGCCAAAACTAACGCAGATACGCAAAAAACGATCCAGGATCTCAAAGGTACAAATGATAGGTTATATATGATAGCAACGGGTGCAGTAGGAACCGGCGTAGCTGGAGTAGTCATAGGTGCTGTAGCACTCTCTCGAAGAGAGGTCATCAAGATTTCATAACACAAAATTACTTATCTATCTTACATATTCAATAGGTTTTTCGAAAAATACTTGTAAATCATAGTGTTTCAAAGAAGGAAAGATTTGTTTGTCACTTTACATCAGGTAAACGTTCCCAATCATTCTTTATAACCTATACTCGTCACTCTTGTTGAAAGTATATCAAGAGAAAGAATATGGCGAAACTATAGGTGAGTTGCATATACACCCTCATATATTGTTGATGTGAGTAATGTGTTATTGTCTTTTACGTAGGTACTGCTCATTATATGATTCAATAGAGCAATATACAAGTATAACTACTAGTACGTGTAATACCATGAAAGAATGTAAATAAAATAAATGGATTAAATATAGTTCAATAGCGATAAAACCTAAGATAATACTAAAAGCAATAGTATTCAAGACACATTTGTTTTCCGAGCACTTCCTTGCATTATGAAGTCTTGAAGATAACTTTTATGATTTGAAAGATTAAAAATTGACACTTTCTAGAACTCATTTCTGTGCTTTATATCGAATGTAAGTTTTTTATTAAGATTTATTAGCAATAATAGCTATACAAAAATAGGGATAAACGTTGTCGCAAAACGATGCAGTGCTAAAGACTCATAGTATTACATGCAGATTATGTGATATACAATTTGAGAGCTTTGGCGATATGCAGAAACATATGTTGACAGAACACCTACAGAAGGGAGAAATCCCATTAGAAAAGTAAGGACAGTTAGCACATGATGTTCTAATTTATCTTAGATGTATGCATAGGAAGATATAGACATCGAATATTGTCTTCATTTAGGTTATGTAGAGACCTAATCTAGAAGCGTGGTATTTGCGCCGCTTCCAAAGATATTTTGTTTGCGAGTGTCTTTAAGATTTGTTTCTTAAATCTGATATCTACTATAATTTTTGTATGTGCGACCTAATAAATTAAACTTAGTTACTGCAAGAAAGTTTTTCAATGCTATGACCATGGTTTGTCATTAGTGGCGTCGGTAATACAAGACATGATAGGTAAGTAATCATGATAATTAGGTGTTTATGTGTTAGTAAAATAGCGCATGACCTTGGTTGCAAAAAGATCAAGTGACTCAATTTCTCGTCCCGGCTCGAAATTAACAATAAGATACTCAATTCCGGAGTCTGTAAATAATTGTATCTGAGTTATAATTTGCTCCGGAGTGCCATAAATGACAATCTCATTTCTTTCCTCTTCTGGTACTCCTCCAAAACGTTCATTTAATCTATTTGCAAGTAATTCCTTATCATTATCAATAATGACATGAGCGAGTTTAGTCCTTAGGATTGTGTCAAAATCTCTGTTTAATGTCGTGCAATGATCTTTAAGAACAGCCAGCTTCCTGCTTATTGTCTTAGGCGAACCAAAAATATTGCATGCATCCGCATATTTCGCTACTAATTTTAGAGTTTTTCTTTCTCCACTACCTCCTATCATAATCGGAGGCATAGGATCTTGAATTGGCTTAGGATTACAATATGCGTTGTACAATCTGTAGAATTTGCCATTAAAAGTACTTTGATTCTCATCTTTATTCCACAGCTTTCTTATAATTTGTACAGCTTCTTCTAGCATCAAGAATCTATCCTTATTTGATGGAAAGTTTATTCCGTATGCTAAAGATTCTTCTTGATTCCATGCAGCACCTATTCCCATAATTAGTCGACCATTGCTCAATACATCTAATGTTGCACCTATCTTTGCAAGTATAGATGGATATCGGTATATATTGCCAGTTACAAGTGTCCCTATCTTTATATTTGAAGTTAATGCAGCCAGATAGGAAAGTGCTGTCCAGCCTTCTAGCATGGGTTCATTTATCGATCCTACGACAGGAATTTGATGAAAGTGATCCATTAGCCAGAACGAGTCATAACCAAACCTCTCCGCAGTAGTAATTAAATTCTTTAATGTAAGAGGCATGTGTGAAACTTCAGTCCTAGGGTAGTCGTAACTAAAATTAGGGTGCTGTATGCCAAACTTCATCTTTACTTTTCTTTTTTCAGAGTGATACGCTTTCTTTTTTACTTTACTCCAATGTCAACCAAGTATTACGATATCACCTTAATATAAAATGATAAATTCATAATATACTATAGATTTCTTATCCAATGTTCTTTTTGATCATCACTGTTCACATAGACTTGCACAAGCAGAATCTATAATAAAGAATTTTTTGGCTCATAAGACTATAGACGCAAAGGAAAACCTGTTGCGAAGTTAGCCATGATGAAGATTATAATAAATTGCAATATCGCCTGAGTAGCAACAACCTTAACATATCGTTTCATAAATTTTTGAATTTTTGTCATATCCGGTTTATCATTTCTCAATTCAAAATAAATGCGAAGATTTGTCGGTAAGAGAATGCCCAACCCTTGTATGAACATCGCTACTACTATGATTAATACTGCGAGCATCCAATAAACTATAGGAGGATGTAAAGAAATGAAACCTAGCCTTAAAGCAAGAAAGTAACCTGCAGTAGTTGTAACCGCAGAGACGATTGGCATGTAAAATACCATCTTTGGCATAAGCCATGAGGTAACTTCCCTTCGTGTCGAAAGGCTTACATTTCTAAGTACCGGCCCTAGTAAAAATGCCATAAATATGTCAGTTCCAGTCCATAGGATGGAAGTAAAAACATGAACATAGTTCAAAAGAAGAAGGTTAGCGGTTATAATTGCTACAATAAGTGCGCCGATTGGTATGCCAACCCAGACATTATCTCTTACTGATATTTTCGGTGGTTGTTCTATAAGGTTCACCAAATATTAAATCCCTACTGTAATATCAACAGCGGCTGTAGTAATATAATTTGTGTCACGGCATTCTAATATGTCTACACTAATACAGATGTCTTTTCTATGGTGGGTTAAATAACAAACAAAATAAACAAGTTATACAATGAAGAGATTCTCAATCTTTCTATTTCTATGTTGAAGCCAATCTACTTAATAGGTGTAATACATATCTATAGATAAGAAACAAAAATATCTGTTTGTGAAGATAGCGAAGTTGATACAATGAACATCAATTAATACTAACCCTGACAACAATTCTAAATCTAGTTGGGATTGCCTGTTTTGTCCAAGACGAAAAATTCTTTAACCACAAGTTTAAACTTAGTTCCAGCGTAGACCTTGAATTAGAAGGTTGGAAGTAATTTCTCTTTGTAAACATTAATAACCATGCATTCTATATTCTGCTATAGAATATAATAATGATACAATTACCTAGAGTATCGCAAACATTTTTGATGGCATCTATGCTGCTGGTGATTTTAGCAACATCA
>Ga0126310_10000208_pt1 | contig 17955 bp, 13 predicted proteins | sample Plot60_FD_92540 | JGI IMG/M metagenome (GOLD analysis project Ga0126310, IMG submission 92540) | Serpentine soil microbial communities from UC McLaughlin Reserve, CA, USA - Plot60 | ecosystem: Environmental > Terrestrial > Soil > Grasslands | place: USA: UC McLaughlin Reserve, Lake County... | reverse complement strand
CCCAGCGGATCACCGTCGAGGCCAAGGGCGAGGTCGCGGCACTCGCCGAGACCATCAACTCGATGACCGACACGCTCCAGACGTTCGCGGAGCAGGTCACCACCGTCGCCCGCGAGGTCGGCACCGACGGCAAGCTCGGCGGGCAGGCCGAGGTCGAGGGCGTCGCCGGCACGTGGAAGGACCTCACCGACAACGTGAACCTGATGGCGAACAACCTCACCACGCAGGTGCGGAACATCGCCGCGGTCACGACGGCCGTCGCCAACGGCGACCTGACTCAGGAGATCACGGTCGAGGCCAAGGGCGAGGTCGCGGCACTCGCCGACACGATCAACACGATGGTCGACCAGCTCTCGTCGTTCGCCGACGAGGTCACGCGCGTCGCCCGCGAGGTCGGCACCGAGGGCAAGCTCGGCGGCCAGGCCGAGGTGAAGGGCGTATCCGGCACGTGGCGCGACCTCACCGACAACGTGAACCTGATGGCGAACAACCTCACCGACCAGGTGCGGAACGTCGCCGCCGTCACCACCGCGATCGCCAACGGCGACCTCTCCCAGAAGATCACCGTCGAGGCCAAGGGCGAGGTCGCGGCACTCGCCGAGACCATCAACACGATGGTCGATCAGCTCCGGTCGTTCGCGGACGAGGTCACGCGCGTCGCGCGCGAGGTCGGCACGGAGGGCAAGCTCGGCGGCCAGGCCGAGGTCGAAGGCGTATCCGGCACCTGGCGCGACCTCACCGACAACGTGAACTTCATGGCGAACAACCTGACCGACCAGGTCCGCAACGTCGTCGCCGTGACGACCGCGATCGCAAACGGCGACCTCTCCCAGAAGATCACGGTCGAGGCCAAGGGCGAGGTCGCGGCACTCGCCGACACGATCAACTCGATGACGGACACCCTGCAGCGGTTCGCGGCGGAGGTGACGCGCGTCGCGCGCGAGGTCGGCACCGAGGGCAAGCTCGGCGGCCAGGCGGAGGTCGAGGGCGTGGCCGGCACGTGGCGCGGGCTCACCGAGAACGTGAACCTGATGGCGGCGAACCTGACCGACCAGGTCCGCAACATCGCGACCGTCACGACGGCCGTCGCCAACGGCGACCTGTCGCAGAAGATCACCGTCGACGCACGCGGCGAGATCCTCGAGCTCAAAGACACCATCAACACGATGGTCGACCAGCTCTCCTCCTTCGCCGACGAGGTCACTCGCGTCGCACGCGAGGTCGGCACCGACGGCAAGCTCGGCGGTCAGGCCGAGGTCGAAGGTGTCTCGGGGACGTGGCGGGGGCTCACCGAGAACGTGAACCTGATGGCCGACAACCTCACCGACCAGGTGCGGAACATCGCGACCGTCGCGACCGCCGTCGCCAACGGCGACCTGTCGCAGAAGATCACGGTCGACGCACGCGGCGAGATCCTTCAGCTGAAGAACACGCTGAACACGATGGTCGACCAGCTCTCGTCGTTCGCCGACGAGGTGACGCGCGTCGCGCGCGAGGTGGGAACCGAGGGCAAGCTCGGCGGCCAGGCCGAGGTCGAAGGCGTCTCCGGCACATGGCGCGGGCTCACCGAGAACGTGAACCAGCTCGCGTCGAACCTGACGACTCAGGTGCGCGCGATTCGCGAGGTCTCGACATCCGTGACCCAGGGCGACCTGACGCGCTCGATCGACGTCGAGGCGCAGGGCGAGGTCGCGGAGCTCAAGGACAACATCAACCAGATGATCGGCAACCTGCGCGAGACGACCGAGGCGAACGAGCAGCAGGACTGGCTCAAGACCAACCTCGCTCGGATCTCCGGCCTGATGCAGGGCCAGCGCGACCTGCGCACGGTCTCGCGGATGATCATGTCGGAGCTGACGCCGACCGTCTCGGCCCAGCTCGGCGCCTTTTACATGGCCGAGAACGGCGACGGCGGCACGACGATGCTGCGGCTGATCGCGAGCTACGGCTACAAGAAGCGCAAGAACCTCTCGAACGAGTTCCAGCTCGGCGAGGGCCTCGTCGGCCAAGCCGCGGTCGAGAAGAGCCCGATCGTCGTCAAGAACGCACCCGACGACTACGTGAAGATCACGTCGGGACTCGGCGAGGGCGAGCCGGTGAACATCATCGACCTCCCGGTCCTGTTCGAGGACCAGGTCCTCGGCGTGATCGAGCTGGCCTCGTTCGAACCGTTCAGCGAGAACCACCTGACCTTCCTCGAGCAGTTGATGGAGACGATCGGCGTCGTCCTGAACACGCTGATAGCGAACCTGCGCACCGAGGAGCTGCTCCAGCAGTCGCAGTCGCTCACGCAGGAGCTCCAGAGCCAGTCCGAGGAGCTTCAGTCGCGCCAGGACGAGCTGAAGCAGTCGAACGCCGAGCTCGAGGAGCAGGCGCAGTCGCTGAAGGCGTCCGAGGAGCTGCTCCAGCAGCAGCAGGAAGAGCTCCAGCAGACGAACGAGGAGCTCCAGGAGAAGGCGGCGCTGCTCGAGCGGCAGAACCGCGACATCGAGATCAAGAACCGCGAGATCGAGCTCGCGCGAGCGGGCCTCGAGGAGCGCGCCGAGCAGCTCGCCCTGAGCTCGAAGTACAAGTCGGAGTTCCTCGCGAACATGTCGCACGAGCTCCGGACGCCGCTCAACAGCCTGCTGATCCTGTCGAACATGCTGGCCGACAACCCGGCCGGGAACCTCGACGAGAAGCAGGTCGAGTTCGCCAGGACGATCAACACGGCGGGCACGGACCTGCTCGAGCTGATCAACGACATCCTCGACCTGTCGAAGGTCGAGGCGGGCAAGATGGACGTGCACTCGTCCCAGCTCGAGCTCCCGGTGGTGTGCGAGTACGTCGAGCAGACGTTCCAGCCCGTCGCTTCCGAGAAGGGGCTCGAGTTCGAGGTAGCCGTCGACAACGGCAGCCCGTCGCGCATCGTGACGGACGAGCAGCGCCTCCAGCAGGTGCTGCGAAACCTGCTCTCGAACGCGCTCAAGTTCACCGAGAAGGGCCGCGTCGGCCTGCACGTCGGCCCCGCCGGCCCCGACGTCGTGTTCGCCAACGACCACCTCGGCCGCACGGAGGTCGTCGCGTTCGCGGTGTCAGACACCGGGATCGGCATCGACGCGGACAAGCTCAGGCTGATCTTCGAGGCCTTCCAGCAGGCCGACGGCACGACCAACCGCCGCTACGGCGGCACCGGGCTCGGGCTGTCGATCAGCCGCGAGATCGCGCGCCTGCTCGGCGGCGAGATCCAGGCGACGAGCGCGGTCGGCGAGGGCAGCACCTTCACGCTGTACCTGCCGCGCGAGTACACGCCACCCGAGCGGCCGCCTGCCGCACAGCGCGCACCGGCTCCCGCGCCCGCGCCCGCGCTGACCGATGGGGCTCCCCCGCCCGCACCTGCGCCGCGCACGAACGAGGCCGCGCTCGCGGGCATCCGGGACGACCGCGACGCGATCAACCCGGGCGAGCTCGTCTGTCTCGTGATCGACGAGGACCCGCAGGTCGCGCGGACCCTGCTCGAGGCAGCTCGCGCGGCGGGCTTCAAGGGAGTCGTCTCGCTCCGCCACGACTCGGGGATCGCGATCGCGCGCGACTGGGCGCCCGATGCAATCGTCATGGGCGCGGGCCTGCCGACGCTCTACCACCTCAAGCAGAGCGCCGAGACCCGCCACATCCCGGTGCACGTGGTCGCGCCCGAGACCGAGCGCCACGAGGCGCTCGCCGCGGGTGCCGCCGGCCATCTCGAGCGGCCGCCGGAGGAGGAGGCGCTCGCGGCCGCGTTCTCCGACCTGTCCCGCTTCATCGAACGGCCGGAGAAGAGCCTGCTGATCGTGGACGACGAGGAGACCGCGCGGAAGAGCATCGCCGAGCTCCTGGGCGGCGAGGACGTCGCAATCACCGCGGTCGGGTCAAGCGAGGAGGCGCTCGAGGCGCTCGAGGGCCGCGTCTTCGATGCGATCGTCCTCGATCTCAAGCTGCCGAAGATGAGCGGCTTCGACCTGCTCGAGCAGGTCGGTGGCGACGAGCGGCTTATGGACATCCCCGTGATCGTGCACACGGGCAAGGAGCTCACGAAGCGCCAGGAGACAAAGCTACGCCGGTACGCCAAGACGATCATCGTCAAGGACGCCCGCTCGCCGGAGCGGCTCGTGGCGGAGACGTCGCTCTTCCTCCACCGGCCCGAGTCCGCCCTCGGCACAGAGCAGCGCCGCCTGCTCGAGCAGGTGCACACGGCGGATGCAGTCTTCGCCGGAAAGAAGGTGCTGGTCGTCGACGACGACGTGCGCAACCTTTTCGCGCTCGCGAGCGCGCTCGAGGCGCGCGGCATGGAGGTCCTCTTCGCCGAGAACGGCCGCGAGGGCCTCGAGTGCCTCGACCAGAACAAGGATGTCGACCTCGTCCTGATGGACGTGATGATGCCCGAGATGGACGGGTACGAGGCGACGCGCTCGCTTCGCCAGCGAACCGAGTTCAAGGACCTGCCGATCATCTGCCTCACGGCGAAGGCGATGAAGGGCGACCGCGAGAAGTCGATCGAGGCCGGGGCCTCCGACTACATCACGAAGCCCGTGGACATCGAGCAGCTCCTGTCGCTCATGCAGGTGTGGCTGTACCGGTAGCGCCCCAGCCAGGCGGAGAGCTGGAGCGCATAGAGATCGAGCTGCTGCTCGAGGCGATCGACCGCCACTACGGCTTCGACTTCCGCGGCTACGCGCTCGGATCGCTGCGCCGGCGGCTCTGGCGCAGCGCCGCCGAGGAGGGCGTGCAGTCGATCTCCGGACTTCAGGAGAAGGTCCTACACGACCCGCAGGCGATGGAGCGGCTCCTCGCCGGGTTGTCGGTGAACGTCACGACGATGTTCCGGGACCCGAGCTTCTACGTCGCCTTCCGCGAGCACGTCGTCCCGCTCCTGCGCACCTATCCGTTCATCCGGGTCTGGAACGCCGGCTGCTCGACCGGCGAGGAGACCTACTCGCTCGCGATTCTCCTCCAGGAGGAGAACCTCTACGAGCGCGCGCGGATCTACGCGACCGACTTCAACTCGGACGTCCTCGCTCGCGCCCGCGCCGGCCAGCTGCCGCTCGACCGCATGCAGGAGTACACGCAGAACTACCAGCGCGCGGGCGGCAAGCACGACTTCTCGGCCTACTACTCGGTCGAGCAGGGCACCGCGAAGCTCGACGAGGCTCTTGGCGAGCACGTCGTGTTCGCCCAGCACAACCTCGCCTCCGACCGCTCGTTCAACGAGTTCAACGTGGTGCTCTGCCGGAACGTCCTGATCTACTTCGGCCGCGACCTGCAGGGGCGCGTCCACCGGCTCTTCTACGACAGCCTCGCCCGCTTCGGCGTGCTCGGCCTCGGCCAGAAGGAGACGCTCCGCTTCACCGACCTTGAGGAGTGCTATGAGGAGCTCGACCCGCGCGAGAAGATCTACCGGAGGATCGCCTGATGGCGTTCGAGCTGATCGTGATGGGCGGGTCGTGGGGCGGCATGCGCGCCATGGGGACCGTGCTCGAGGCGCTTCCGGTCGGCTTCGAGCTGCCGATCGTCCTGGCACAGCACCGCTCCGTAACGCACGGTGAGCCGATGCTCGAGCGCGTGCTCGGACGCGGCTCGAAGCTCGAGGTCGTCCCCGCCACCGACAAGGAGCCGCTTGCGCCGGGCCGTGTGTACGTCGCTCCGCCCGACTACCACCTGCTCGTCGAGCCGGGCCACCTGGCGCTCAGCGCCGACGCCCCGGTCGGGTTCTCGCGGCCGTCCATCGACGTCCTCTTCGAGTCGGCCGCTCACAGCTATGGCCCCCGCACGGTCGGCGTTCTCCTGACGGGGGCGAACCAGGACGGCGCCGCGGGCCTCGCCGGTATCGCCGCGGCGGGCGGGTTCACGGTCGCCCAGGATCCGGCGACCGCGGAGCGCGGCGAGATGCCTGCCGCCGCGATCGCGCGCGGTGCGGTGCGGCGCGTCTTGCCGCTGGAGCGGATCGGGCCCTTCCTGGCGGACCTCCGGTCCGGGATTCCACGATGAGCGCCTCGAGCCGCGCGAAGGTCCTGCTGGTCGACGACCAGGAGGAGAACCTGATCGCGCTCGAGGCCGTGCTCGAGCCGCTCGGGCAGACACTGGTGCGGGCCTCGTCCGGCCACGAGGCGCTCGGCCATCTCCTGCGCGACGAGTTTGCCCTGATCCTGATGGACGTCCAGATGCCCGAGCTGGACGGCTTCGAGACCGCGGCCTACATCAAGCGCCGGGAGAAGACCCGCCACATCCCGATCATCTTCCTGACCGCCATCAGCAAGGAGCTGCATCACGTCTTCCGCGGTTACTCGGCCGGCGCCGTCGACTACGTCCTGAAGCCATTCGACCCGCTCGTGCTGCGGTCGAAAGTCGCCGTCTTCATCGACCTCTACGAGAAGGAGCGCGCACTGCGCGAGAGCGAGCGGCGCTTCCGGACGGCGTTCGAGCACGCCGCGATCGGCATCGCCCTGACGACGCTCGACGGCCGTTTCGTCGACGCCAACAGGTCCCTGCTCACGATGCTGAACCGCTCGCACGCCGACCTGCTCACCCAGGTCGCCGCGAGCCTGGTCCACCCCGACGACCGCGCCGTCCTCGACGACTACCTCGGCAGGATCGAGTCCGGCGAGCTGTCCGGCTTCGACGCCGAGCTGCGCTTCCTTCGCCCCCAGGGCGAGCAGGTGCCGGCGCTCGTGAGCGCCGCCACGGTGCCCGACGAAGACGGGAAGCCATTGCACGTGATCGTCCAGGTGACCGACCTGACCGAGCGGCACGCCGCCGAGCGCGAGCGCGACCACAGGCAGCTTGAGCAGAGCGCGCGCCGTGAGGCCGAAGCCGTCGCGACCACGCTCGGGAAGCTCCAGGGCGTCACCGACGTGGCGCTCGCCCATCTCGGCTTCGACGAACTGGCGGCGGCGCTGCTGCCACGGGTCGCGGAGACTCTCGACGCCGACGCAGCCGGGATCATCGTGCTCGACACCGACGCCGCGACGGAGGGCACAGCCGCGTCCGGCGTGGCGCTCCTGCCCGGCGGCGGCATCGAGCGCGGGGACCGGATTCCGATGCCCCAGGACGTGCACCGGCTCGCCGGCGTCGACCAGCCTGTCGCCATGTCTGCGGTTACCGACGCCGACGTGTTGCACCCGCTCCTGCGCGAGACCGGCCTGCAGTCGGTCGCGGCCGCCCCCTTGGCGATCGGCCAGGGGATCAGCGGCGCGCTACAGGTGGGCTCGCTGCGCAACCGGGAGTTCTCGCCGGAGGACGTGTCGCTCCTCAGCCTTCTGGCCGACCGGGCGGCGCTCGCCGTGCGGCACTCGCGGCAGTACGAGCACGAGCGCGGCATCGTCGAGACGCTCCAGCGCAGCCTCCTGCCGCCGTCGCTACCGCTCGTCCCGGGGTTCACGATGGCCGCGCGCTACCTGCCGGCCGAGACCGACTCGCGGGTGGGCGGCGACTGGTACGACGTGATCCTCCTCGAGGAGGGCCGGGTCGCGATCGCGATCGGGGACGTCTCGGGGCACGGCATCCGGGCCGCCGCCCTGATGGGCCAGCTCCGGAACGCGCTGCGCGCGTACGCCTTCGACGGCTACCCACCCTCCGTCGCGGCCGAGCGGCTCGACCGCCTCGTGCGCCAGCTCGAGAGTGGCTGGTTCGCGACGCTCGTCTACGCCTTCATCGAGCCCGACGGCCACAAGGTGACGATCGCGAACGCCGGCCACCCCGCGCCGATCGTCGTCACGCCGGAGGGAGAATCCCGCTTCCTCGAGGCCGTGCACTCCAGCCCGCTCGGCACCTCGCGCACCATGGACGTCTTCGGCCAGGGGACCCACGAGCTGGCGCCCGGCTCGCTGCTCTTCTTCTATACGGACGGCCTGGTCGAGCGGCGCGGCACGCCGCTGCTCGAGTCGCTCGAGCAGCTCCGCCAGGTCGTGGCCGCCGGCCCCGCCGAGCCGGAGCCGCTGTGCGATCACGTCCGTGCCGAGATGCTCGGGGACACCCCGCCGCGCGACGACGTCGCGTTCGTGGCGGTTCGGACGATCCCGCTGACCGGCGAGCGCCTCCACCTGACGATGCCGGCCGAGCCGAAAACGCTCGTGGCGGCGCGCTCGATCATCGGCCGCTGGCTGACCGCGGCGGGCGCCGACGAGGCGACCGTCAGCGACATGCAGACCGCCTGCCACGAAGCCTGCGCGAACGTGATCGAGCACGCGTACCGCTTCCGCGAGGCCACGTTCGACATCGACGGGTTGCTCGCAGACGACGACATCGCGCTGACGATTCGCGACACCGGGGGCTGGCGCGGAGCGGGCAGCCCGGACCGTGGCCGCGGCTTCGCGATGATGAAGTCGCTGGTCGACGACGTGTCCATCGAGCGCGACGACGGGGGCACGGCCGTGACGCTTCGCCGCCGGCTGAGGCGGACCGTCAGCGCGAAGACGAGAGCAGACCGGGACGGACGCGCGAAACCTCGGCGCGCCGCGCGCCGGGGCGCTTCGAGCGGTACATCGCGTGATCGGCCCGCCGGATGAGGCCGTCCGGGGTGGTCGCCGCCGGGTTCGCCGTGAAGGCGACGCCCACGCTCGCCCCCAGCTCCAGCCCACCTGGGTAGGGGCGCGAAAGCTCCTCCGCGATCCGCTCGCCAAGGTGCTGGGCCGCCCGGACGTCGCCGACGTCCTCGGCGAGGACCGTGAACTCGTCGCCGCCGTAGCGCGAGACGGTGTCGGCCGTCCGCACCAGCGCGCGCAGGCGCGCGCCGGCCTCCACGAGCACGTCGTCGCCCGCCTTGTGCCCGTGCGTGTCGTTCACCTGCTTGAACCCGTCCAGGTCGACGAACAGGACTGCTATCGGCACCGTGCGCCGGCGGGCCCGGGCGAGCGCCTGCTCGAGGCGGTCGTGGAACAGCTCGCGGTTCGGCAGCCCCGTCAGCGCGTCGTGCAGGGCGCGGTGGGTGAGCGCGGCGGTGTGCTTGCGCAGCCGGTGCAGGTCGATGAAGACGGCCAGCTTCGACCGCAGCACGGCGGCGTCGAATGGCTTCACGATGTAGTCGACCGCTCCGGCCGAGTAGGCCTCCAGGCTGCGCTCGGGGGTGTCCTGCCCGGTGACGAAGATGATCGGCACGTAGCGGGTCTTCTGCCGGCGCCTGATCGCCGCCGCCGTCTCGAAGCCGTCCATACCCGGGAGGCCGATGTCGAGCAGGATCGCGGCGATGTCCGGCTCGTGCAGAAGGTGCCGCAGGGCCTCCTCCCCGGAACTCAAAGTCGTCAACTCGGCGTCGAGCGGCTCGACCACGGCGCGAATCGCCTCAAGTGAGGTCGCGCTGTCGTCGACGGCTAGAAGTTCAACGGGCTCGTGCATCCATGCCTCCCGTCCGCGTTCCCGTACCGGAGGGTCTCGAAACCCTCTAAGAGCTCTCTTGCATCTTGCGCGTGTCGCGCGGCTCGAGGAATGGCTCCCGGTTTTCGTCCATTCCGCCCTCGATCTGGCGTCCGCGCTCGAGCTCTGCGTTGAGCTCGGCGCCGAAGAGGACGGCGATGTTCGTGACCCACAACCAGGTGAGGAAGACGATCACCCCACCGATGGCGCCGTATGTCTCGTTGTACGACGAGAAGTTGGCGACGTAGAAGGCGAACACGGCCGAGGCCAGGATCCACAGGACCACAGCGACCACGCCGCCGGGGCTCACCCAGCGGAACTTGGGGTGCTTCACGTTCGGCGCCGCGTAATAGAGGATCGCGAACATCAGGCTGACGATCGCAAGCAGCACCGGCCACTTCGCGATGTCCCAGACGTCGACGAAGGTCTTGTCGAGGCCGACCACCTTGCCGACCTGCTCGGCGAGGCCGCCCGTCAGCACGACGCCCACGGAGGTGATCGCTAGGAGCAGGAGCAGTACGAGCGTGGTGCCGAGGCGCGTCGGGACGCTCTTCCAGATCGGCCGCCCCTCCTCGACGTCATAGATCGCGTTCGAGGCGCGCATGAAGGCGGACACGTAGCCGGACGCCGACCAGACCGCGACGGCGATGCCGACGATCAGCATGATCCCGGCGGCGCCCTGGTTCTTCTGAAGGTTCTCGATCGCGCTGGTGAAGATGTCCTTTGCCGGGCCCGGCGCGACCTGGCCGAGGTTGTCGATCAGCGACTGGGTCGTGCTCTCGCCCACGAGTCCGACGACCGAGACGAGCGCGAGCAGCGCGGGGAAGATCGCGAGGATTCCGTAGTAGGTGAGCGCGGCGGCCCAGTCGGTGAGGTTGTCCTCCTTGAACTCCGTCACGGTCCGCTTGATCGCCTGCCACCAGGAGCCCTTGTCGAGCTCGCCGGGCTTGTCGGGCAGGCCGTCGTCGCCGACGCGCTGCTCCTCGCGTACGCCCTCCGTCCGATCTCGCGTCGTGGCCATGTCCAGGGGTTGCCCCGGGACAGCCCGATGAAACACCTATTCGGGCTCGGTGGTTCCCACGACACGCGCCGGCGCGCCGACGGCGATCGAGTTGTCGGGAATCCGGCCGCGCACGACGCTGTTCGCGCCGATGATGCAGCGCTCGCCGATGTCGGATCCGCGCAGCACCGCAACCCGCTCCCCCACCCACGTCCCGCGGCCGATCCTGATCGGGTTCGTGGCCAGCGGCCCGCGGAGGACGCTTGGCTCCCCGCGGACGAAGGTGTGATCCGAGTCGACGACGGTGCTGAAGGCGCTCAGCACGACGTGGTCCTCGATCACGATCGACTCCGCCGCGCTGATCGTGCAGTAGGGCCGGATGCCGACTCCGGCGCCTATCCGCAGGACCGGGTCGGTGGCCGCCTCCCACGCCACCCGCTCCACCGAGAGCCAGGTCCCGTGAAAGATCATCGTGTTCCGGCCGACGGTCATCAGTTGAGGCCCGAAGACCCAGTCGGGGCGGTAGAGAATCGCGCCGTCGCCGAACTCGTGAAAACGCCACCGCCACCACGGCCGGGTGAGGCGGCCGCGTAGCGCGACGCGCTTCATCGGGCGGCGTATGTAGCTCACAGATACCCGAGGGTCCGCATCTGCTCTTCAATCCGGGCGAGCTCCTCCGGCGAGGCGGTGGGGGCCGCGTCCGCGGCAGGCGCCACCACGGGGCCGGCGGGTTGGCCGTCGAGCGCGGCGAGGAGGTCGGCCGGAGCCTCGGCGGGTGTTACGTCCCGCGGGCGCTCCTCGAGCGGGTCCTCGTCGAGGTCGTACAGGCGCAACTCGCCGTTTCGCCGCAGGAGCTTCGTCTTGCCCTGGACGGCGCACTCCATGATCGCGTTGAGGTTGTCGAGCGCCTCGGGCCCCGCCCCCCATGCCTTGATCGCATCGAGCTTGCGCGGGTCGTCGTGCTCGCCGGGCGAGTCGAACTGCGCGACCGCCACGTCAACCGGCTCGCGATCCCAGGGATGACTCTCTAGACCGGCCGCCTCCGCGATCACGCGCGGCAGTTCGACGAGGCTCCTCATCGCCTCCGGCGCGCCGGGGCCGCTCGCGATGAACGGCACGTGCAGGAGCCGCTCGTCCAGGGAGTAGGCGTGCCCCAGGAGGCCGCCCTCGCCGAAGTTCTCGCCGTGGTCCGAGCAGATCAGGACGAGCGTGTCGTCGAGCTTCCCGGCGTCGTCGAGCGCGGTCAGCGTGTCAACCACCCACGCGTCGAGCTGGCGGATCGAGCGGTCGTAGAGATGGCGCATCCGCGCGAGCGCGCCGTCGGGCACGTCAAATTCGTCGACGCACACGCGCCAGATCTCCCCCAGCGTCAGGTGCCGGCGCGCCTCCTCGGCAGCCCCCACGCGTTCGACCAGTCCCAGGTCGTTGAACGGCTTGGGCGGCAGGTAGGGCGAATGGCACTCGATTAGGTTCACGAACCAGAATTCGGGGCCGTCGCCGTCCTCGGCGAACCAACCTCTCAGCACCTTCCCGGCGTCGGCCGCGCCGTCGTCGCTGCGTGCGCGCAGCGCGTCCAACGCCCAGCGGGCCCGCGCCCTCCACTTCGTCGAGACCATCTGCGGAGCGCGGTTCGGGGTGACGTCGCGCCAGTCGTCGAAGCCGGTCGCGAATCCGCTCGCGCGCGCGACCCAGATGTTCGAGCTGACGCCGCGCGTCCGGTAGCCGGCGCGGCGCAGCACCTCGGGAAGGATCCGGTCGGCCGCGGCTTCGAGCACCGGCTTGCAACCGCTCGGCATCTCGTCCGGGGCGCGGTTCAGGCCTGCCGCGCGCGGCAGCAGGCCGGTGAACATCGACGCGTGGGACGGCATCGTCCAGCACGCCGTGGCATGGACGTCCGGCAACGCCGTGCCGCTCGAGGCGAGCTGGGCGAGCGCGGGGGTCGTGCCGGGCGTCGCGCCGTACGGCTCGAGTGCGTCCGCGCGCGCGGTGTCGAGCACGATCACCAGCACGTTCGGGCGGGCCATTCGGCAAGGATACGGTGAAATCCGGTGCGGAATCTCGTCTTCATCACGCTCGACAGCTGCCGCTACGACTCGTGGACGGCGGCCGAGCCAGAGGCCCTCGCCCGGCTCGGCCCGGTCGAGCGGCGGTACTCGTTCGCGACCTGGACCGCGCCCTCGCACTACAACCTGCTGACCGGGCTGATCCCGCATACGAGCCCGCCGCGCGTCTTCGCGTCCGAGTACTACAAGGACGACTTCCTCCGCTACAGCGAGCGGCTCGGGGTGGAGGGCATCGAGTTCAAACGCTTCCTGCCGCACCTGTGGCTCCCGACCTTCCTGAAGGAGATCGGCTACCGCACCCATGGGATGGTGTCGCTGCCGGTGATCAACCCGCTCACCGGCATCAACCGCTCGTTCGACACCTTCGAGCTGATGCCGAGCCACAACGACATGGCGGCGATGGTCGACCGGATGCACTTCGACAGCGACCAGCCCGCCTTCTACATGCTGAACGTCGGCGAGACGCACTACCCGTACGCGCTACCGCACGAGGACCCGAAGGACTGGCCTCGGATCTCGGGCGTCCACGGCGTCTTCAAGCACATGGGCGACCCCGGCGCCGACGCCCCGGAGCAGTTCTTCGACCAGGAGCAGCTCGACGCGCTGCGCCAGCGCCAGATCGGTGCAGTGACCTACCTCGACGAGAACGTCTTCCCGCGCCTGTTCGAGAAGCTGCCGGCCGACACCTGGCTGGTCGTCACGGCCGACCACGGCGAGCTCTTCGGCGAGGAGGGCTTCTTCGGGCACGGGCCGGTCCAGCACCCCAAGGTCACCGAGGTCCCCTTCGTCGAGGGCCTCGCGCCCTAGTCCTGCAGCGCGTCCTCGCGGTCGAGGTTGAACTCGATCTCGACCACCTGATCGCCCTCGAAGCGAAAGATCCCAGCCGCCTCCTGCTCCATCTCGACGTTGCCACGCTTGGTGACCCCGCGCAGGCGAACCAATGCGACAACGCGATCGCCGCGCTCGACGACGTCGTCGTAGTGGATCGTGTAGCTCTGCCACGCCTCGAGCCAGTCGGCCCAGGTGTTGAAGAAGCCGTCGGGACCCGTCGAGCTCGTCTCGGCGCTGGGCGCGACGAACCGCACGACGGCGTCGTCGGCGACCAGGCCGCCGGTCGAGAATCCACCGGGGACGAAGATCTCGGTCAGGTCGGTGCCGTCCGGCGGCATGGCCGCGGCCAAACGCTCCAGCTTCGATTCCGCCATCAGGCGCAGTATCGCCCGATATTCCGTCCTGATGCGCCCCTACCGTGGACTTCGATCCGCGTATGCGATCGGCCGCCCGCCAGCTCGCCCGGCTCGTCCCCGTGCCGCGCAGTGTCAAGCCCAGACTGCTCGCCCTGTCCGAGTGCCCTCACTGCGCCTCGCCATACGTGCAGCCGACCGACGGCAAGGCGCTGCCCGACGGCAAGGTGTCGATGACGCTGCGCTGTCCCGACTGCGACGCGTGGATGACGGGCACGTTCTCGGCCGACCGCGTGCGCGAGCTCGACCGCCAGCTTTCTCTGGGCCGGGCGGCGCTGCGGGAGTGCTACGAGCGCGCGGTCAGGGTGAACATGGCGTGCGAGCTGCATGCGCTCGAGGCCGGGTTCGCGCGCGACCTGATCGGGCCCGACGACTTCAGTCGTGGCCGAGATGGCGCTCGTACCAGGTCCACGTCTCTCTGAGGCCGTCGTCGAGCTCCCAGCGGGGCTCCCATCCGAGCTCCTCGCGGATGCGGCTCGAGTCGAGGAACTGGCGGTCGATCTCGCCGTGCGGCGTCCCCTCCCCCTGGATGTCCGGCTCGGCGTCGCGCCCTGAGACCGCGATCAGCCGGCTCACCATCTCGTTGACCGAGTAGGGCCGGCCGGCACCGGCGTTCCAGGCGCGGCCGTGCATCTCGGGGTCGTCCAGCGACCGCGCAATCGCCAGGTAGGCGTCGACCGCGTCGGGCGCGTAGATGTAGTCGCGCTCGGGTGTGCCGTCCGAGCGGATAACCGGGCGGTCGCCGCGCACAAGCGCGCGCGCCGTATCCGGGACGATGCGGCTGAAGTTGAAGTCCCCGCCGCCGTACACGTTCGCGAGCCTGGTGACGGCCACGGGCAGGCCATAGGTCACGGCGTAGGAGCGGGCGATCATGTCGGTGGCCGCCTTCGACACGTCGTAGGGGTAGCGCGGCTGGAGCGCGAAGTCCTCGCTGTAGGGCAACTCGTCGTGGCTGCCGTACGCCTTGTCGGACGAGGCGACGACCACGCGCTCGATCCCGTCCCCCACCACCCCGACCGCGCGACACGCCTCGAGCAGCAGATAGGTGCCGCGGATGTTCGTCTCGTACGTCGAGAGCGGCGAGCGGTTGGCGGTCCCGACGATCGTCTGCGCCCCGAGGTGGAACACGGCCTTGACGTCGTACTCGTTGAGCGCCCTGACGAGCGACTCGTAGTCGACGAGGTCGCCGAGCACGACGTCGCAGCGCTCCTCGAGGCCCTCGATGCCGAAGCGCGACTCGGCCGGGATGTCGCGCCGCAGCACGACGACGCGCGCGCCCTCTTCGAGCAGCCGGCTGACGAGCCACGAGCCGATGAAGCCCTGCGCGCCTGTGACGAGGACGGACTTGTCGCGCCAGCTCACGTGTTGACGAGCGAGCGCCAGGGAGCCTCGCCGCTCTCCCACAGCTCGTTCAGGAGCAGGTTGTCCTTGTAGGTGTCCATGCAGTCCCAGAAGCCCTCGTGCTGGAATCCGTGCAGCTCGCCCTCGGAGGCCAGTCGCTCGAGCGGCTCGCGCTCGAGGATGTCGTCGGGCCCGATCCGGTCGAGCGCCGCCGGCTCCATCACGAAGAAACCGCCGTTGACCCAGCTTTCGAGCCGCGGCTTCTCGGTGAAGCCGTCGACCCGCCCGTCATCGGCGATGTGGGCCACGCCCCAAGGGTTCTGCGGCCTCACCACCGTCACGGTCGCGGCGCGGCCGTGGGCCTTGTGGAAATCGACGAGGCCCGGTAGGTCGATGTCGGCGAGGCCGTCGGCGTAGGTCAGGCAGAAGGTGCCCTTCTCGAGATGTTCCCGCGCGCGCGCGACTCGGCCACCGGTCGGCGTGTCGAGCCCCGTGTCGACGCACGTGAGGTTCCAGGGGCAGGTTCCCGCGAACTCGCGTATGCGGTCGGCGCCGTAGCCGAGCAGAAGCACGAAGTCGGAGTAGCCCTGGCTCGCGTACAGGCACATGACGTGCCAGAGGATCGGCTTGCCGCCGATCTCGACAAGCGGCTTCGGCAGGGTCTCTCCCGCCTCCCGCATGCGCGTGCCCTTACCGCCGCAGAGAATGGCCACCGGCAGCATCGGCCGGGAGCGTACCTGCAGGCTCATCCAGTCGGCACCGGTCTCAGGTAGCCGCGCACCTCGCGCAGGAGGTCCCGTTCGACCGCCCATGTGGCGGCGATCGTCAGGACCGAGTAAAGCGCGAGCTCGACGATCGCGACGCCAGGAGACCGGTCCATGTCAGTGGCGACGCGCAGCAATAGGACCGCCGCGACCGCCGGCACGCTCGGTGCAATGGCGCGCGCCGAGTGCACGAGGATCTGGAAGCTCGGGAAGAAGCGCGTCAGGTACCAGATGCGGCCGACAATCGTGATCCCGGCGGCGATCGCCATCCCGATCGCGAGGCCGTCGAGCCCGTCGGCCAGGAGCAACGGCACCGCGATCCCGATCATCGCGGTCATACCCACCACGGCCAGGACGCCGATCGGCTTGGTTTCGCCGCTCGCGCGGAAGAAGGCGGTCCAGTTGTAGCCGATGTGGTTGAACGCGGCGATCAGGCCGAAGGCCTGCAGGAGGCCCACGGCCGGCTCCCACTCGTCGCCGTAGACGTACTCAATCAGGTCGGGGGCGAACAGCGCCAGCCCGACGCCGAACGGCATTCCCCACATCAGCCCGAGCCGATTCGACTTCACGAACGCCTCGAACAGAAGGTCCTTGCGGTCCTTGATCGCACAGATCCCCGGATACAGCGTCTGGGTCACGATCGCGTCCACGCGGTCTCCATATGCCCTGATGCTGCTGGCGAGCCCGATCATGCCCGCCCCCGCAAGCCCCAGCTCGGCCTCGCCGGCGAACACGAGGACCTGGACGCCGACCACCCTGGACGCGCTCGCCACGAATAGGGGCGTTCCGAAGCTGACGTACTCGCCTAGCCGGCCGCGGTCGAACACGAACGCGAGCTTGTACGGCGACGCGTGCACGGCAACGGCCGCGGCGGCCATCCGGCCGGCGACCGTGCCGATCACGAGGCTCCAGTATCCGGCGCCCGCCGCGGCCAGCCCGACGGTGACGACGAAGGCGACGACGGGGTCGATCGCCTGGAGCCGCCGCTGCTCGAGGAATCGCATCTGGCGGTAGAAGATCCACAAGGGGGCCTGGAACGTGGCCGCCGGGATGGCGGTCATCAGCACCACGCCCGGCAGCAGGATCTTCGGCTCGCCGTACGCCAAAGCGAACAGCGGAAGGGCGATCGCGACGATCACGAACAGGATCGAATTGAGGATCACCTCGAGCGTGAAGGCGCGCTGAAAGGCGCGCTCCTGGTCGACGTCGTCCTGCTGGATGTACTTGTCGCTGACGACGCCCTCCTTGAGGAAGCCGAGCGTGCCGAGCGAGATCAGGAGGATCGTCCACACGCCGTAGTCGCCCGGGACGATCAGCGCGCCGACGATCAAGGCGCGCGCCAGGTTGAGGGTGTCGAGGCCGATGATGAAGGCGGCGTTCACGATCGTGCCTCTCGCGGCGATGTGCCGCAGCCCACCGGTCGCGCCGGGAGGAAGCCGCTCGCGCGAGACCGTGCTCATGACGTCGCAGCCGCGCGCCGCAGGAGCTCTTCGTAGCGCGGGCCGATCGCAGACCAGTCCCACCTCGCCGCGTGGTCGCGGCACGCCGCCGCAACGTCGCCTAGATCGAGCGCCTTCGCGAGCGCTGTCGCGAGCGCGTCGCGGCTGTCGGGCTCGAACAGCTCTCCGACTCGGTTCGTGACGATCTCGGGGCCGGCGCCCGAGCGGGCGGCGACGACGGGCGTGCCCGCCGCCAGCGCCTCGACGAGTGCGACGCCGAATCCCTCCTCGACCGAGGGCAGCACAGCGACGTGCGCGCTGGCGAGGACCCCTGGAACCGCCTCGGTCGGATCGCCGGGCAGGCATTCGGCGCCCTCCGGCAGGTCGAGCTCCAGCCACGGCTCGCGCTTTCCGGCGAGTACGAGTCGGGCATCGGGTCTCTCGTCGCGCAGGTCGGAGAAAGCGTCGAAGAGAAGCGGCAGGCGCTTGCGCGGGTCCGCGAGGCTGCCGGTGTACGCAATCGTCGGCGCCTTCGCACGCGGCGTGTCACCGGCGAAGGCCTCGAGGTCGACTCCCGGTGGGATCACCTCGGGCCGGCGGAGCAGGTACCGCTCGAACGGGATCGCCGCGGCCTCGCTGAAGACGCTGCACGCCGCAGATGCGGCCGCGTCCGTCAGGTTCATCTCCATCCGGTAGCGCCTCGCCACGAGGTAGCCGCGCGTCGTGATCCCGGTGCTGGTG
>Ga0126310_10000205_pt1 | contig 18079 bp, 16 predicted proteins | sample Plot60_FD_92540 | JGI IMG/M metagenome (GOLD analysis project Ga0126310, IMG submission 92540) | Serpentine soil microbial communities from UC McLaughlin Reserve, CA, USA - Plot60 | ecosystem: Environmental > Terrestrial > Soil > Grasslands | place: USA: UC McLaughlin Reserve, Lake County... | reverse complement strand
CGGAGCAGCGTGGCCCGTGACGCTGATCCGCGACGCGCCTCCGACAGCGCGCGGCGCGCTGCTGCTCGTGGCCGCGCTGATCCTGCTTGCCGCGCTGCATCCGAGTCCGCGGCCTGCTGCCGGACAGGCGGTTCTCGTCGGCAGCGGGATCGTCGTCGCAGCGATGGTCGCGGTGGGGTCGCCGGCGGTTGCGAAGGGAGGGTTCCTCGACTGGGAGCAGTGGGAGCCGTACACGCGGCCCGAGAACCCGGTCGACGTCTCCTACGTCTGGAACGCGAACTACCGCGGCATCCACTTCCCCGAGCGCTCGACGACGGTGCTGACGATCAAGGCTCCTCCGCAAGCCCCCTACTGGCGGGCGACGACGCTCGACGCCTTCGTCGATGACCACTGGCGCGAGGATTCCTACTCCCTCCAGCCCGTCGAGATTCCCGGGATGAACGTCGATGCGTTGGTCGAGGACTCGCTCGCCCCGCCGAACGCGTGGGTGGCCGCGAAGTGGATGCACCAGGAAGTGACGGTTCAGGCGCTGCGCGATACGCACCTCGTCGCGGCGACGGAGCCGGTTGCGTACGAGCGGGGAGCGGCGCCCGTCTATTCCGCCGGCGTCGCTCATGTCGGCCGCCTCCGCCGCGGCCAGACCTACGAGGCGTGGAGCTATGTCGAGCGCCCAACCCCCCGGCAGCTGGCACGTTCGAAGGCCGACTACCCGAGGGAGATCGCCGACGCCGCCGCGTTCCTGGAAACGCCGTCGGGCTTCGCGCCGCCTTTCGGGGCGCGAGACCGCGACGGCTTGATGCGCGCGCTGCTCGGCCGCCGCTTCGGCGAGCCGGCCTACAACCGGCTCTACGAGACTGCGCAGGCCGTCGTCGGCCGCCCGCGGAGCCCGTACGCCGCGGTGATCGCGCTGGAGGCGTGGTTCCGCGCCAGCGGCAACTTCACGTACGACGAGACGCCGCCGCACCGCCGCGGCGTCCCACCGCTCGTCGCCTTCGTCACGCGCGACAAGCGCGGCTACTGCCAGCACTTCGCCGGTGCGATGGCCCTGATGCTCCGCTACCTCGGCATCCCCGCGCGTGTGGGCGCGGGCTTCACCACCGGTCGCTACAACGACGACGAGGGCGAGTGGACCGTCTCCGACACGAACGCCCACACCTGGGTGGAGGTCTGGTTCAGGGGCTACGGGTGGCTGCCGTTCGACCCGACACCCGGACGCGGCCGCCTGTTGAGCTCGTACACGTCGTCCTCGACGTTCTTCGACGCGAGGGGAGCCACGAGCGCGCTCGCCGGCGCGGGGCCGTCGGCACTCGGGCTCGACGCGGTTCGCAGCCGACTCGAGGGCGCGGGCGGCGGCGACAACACCCGCGCGGCCGGCGGAGACCAGACGGCACGGAAGGGGAAAGGCGTCCGTGGCGGCTCGGACGACGGCGCGTCGGGGAGCCTGATCGTCGTGCTGCTGCTGCTCGGAACGGGGTTGATGACGGCGCTCTGGCTGCTGAAGCTCACGCGGCGCCACGTGCGCTACGTGACGCGCGACCCCCGGCGGCTCGCGGGTGCCGTCCGCCTCGACTTGATCGACTTCCTCGTCGACCAGCGCGTGCCGGTCTCGGCGAGCGCCACGCCGGCGGAGGTCGGGGAGGAGGTGGAGCGGTCGATCGGGATCGCCGGGGACCGGCTCGCCGACGCCCTCGCCGAGGCACGTTACGGCCCGCATGCTCAGGCGGAGGCAGCCGCGCATCGAGCTCGCAGGGAGCTCCGCACCGTCCGCGCAGCGATCCGCCGCCGGCTGGGCACGCGCGACAGGCTCCGCGGCCTGCTTTCGCTCCGCTCGCTCGGGCTCGGCGCGAGGTAGGCGCATGGAGGCGGTCGTGATCGCCGCCGGCGAAGGACGGCGGCTGCGGCCCATGACCGAGCGCTGGCCGAAGCCGATCCTGCCGATCGAGGGGAAGCCGGTGATCGCGACGCTGCTGCGCGAGCTCGAGGCGGCCGGAATCGCGCCGGTGACGGTTGTCGTCGGGCACCTCGGCGACCAGATCAGGCGGCTGCTCGCCGGCCTGGAGGTCCGCTTCGCCGAGCAGCCCGAGCGGCTCGGCTCTGCGGACGCCGTGCGCCGCGCGATCGCCGCCGGTGCGCAGGCCCCCTTCGTCGTCACCGTCGCCGACACGGTCTTCGCGCCGGGCGAGATCGGCCGCTTCGTCACGGCCTGGCGTGCGTCCGGCGCGCCCGCTGCGCTCGCCCCACCCCTCTGGGGCGTCGGCCCCGAGCTCGTGACGCACCTCGACCACCTGCCCGGCCCGCCGTTCGAGCTCAAGGTTGCATTCGAGCGGGCGGCGGAGGTCGAGACGCTCGAGCTCGGCCCTACGCGGTCCCTCACCGAGCCCGCCGACCTCGTGGCGCAGAACTTCGTCTACCTTGAGCGAAGGCACGATGAGCGAGACCTATGACCTCTTCCAGCAGGGCCGAGCCCATCTCCGCAAGGCCGCGCTGCCCAGGCCACGGTCGCGCTCGAGAAGGCCAAGCGGCGCGAGCCCGACAAGGCGTCGATCCGCGAGGCGCTCGGGATCGCCTACTTCCGGATCCGCCGCTGGGAAGAGGCTGAGCGCGAGTTCCGAGCGATGCTCGAGATCGCACCCACGGACGACTACGCGCACTACGCCCTCGGACGCTCGCTCGAGAACCAGGGCAAGGACACGGAGGCCAACGGGCACTACAAGCTCGCGAGCTCGCTGCGGCCGTCGAACGACTACTACGCGGCGAGGATCAAAGACCTCGACCAGTAGGTGAGGGCGGTCGTCCAGCGCGTCTCCGCGGCGCGCGTGGTCGTCGGCGGTGACGTCGTCGGCGAGATCGGCTCCGGCGTCTGCGTTCTGGTGGGCGTGGCGCGGGCGGACACCGAGGACGAGGCGGACCGGCTGGCCGGAAAGATCGCGCGGTTGCGGATCTTCGAGGACGAGGAAGGCCGCTTCGACCGGTCACTCCTCGACGTCCACGGCTCGGCGCTCGTCGTCAGCCAGTTCACGCTGATCGCCGATACCGCGAAGGGCAACCGGCCGAGCTTCAGCGGCGCGGGCCCGGCCGAGGACGCCGAGCGGCTGTACGAGCACTTCTGCGCGGCCTTGACCGACTTCGGCGTCGACGTGTCGACCGGCCGCTTCGGCGCGCGCATGGCCGTCGACCTCGCGAATGACGGCCCCGTCACGATCGTTCTCGACGTCTGAGTGCGTTCGCGCCCCGGAGGCGCCCTCTTGGCGCGCGATTCCCGCCGCGTCCGCACCGCCCCTTGAACGACGTTCGCGGCGGTGCCATCGTTCGTGCCCGTGTTGACGCTGACGGTCCTGAACCGTGTACATCTGGCCGTTGGGTCCGCAGTGGCGATCGTCTGCTTTGCCGGTGCCGTGGGCTGTGACGCCGGGAAGAATCCGTACGACACGCCTATCTCCGGCGTGGAAGGACCCCAGGCAGTTGCCCTCTTCCGGCGCGAAGTCGAACGTAGGTCGCTGAGAGGCAGTTTTCCGACCTCGGAAAAAGTTGAGACGCAGACGCCATCAGGGATCGATGCCTGGCTTGTTCGACTGGTCTCGGAAGCTGGCTCTGGCGATCTCTGTGGATACGTGTGGCGCGGCGAGAAGGCCGGGATGGCGGACGCCACGTGGCTATTCATCCGGTTTGACGACGGTTGCCGCCATTGGCGTGAGTGAGAAGGAGCGGCGCACCGCCTCGTAGCTGAGTGGCGGCCTCCGCCCTCGCACTCGCGCTCGCCGCGGCGGTCCTCCACGCCGTCTGGAACCTGCTCCTCGCGCGGGCGCCCGACGTGCAAGCGGCGACTGCGACGACGTTCGCGATCGCCGTCGCGCTCTACGCGCCCCTTGCCGCGGTCCGCTGGGACGTCGAGCGCAGCGCCATCCCGTACATGGCGGTCTCGGCCGTCTTCGAGCTGGTGTACCTGGCGCTGCTCGCGACCGCGTACGGGCGCGCCGAGCTCAGCGTCGTCTATCCGATCGCGCGCGGGCTCGCGCCGGTGCTCGTGCTCGCCGTCGGAGTCGTCATGCTGGGCGTCGGCACTTCGACGGTGGAGGTCTCAGGCGTCCTGCTCGTCGCCGCGGGGGTGCTGCTCGTCCGCGGCTTCCGCGCGCGTGCGACCCGCGGCACCGCCTTCGGCGTCGCCATCGCCGGCTGCATCGCCGGCTACACGCTCGCGGACGCCCGCGGGGTGGAGCACGCCGACCCGCTCGTGTACCTGGTCGTGGTCATGGCGCTGCCGGTCGCGATCTACGTTGCGATCGTCCTACGCCGGCGTGATCTGGCGGCCCTTAAGCGACAACTCGGCCCAGCAACGTTCATCGCTGCCCCTGCGACCTTCGGCGCCTTCGCGCTCGCGCTCTTCGCTCTACAGCGCGCCTCCGCGGCATCCGTCTCCGCCGTGAGGGAGACGAGCGTCGTGATCGCCGTCGCGCTGGCGGCGCCGGTCCTTGGCGAGCAGGTCACGCCGAAACGGCTCGCCGGCGCCGTCCTCGTCGTCGCCGGAGTCGCGGTTCTCGGGGCCGGATGACCTTGCTATCCTCGTTCGACCACATTTCGAGGTGCAAGGCGAAATGGGCGCGCGGCGCCCATTTTCTGTAGAGAGGCCCCAAGATGACGAACGTGTACGACAAGGAGAAGACCCTCTTCCGAGAGATCGCGCCGCAAGTCGAGCAGGCGATCCCGGGAATCGAGGTGCTGGCGCTCGAGCTCTCCGGGCCCGAGCGCTTTACCGTCTACATCGACCACCCGCAGCAGGTGGACCACGCGCTCTGCGCGCGCGTGACCGACGTCCTCCGCCCCTACCTGCGCGAGTACACGATCGACGTGTCTTCTCCGGGGATCGAGCGCCCGCTGCGCACGCCGGCTCACTTCGAGCGGGCCGTCGGGCGGCAGGTCGCTCTCCGGACGTCTCAGGACGTTAGGGGCCGCAAGCGCTTCAAGGGGGCGCTCGTCGGTACGGGCCCGGGCGGGATCCGGCTCTCGACCGACGGCGACGAGTACGAGATCCCGTACGACGCGATCGTACGGGGCAACCTGATCGAGCAGAGGGTGTGAGTGATCGAGGAGAGGGTGTGAGATGAGCCGCGAGATCATCGAGGCGGTCCGTGAGTTGGAGCGCGACAAGAATCTCGAGAGCGGGATCCTCGTCGACGCTCTACGCGACGGGTTGCTGGCCGCTTACAAGAAGACGCCGGGTGCGTACCGGCACGCGACGGTCGAGATCGACGACGAAGGAGATTTCCGCGTCCACGCGATCCACATGCCGCCGGAGATCGAGGAGCGCCTGCTCGACGACGCGCGCGAGCGTGCGCTCGACGAGCTCGAGCGAATCGAGGAGGAGACCGGCGAGAAGCAGCACACGCTGATCACCGACGACGACCTCGAGATCGACTGGTCGCAGGTGCCCGGGGACCAGATGCGGCGTGAGGACGTCACCCCCGACAACTTCGGCCGCATCGCGGCGCAAACGGCCAAGCAGGTTATTCAGCAGCGGATCCGCGAGGCCGAGCGCCAGATCATGTACGAGGAGTACGTCGACCGCGTCACCGAGGTCGTGACCGGCATCGTCCAGCAGGCCGGTGACCGGAACAACATCCTTGTCGACCTGGGCAAGGTCGAGGCGCTCCTGCCGCGCTCCGAACAGGTCGACGGCGAGCGCTACGAGCAGGGGAGCCGGATCAAGGCCGTGATCACGGAGGTCCGCTCGGGCACGAAGGGACCGCAGGTGATCCTCTCCCGTCGCGACCCGGAGCTGATCAGGACGCTGTTCGAGCTCGAGGTGCCGGAGATCGCTGACGGGCTCGTCGAGATCCGCGGCGTCGCCCGCGAGCCGGGGTACCGCTCGAAGATCGCGGTCGTCTCGCACGCCCAGGGCGTCGATCCCGTCGGCGCGTGCGTCGGGCCGAGAGGCTCGCGCGTCCGCATGGTCGTCTCGGAGCTCCGCGGCGAGAAGATCGACATCATCCCGTGGAACACCGAGCCCGCGCGCTTCCTCGCGAAGGCCCTCTCGCCGGCGCGGGTGCGCGAGGTGTACATCGACGACGAGACCAAGGAGGCGACGGTCATCGTCCCGGAGGACCAGCTCGCGCTCGCGATCGGCAAGGAGGGCCTGAACGCCCGCCTCGCGGCGCGCCTCACGGGTTGGAAGGTCGACATCCAGTCGGAGGCCGAGTTTGCGCAGGCAGAGGCGGAGGCTGCGTTCGCAGGCGGCGAGGAGGGCGAGGATTTCTCCGGCCGCTGCGCGGCGATCCTCTCCAACGGCAAGCGGTGCCCGAACGCTGCGCTGCCGGGAACCCGCTTCTGCGGCATCCCGGCGCACACCGCGCTCGCCGAGCGCGAGGCCCGCGGCGAGACCGTCGAGGAGGCGGTGCCGGCCGCCGGCGCCGAGCCCGAAGAGGCCGAGCTCGCCGAGGGGGCGCTGCAGGCCGAGGAGGTGCTCGCCGAGGCCGTGCCGAGCCCGCAGCCGAGCGAGGTGCCGGCGCCCGAGCCGAGCCCGGCGCTGCCGGAGCCCGCTCCGTCCGAGCTCCCGAGCTCGGAGCCCGCCGAGATGCCGGCGCCGGAGCCGGCCGAGGTGCCGCCGACGCCCGCAGCGGAGGAACCGTCCCGCTCTGCCTGAGCAGCAGGTCGGAGTCCGCACGTGCGTCGGCTGCGGGCGACGGGCGCCGAAGGAGGAGTTCCTGCGCTTCGTCGCGCCGGCGGGCGTGCTCGTGGCCGACCCGGCCGCGCCGGGGCGAGGCGTCTACACCTGCCCCCGGCTCGCGTGCTTCGAGCGCGCAGCGTCGAAGAACGCCTTCAGCCGCGCGCTCAAGCGCACCGTCCGTATCGATCAGAACCTCGTCCCGCTCTACACTGAAGGGCGCTAACCATGGCTGACCAAGGGAAAAAGCGGCCGATCCGGCCCCGTCAGGCGCCCTCCGGGCGCCGCAAGCGCCGCGTCATCATCGACTCGCAGGCCAACCGGCCGCGCCTCGACTCGCGTCAGGCGCGCGATCGCGCCGACACGAGGCCGAAGCAGCCTCGCGAGGTCGTGCAACCAACCGGTCCGGTCACGGTCCAGTCGGGCGTCACCGTGAAGGAGCTCTCGCAGGCGCTGGGCAAGCCCGTCGCAGAGATCATCAAGATCATGATGGGTCTGGGGGAGATGGTCACGATCACCCAGTCCCTCTCCGACGAAGCCGTGCAGCTGATCGCCACCGAGTTCCAGCGCGAGGTCACGATCAAGCACGCCGCGGAGGACGACGACGAGCCGGAGGCCTACGACGACGCGGAGGAGACGCTGAAGCCACGTCCGCCGGTCGTGACGATCATGGGCCACGTCGACCACGGCAAGACGACGCTCCTCGACGCGATCCGCGAGAGCGCCGTCGTCGAGACGGAGGCCGGCGGGATCACGCAGCACATTGGCGCCTACCAGGTCGAGCACGGCGGGCGGAAGCTCACCTTCCTGGACACGCCCGGTCACGAGGCGTTCACGGCGATGCGCGCCCGCGGCGCGAAGGTGACGGACATCGCCGTCCTGGTCGTGGCCGCAGACGACGGCGTGATGCCGCAGACGAGGGAGTCGATCTCGCACGCGCGGGCCGCCGAGGTGCCGATCGTGGTCGCGATCAACAAGATCGACGTGCCCGACGCCGACCCGAACCGGGTGCGCGGCGAGCTGGCGGCCGAAGGGCTGCAGCCCGAGGACTGGGGCGGGACGACGCAGTTCTCCGAGGTCTCCGCGAAGCAGAAGGAGAACCTCGACGACCTGCTCGAGAAGGTGCTCCTGGTCGCGGATGCCGAGCTCGTGCTCACGGCGAACCCTTCAGCCGAGGCCTCCGGGCCGATCATCGAGTCGCGCCTCGACGTCGGCCGCGGGCCGGCGGCGACGATGCTCGTCCACCGCGGTACGCTCAATGTCGGCGATGCGATCGTCGCGGGCGACGCCTGGGGGCGCGTCCGCGCCCTCTACGACTTCCGCGGTGACAAGCTGGAGGATGCCGTGCCGGGCGATCCCATCGAGATCCTCGGCTTCGACCATCCGCCGCCCGCCGGCGAGATGGCGCGAGTCGTGGAGAACGAGCGTCATGCCCGGCAGGTCGCCCAGGGCCGCGGCGAGCGACTGCGGCGCGAGCAGTTCGCGGCCACCGGCGCAGGCGTCTCGCTCGAGAAGCTGTTCGCCCAGATGCAGGCGGGCGGCGTCCAGGACCTCAACCTCGTCCTCAAGGGCGACGTCGACGGCTCCGTCGAGGCTGCGGTCTCCGAGCTGAACAAGATCCAGCATCCGGAGGTCGGCGTCCGCGTCATCCACCAGGGGGTCGGCGGGATCACCGAGGGCGACGTCAACCTGGCGGCGGCCTCGAGCGCGCTCGTGGTCGGCTTCAACGTCCGGCCGAATGCCGAGGCGCGGGCGCTCGCCGAGCGTGAGGGCGTCGAGATCCGCACCTACCGGGTGATCTATCGCCTGACGGAGGACATCGAGCAGGCCCTCGTCGGCATGCTTGCGCCGGTTACGACGGAGGAGACGATCGGCGAGGCGGAGGTGCGGCAGCTCTTCCGCGTCTCGCGCCTGGGGACGATCGCGGGCTCCTACGTCACGAACGGCGTCGTCCGCCGCAATGCGCAGGTGCGCGTGGTGCGCGACGGCACGGTGATCCACGAAACGTCGGTCGCCCAGCTCAAGCGCTTCAAGGACGACGTACGCGAGGTCGAGGAGGGCTTCGAGTGCGGGATCCTGCTCCAGGGCTTCAACGACGTCAAAGAGGGCGACGTGCTCGAGTTCTACGAGACGAGGCAGGTCGAGCGCACCGACCTGAGCGCGCCGGCGCCGCAGCCCGAGCCGGCAACGACCGCCACGGAGTAGCTCCAATGGGCGCCGGCTACGTCGGCATCCTCACGGTCGAGCTGCACTTCCCCGAGGCCGGGTCGCTCAAGGGGAAGCGCAAGTTCGTCAAGTCGGCGAAAGCGCAGCTGCAGAACCGCTTCGGCGCCGCAGTCGCCGAGGTCGACCACCACGATCTCTGGCAGCGGAGCCGCCTCACGGTGGCATGCGTCACGCGGGACTCCCGCCAGGCGGCGCAGCTGCTGGAGGAGGCGGTTCAGTACCTGAGCGGCCAGGAATACGAGCTCGTGCGCGCAGAGCGGGAGGTGGTGGCGCCGGGTGAGTGAGCGGATGCGCCGCGTGAACGCGGCGGTGCGCGAGGTGCTCGCCGAGGCCGTTGGCGAGCTGCGCGACCCGCGCATCGGCTTCGTCACGGTCACGCACGTCAAGACCTCGCCCGACCTCCGCCACGCGGTCGTCTACGTCAGCGTGCTCGGCTCGGAGTCGAAGCGGGAGCAGACGCTCGCCGGACTCGAGGCAGCCCACGGCGTCCTCCAGGCGCGCATCGCCCACGAGCTGAGGCTGAAGCGAACTCCCCAGCTGGCCTTCGAATACGATGAGTCCGTCGAGCGAGGCGTCCGGATGTCTCAACTGATCGATGAGCTCGCCCCAGACGACCACGAGTGAGCTGACGGGCGTTGCGCAGGCGCTCCGCGACAACGAACGCTTCCTGCTGATCACCCACGAGAACCCCGACGGGGACGCTCTCGGCTCGCTCCTGGCCGCGAAGCTTGCACTCGAGGCCCTGGGCAAGGATGCCGTCATGTACGTCTCCGGCCGCGCGCCGCTCCCGGGAGAGTACAAGTTCATGCCGCTCGAAGAGCTCCGGCGCGAGCTCCCAAACGACGCGGGCGAGCGCGTGCTCTTCGCCCTCGACTGCGCCAACGAGAGTCGGTTGGGAGAGGGGGAGAGCGCGCTCGAGTCGGCGCCGCTTACGCTGAACGTCGACCACCACCACGACAACACGCGCTTTGCGGACGTGAACGTTGTCGTGGCGGATGCCTCGTCGACCGGCGAGATCGTGCGCGACCTGATCGCGGAGCTCGGGCTCGAGCTGACGCCGGAGCTCGCGGAGGCGATCTACATCGCGCTCGTCACGGACACGGGCCGCTTCCAGTACGCGAACACGACGCCGAAGGCGCTGCGCCTGGCGGCAGAGCTCGTCGAGGCCGGGGCCGACGTGCACCGCGTCTTCCAGAGCGTCTACGAGACCGTGCAGCTCGCGAAGCTGAAGCTGCTCGCGCGTGCGCTCGATCGGGCGCAGGTCTACGAGGGGGGAGGGGTCGTCGTCTCGCACCTGCTCAGGACCGACTTCGCAGAGGTCGGGGCGGCGGAGCCCTACTCGGAAGGAATCATCGACTTCCTCCGGGCCGTCGAAGGAGCCGAGCTCGCGGCGCTGATCCGCGAACCGCCTGCGCCCGGGCGGCCCGCGCGCCGCGTCAGCCTGCGCTCGAGCTCCGACGAGCTCGATGTCTCGGCGATCGCCCGCGCGTCGGGTGACGGCGGCGGCCATCGCCAGGCCGCGGGCTTCTCCTCGGGGCTCGAGATCCCGCAGATCGTGGAGTTCATCCGGGCGGAGTACGCCAAGGCTCGACGATCGATGCCACGATCTCGCGCCTCCGGATGCACGATCTGACGCGTCTGGGCCGCTCCCGCACCCGCCACCGGGCCGTAGCCGGCCCGGCTCTTATGGCATCGCCCGTCTGATGCGGCGCGGGTCGCTTGATCCCTCAGGCCTCGTCCTCGTGGACAAGCCCGAGGGCCCGTCGTCGTTCGCGATCGTGCGCGATCTTCGCCGGCGGACGGGGGCACGGGCGGGCCATGCCGGGACGCTGGACCCGTTCGCGACCGGGCTCCTGCTCGTCCTCCTGGGGCGCTCGACGAAGCTCGCGAGCCGGTTCGTCGGGCTCGACAAGCGCTACGTGACGCAGATCGACCTCTCCGGGCTCACGACGACCGGCGATCGCGAAGGCGAGCCGCTCGACGAGCACGAGCCGCCGCCTGCGGAGGAGCTGGAGCGGCAGCTGGCGGCGCTGCGCGGTGAGGTCGAGCTGCGGGTGCCGGCGGCATCGGCGGTGAAGATCGGCGGCGAGCGCGCCTACAGGCTGCACCGGCGGGGCGAGCAGGTCGAGATGCCGATCCGCCGCTCGACGATCCACTCGGTGGAGCTCGTCGACTACGACGATCGAGTGGCGACGCTCGACCTGCTCGTCGGCTCGGGCACCTACGTCCGCGCGATCGCGGCGGAGCTCGGCGGTCACTGCCGGACGTTGCGGCGCACCGAGGTCGGGCCGTTCCAGGTCGAGGACGCCCACCCGACCAGGATCATCCCGCCGGAAGAGGCGGTAGCGGCGTTGTGAGCGACGGCGCCGTCGCCATCGGCACCTTCGACGGGGTCCATCGCGGCCACCGGCGTGTGATCGAGGCCGCGCAGGCGTCAGGGCTGCCGACGACGGTCGTTACGTTCGACCCCCACCCGCGCGTCGTGCTCGGGAACCAGGTCGAGCTGCTGACGACGCCCGAGCGACGGCGCGAGTTGCTCCGCGAGCTCGACGTCGACGTCCACGTCGTTCCGTTCACGCCCGAGCTTGCAGTCTCGACTCCGGCGGAGTTCGCGGATTCTGTGCTGCGTCCGCTGGAGACGAAAGTCATCGCCGCGGGCGAGAACTTCCGCTTCGGGCGAGGCCGCAGCGGCGACCTCGACACCCTTGCGGGGCTCGGCTTCGACGTCCGCCGCGTTCCACTCGTCGAGGGGATCTCGTCCAGCCGGATCCGGCAGCTGCTGCGGGCCGGCGAGATCGAGGCGGCCGCTGAGCTCCTCGGCCGCCCGCCCGAGGTCGAGGGGACGGTCGTCTCGGGGGATGCCCGCGGTGGCACCCTCGGGTTTCCCACGGCCAACCTTGCCGTGCCCAGCGACCTGGTCGTGCCCGCGTACGGGATCTACGCCGGCGAGGCGAACGGCCACCGCGCCGCGATCTCGATCGGCGTCAATCCCCACTACGGCGGGCAGGAGCGGCGCGTGGAGGCGTTTCTGCTCGAGTTCGAGGGCGATCTCTACGGGCAGCGGCTCCTGGTCGAGCTCTGGCAGCGGCTCCGCGATGAACGGGCGTTCGAGTCGGAGCAGGAGCTGATCGACCAGATCGCCCGCGACGTCGAGGCGGCGCGTAGCGCACGACGCCCCTGAGACCACAAGTTTTCGCTAGTTGCGAACTCTTGTCCATATGAGAGTCGACAGCGACAGCGCGGACGATTCAGGACCGGTTTCACGGATCCAGCGCGTCCGCTGCCTCGGGTGCGGCGTCGTATACGTGAAGCCGACGGGCGGCGGCACCGTCTCGACGAACCCCGGTTGCCCTGACTGCGATTACGTCGGTTGGGTGAGGGAGGGGTTGCCGGTCACGCGGCATGTCTCCAAGCTCCACTCCGCCGAGGATCGGCAGCGGCGCCGGACCGGCTGACCAGGCTGACGCCGCCGAAGTAGTGGTGAAGGCCCGGCCAGACTCGCACGGTGAAGCCCGCCCGCTCGAGCTCGACCTGAACATCGTCCGGGAAGCCCCGCTCGAGGTGGACGAGGTCGCCGATGGGGTGCAGGCGGGGCCGGTCTACGGCATCGCCGGGGCTCAGGCGTTCGTCGAGGATGCCCGCGAGCACCTGAACGATCGCGCTGCGGAGCCTGGTGCCGCCCGCGGCTCCGATCGCGATGCGGAGGCCTTCCCCATCGCAGCCGATCGTCGGCGACATCATGCTCGCCATCCGCTCGCCCGGCTCGAGGTCGCCTGTGAGCAGGTCCGCCTCCCCGAGCATGCTGTTCAGGTGGAGGTCGAGTCCCGGAAGCCAGTCGCCGGAGCCGAGCCCGAGGCTCGTCGTCAAGGCGACGGCGTTCCCGCCCTGATCGACCACGACCAGGTTCGTCGTGTCGCCGTTCGAGTCGTGTCCACTCAGAGCGTGAGCGAGCTTCACCGGACCAGGTCCCGTTAACGCCTGAAGGACCGGCAGCGGGCTGTTCAAGGCGGCGCGCGCATAGAGGGTGACGCCGGCGTACTCGGCCGTCACGGGCTCGGCCCAAACAGGCTCGTAACGCTGGAGGTCTTCACCGGTGACGAGTCCGCCTCGGTCGTGCATGAACTCGAGGAGCGCGCGGTCGAGCGACTCACTGCGCCCGCCCTCCTCGGTGACTAGCTCGAGCGCGCGCACGAGGCCGGGCTGCTCGAGCCGCTCGCCGACCTGGAGCAACCGCCCTTCCGGCGAATAGATCCGCTCGCCTTCCCCCATCGTCATCACCGGGGCGAGCATCTCCAGGCACGCAGCGTGGGCGGGGACCATCTCGACGCCGCCGCGCGCGAGCCGGAGCGCCGGCTCGACAAGACGCGGCCAGGGGAGACGGCCGTACCGACGCCACAGCGCGTCCAAGCCGTCCAGAACGCCCGGGACGGCGCAGGAGCCGATCCCGACGGCGTAATGGACGAGCTCCGCGCCGAACGGCACCTGGAGGTGCTCGAGCTCGACGTCGCGGCGGCCGGCGCCGAGCCCAGGCACGGCGCAGAAGAAGTCGAGCAGCTGCACGTCGCCGTCCCAGAAGACCGCGGCGTGCCCGCCGCCGAGCACCCCCGTCATGACCGTCTCGGCCACGCAGGACGCCAACGACGCCGCGACGGCGGCGTCGGCCGCGTTTCCTCCCTCCTCGAGGATCTCGGCCCCGGCGTCCGCGGTCGCCGGATGGCCGGCTGCGACGCTGGGCCTCACCGGACGCGCTGCGCGACGATCCCGAACGAGACGACGTCGTCACGCAGGAACCCGAGCCGCTGGCCCTGCCGCTCGCCGTCGACGAGCTCGAACTCTCGCTCGCCGACGGGCCGCAGCCGGACCGGAGGGTAGGCATCCCACTTGCGCCGAAAGGGATCGCGCTCGCTGTATTCCAGCCGCAAGTGCCCGTCCTCCGGCGTGAAGTCCAAGCGAACGCCGGGGCTCTCGTAGCGTCCGGCGAACGCGGCGAGCTCGTTCGTACCGAGCGGGAAATCCTCGGGAACAGGGCTCGAGAGCCCGAGGCGCTCGAGCACGTCGGTGATCGCGGCGGCGCCGCGAGTCGAGTTCGTCAGCGCCGCGAAGGCGACGCGCTCGCTTGGCACGAGCACGAGCAGCGACTGATAGCCGGCGGCGGAGCCGGGATGCTCCACCGCCGCGCGCCCCCCGCGCTCTGTCAGGAACCATGCGAGGCCTACCTCGTATCCCGGCGCCGCGACCAACGGCTGCTGAAGCTCCCGCAGCTCGAACTGGTGGCCCGCGAAACGCAGCAGGTCGCCGACGCAGGACCAGAGCCCGCCGGACGGCCGCCGCACGCGGGGGTAGTCGAGGTCGGCGAGCCGGTGCTCGTCTCCCCCCGGCGCCACCTGTACGTGGCCGGAAACGGGCTGCTCGGGCTCGAAACCGGTCGCCGCCAACCCGAGCGGCTGCAGCACGTGAGCGTGCATCACCCGCTCGAACGTCATCCCGGAGACCGTCGCGATCGCCGCTCCCACGAGCCAGAAGCCGACGTTGGAGTAGGAGAAGAGCTCCCCCGGAGGGAACGGCAACGCCGGCGGCTCGCCGCTCGCCAGGCGGACGAGCGCCTCGTCGTCGTCGCCGATATCCTCCAGCGCGCTCGGCCACTCGGACGCGAGGCCACCCTGGTGGCTCAGGAGCTGCCGGAGGGTCGCCGACGTCCGCGTGCCGGGAGGCGGCGCGTCGAGCTCGAGCAGCCCGTTCTCGGCGAGCCTCAGCGCCAGCGTCGCGACGAACGGCTTCGTGATCGACGCGATGCGGAAGACATCCTCCGGGGAGACGGCCTCGCCCTGCCCGAGCTCGCGGACGCCGTCGGCGGCCGTGACCGTCACCGTGTCGCGAAGCAGCCCGACCGCGATCCCAGGGACGTTCCACCGCTCGCGCGCTTCGCCGGCCCACGCTGCCAGCTGGTCGCTCGAAACCGGCTCCACCACGCGGCTGCTACCCTACCGCGGCCCGCAGATCCGGCTCGCCATGCCGCTTCCGCATGGCCGGCGGGAACTGCGGATTCGCGTATCCAGGAGGCTCAGTGACCCTCAGCAAGGAAGCAAAACAGGAGATCATCGGCAAGCACGGGCAAGGCGCCGCAGACACCGGCTCGGCCCAGGTGCAGATCGCGCTGCTGACCGCGCGCATCAACGAACTCACGGAGCACCTGCGCACGCACGCGAAGGACCACTACTCGCGCCGCGGCCTGCTCAAGCTCGTCGGCCGCCGCCGCCGGCTCCTGAACTACCTACAGCGGAAGGATCTCGAGGGTTACCGAGCGCTGATCCAGGAGTTGGGCCTAAGGCGCTAGTGGGTATTACTCCGGTGTCAGACTTCAGTCTGGCTTCGGCGTGCATTCCGGAGGGTGGAAGTTTGAGCGAGGGCCTTGTGCGGTGGCTCTGACCCAAACCTCCACTCTCCACGAAGAGTGGAGGACAAATGAGCATCGCAGTAGCAGGTCCCACGTCGGTCTCCGTCGAGATCGGTGGGCACGAGATCACATTCGAGACGGGCAAGCTCGCGAAGCAGGCCGACGGCGCCGTCGTCGTGCGCTCCGGCGAGACGATGGTCCTCGCCACCGCCCAGGGGCGCATGGAGGCGCGCGAGGGCGCGGACTTCTTCCCCCTCACGGTCGACGTCGAGGAGCGCATGTACGCGGCGGGGAAGATTCCGGGCGGCTTCTTCAAGCGCGAAGGCCGACCGACTGAGCGCGCGATCCTGACCGCGCGCATGATCGACCGCCCGATCCGGCCGCTCTGGCCGAAGGGCTTCCGCAACGAGGTGCAGGTGATCTGCACCGTCCTCTCCGCCGACATGGTCACGCCGCACGACATCCTCTGCATCAACGGGGCGTCGGCCGCACTGATGATCTCGCCGCTGCCGTTCATCGGCCCGGTCGGAGCGCTGCGCGTCGGCCAGATCGACGGGCAATTCGTGATCAACCCGACGCTCCAGGAGAGCGAGGAACAGAGCACGCTCGACCTGATCGTCGTCGGCACGAAGGAAGGGCTGACGATGGTCGAGGCCGGCGCCGACGAGATCCCGGAGGACACGCTCCTCGAGGCGCTCGAGTTCGCGCATGCGGAGATCATCCGCATCTGCGAGGTGCAGGAGCAGCTGCGCGAGCAGGTGGGGAAGGCGAAGTGGCTCGACCGCGAGCTCACCGACGAGCTGCAGGAGCGCTTCGGTCCGCGGATCCGCGAGGCCATCGGCTCCGTCGGCTTGCGTGAGGCCGCGGCCGTCGTCGAGGAGATCCTGAGCGAGGAGTCGCCGACGATCGACATGACCTCGAGCGAAGAGGACATCGTCAAGCAGGTTCAGTACAAGCAGAGCCTCGACCAGATACTCGACCGCGAGCGGATGGCGGCCGTCGAGACTCCAGTCCGCAAGCAGTTCGACGAGGGGCTCCGCGAGCTGACCGAAGCAGAGCAGGACTCGAAGGAACTCCGCTCGGCGAAGCGGCAGCTGCTTTTCGACCGGATCATCGAGACGGTCGAGCTCCCATTTCCCGTGGGGCCGGCGACCGTCGACGGCGAGGGGCCCGTCGTCAAGGACTCGCTGACCCGCTCCTGGGTCAAGCGGGCCGCGGAGGCTACGTACAAGGACCTCGTCCGCAAGAAGATCGCCGTCGACAAGCGCCGCCCGGACGGCAGAGCCGCCGACGAGATCCGGCCGATCGAGTGTGAGGTCGGCGTCGCGTCACGCACCCATGGTTCCGGGCTCTTCACCCGGGGCCAGACCCAGATCATGTCGCTGCTCACGCTCGGCACGGCCAAGGAGGGCCAGCGGATCGACGATCTCTCGCTCGAGCAGGAGCGGCGCTTCATGCACCACTACAACTTCCCGCCCTACTCGGTCGGGGAGACGGGGTTCATGCGCGGGCCGAAGCGCCGCGACATCGGCCACGGGGCCCTCGCGCAGCGGGCGCTCGAGCCGATCATCCCTGCACCGGACGAGTTCCCGTACACGGTGCGGATCGTCTCGGAGACGCTCGAGTCGAACGGCTCCTCGTCGATGGGCTCGGTCTGTGCCTCCGCGCTCGCCCTGATGGATGCCGGCGTCCCGATCAAGGAGCCCGTCGGCGGGATCGCGATGGGCCTCGTCAAAGAGGGCGATGACTACGTGATCCTGACGGACATCCAGGGCGCTGAGGACCACCTCGGCGACATGGACTTCAAGGTCGCGGGCACCCGGGACGGCGTCACCGCTCTCCAGATGGACATCAAGATCACGGGCGTCACGCAGGAGATCATGCGGTCGGCGCTCGAGCAGGCGAAGCAGGCGCGCGAGTCGATCCTCGACAAGATGCTCGAGGCGATCCCGGAGCCCCGCCGCGAGCTTCGCGGACACGCCCCGCGGATCTCGACGATCAAGATCAACCCCGAGTACATCGGGATGGTGATCGGCAAGGGCGGGGAGACGATCCGGGCGCTCGAGGCCGACTACGACGTCCAGATCGACATCGAGGAGGACGGGACGATCCTGATCTACGCCACCGAGGGCGACAAGGCCGAGGCGGCCATGAAGGCGATCAACGACCTCACGAAGGAGCCGGCGGTGGGGGACACCTACACCGGCAAGGTCGTCAAGACGACGCAGTTCGGCGCCTTCGTCGAGCTGAAGAAGGGCACGGACGGCCTGCTCCACGTCTCCAACGTCGGCCCGGGCAGGGTCGGCCACATCGAGGACGTGATCACCCGGGGCGATGTCCTCGACGTCGTCGTCCAGGAGGTCGACAAGGACCGTGGCCGGATCGGGCTCAAGCTGGTCGCGAAGCACGAGAACGGCTCGCTCGTCCAGCCGGAGGAGCTGATCGAGCGGGCGAAGAACGCGCCGCCGCGCGAGGAGCGCGAGGAGCGCCCGCGCGGGCGTGACGGCGACCGCCGTGGCGGTCGCGGCGGCGGCGGCGGCCGTGACCGCGGTCGCGGCGGCGGCGATCGCCAGCGCGGGTAGCCAATCGTGACGAGCGCGGACGAGCCGGGGAGCCAGGCACCCCGGTTCGTCCGCGTCTCGACCAACCTCCTCGTGCTCACGCCGATCCGGCTCGCGCTCGGGCTCGGGGGGCTCGCAGCCGCGGCGACCGCCGGCCGCGTCGCGCCCGCGCTGCTCGGCTTCGCAGTCGGCACCGTCGGCGCCACCGTCGCGCTCTCCGCCGACCGGCGCTACTCGCGG
>Ga0126310_10000204_pt1 | contig 18099 bp, 15 predicted proteins | sample Plot60_FD_92540 | JGI IMG/M metagenome (GOLD analysis project Ga0126310, IMG submission 92540) | Serpentine soil microbial communities from UC McLaughlin Reserve, CA, USA - Plot60 | ecosystem: Environmental > Terrestrial > Soil > Grasslands | place: USA: UC McLaughlin Reserve, Lake County... | reverse complement strand
GTGCCGGGCTCTGCCGTCCCTGCCGGGGGAGAACTCATGTGGGAGAGGGGCTCCGCCACCCCGTAGAACATAAGCCCGATCCCCATCCCCGCGCTGAACATCATGGCTACCCACGACACCGTGCGGAACTCCGGCTGCTCGTCTTCCCCGCCCAGCCGGATCCTGCCGTAGCGGCTGAAGGCCAGATAGAGCGAGAAGACCAGGAAGCCGAAGGTCGCCAGAATGAACACCCAGCCGAAGTTGGGTACCAGGAAGTTAAACAGGACCGCATTGAAAACGGCGGCCAGGTTGTCTGTGAAGAAAATCCCCCACGCCACGAACACCGCCGAGAGGACCGCCGCGGTCCAGAATACTATAGGATCAATCCTTGGGCTCGCCGGTCTTTCCACCGCCACAACTCCTTCCCTGTCCCCTTGAATTCATTACAATCGTATCCTACATCAGTAGGAACATTGCGGCACTGTACCGCATAGTGCAACCTGTTTCAACTTAGGCGTCGCGCCGACAGGGCTGAACGTCCTATAGCTGCCTTTGGGCCGTCGCTCCGCTCGTTTCACCGGGTTTTCAAATTTTCGTCATGGGTTCTGGGCCGTACAGAGAGCCCGTGGAAAGAAACAGTGTCATGGCCTAGGGTGCCCCGTAACCGGCTCGATGGATGTTGCCACACGTTGCGGTGTAAGTACCGTCCAAGGTTCCTGTTTATTAGAGAAGGCTGCACGCTCGTGCCGTTGCAAGAGCGCCTCATGAGACAGAGAATCAAATCTCATCGGCGGCTGACCCTTGATGCCCTTATGCCGTTTCACGATCCGTTTCGAAGTCTGTGTCCCGGACGCGGCAGCTGGTGCCGGACCGTCGCCTTGGTATGAGGATCGTGGCCAGCAAGACCCGCTAAGGTGGTAGTCACGCCGCGAACAGCGAGTTTCCGGGCACAGAGGGATCCGGAGCTGGTCCACAAGAGGCGCTCCGGGGTTGCTGCGCCGGTTCCACGTCGCCCAGCCGGTCGTGATCGCGCCATTCCCCCGCAAGGGCGCGAGATAACGGCGGCTATCGCAGATCAGACGGCAAGCAATATGGTGAGTGCTCTGAGGCAATCGGGTTGCAGTAAATCGGCCCGACTCTATGCTGGGACCTTAATCTAGTTCGACTTTTTACCTGCAAATCGGTAGAAAAAGAAGAGCCGACGAGCGGACTCGAACCGCTGACCTGCTCATTACGAGTGATCAGTCAGGCGTTGCAGGGGTGTGCACAGGTTTGCAAATCCCGCATATCCAAGCCGGTTTCATTTCCCTGCCTTGCCCTGTGTTGCACCGTATTGCGTTCCCGGTGGTGTCACAGTGGTGTCAGGAGGCGATGGATTACGCGTCGCCGGTTCCTTCTCAAACAGAGCCGCGACCACTATTCTATAACCCTATTCACCGAAGTTCCTGGAGAAACAGATTGATAAATGGCTGGGCGGGTCTCGATGGCATGTTCTTGCTAGCGGCAATGCGGCGATAATAGCGCTTCTCGCCCTGTTTTACCGACTCGTGGGACCTCACAGTGAAGCCCATTCCAATTAACCAAACCGTTTCTATAGCGTTGTGAGGTGATATTGGACCTCTGCTGCTTCCATAGTTTGGAGGTAGCGTGTCGAGCGTTCCGAAGCCCCCACGCTATGCTTGAATGCAAACATAGCAGGGGTCGTCCAATTCCATTGACTACCGCTCTAGAGAAACCGTATGAAAAGGCCTCAAACGCGGATCAGTCCTCATTGAGAGCGGAGTCCTGTTCGGCTTTCAACCAACTGCTTAGTAGAGGTTCACGGCCTTGTACACGGATACTCTCCAGTTCCGGTTTGCCGTGCCGATGGCCTCTGAGGCGACGTTGCCAGCCGCACTGTGACCACGCCGGCTGCCGAGACATAGGCACACCGCGTGAGACTGGGCTCTGGAGCTCCCTCGGGGGTCACAACGGTCGTGTCACCTAGAGCTGCTCCTGCAACGTTAATGGTGAGGTCCCAAGTCGAGCCTGCGGGCACGGCACTCTGCTTAAGCAGTACGGCCATCTGGGTACGTACATCGCCACGGCCGTGCGCCCCTGCTGAGCGTCCTGGCCATACGGCCCGTGAAGGGAGTACGCTGATCCACCCTACTCATATAGACACCGCGGAACTACAAACCCGAGTGAACGCCCTCTCCCTGGAGCAGAAGGTGCGCCTCTTGACCGGGGCGGACTTCTGGTCGCTTTACCCCGAGCCCGCAGCCGGGCTGCGCAGCGAGCGGTGGGACGAGCGGGAGACCTCGGCCAACGTGCCTTCACCGACTGCTCTGGCCGCGAGCTGGGACGACGGAGCCATGTCGGCCGCTGGTGCTGCGGTCCGCCGGCTCAGAAATGCGATCTTCTCGGATGCGGGTCCTCAGCCGAGGGAGCCCGACGACTACGCGTGGATCAACGCTGAAGCGGCGAAATCAGTGCCCGGGGCAGGAGGTGTAGTTTTTCTTCCCTATCTCTTGGGCAAGCGAGCGTCCGTGTGTAATCCCGATGCTCGAGGAGCATGTGTGGGCATGTCCGTGGGAACCGGGCGCCACGACCTCGTCCGGGCTGTTCTCGAGTCAGTCGGCTACGGCATGAGGCAGTTGCTTGAGATCGAGGAGACCCAGCGGGGCTCAGAGGTGGGAGAGTGTTGATCGTTGGAGGAGAAGCTCGCATCCGTTTCTGGACGCAGATAGAGGCGGATATCACAGGCAAACGTTATCGTAAAGCCGGGGAGGTGCAGTCGGCTTCTCGAAGCGCAGCGATGTTGGCGGCGGTTGGTCTGGACGCTCACCACGATGTGTGGGCTGCTTCGGCCGCGATTGGCTCGCCAGAATCCGAGCCGGTGGAGCCGACCGCCGATCCCGCCGCCCAGGAAATCTACGAGAGGAGGTACCGGGTTTTCAAGAGCTTGTACCCCGCCCTGAGAGAACTCTTCGGCGACCTCCGGGACGGGGCTCGGGATAGAGCCCTGTGAGGGGCAAGCAACATGAAGGCATCGACCAGCAAGACTGGGACTTGGAGCGTCTGCGCGGGCTTGGTGAGCAGGCGTAGGAAGGAGGCACAAAGTGCAAGAGACGCAACGAGAAGTGAAAATCTACGGGAACTACATCGCCGGCGAGTGGGTCGCGGCGAGCAGCGGCGAGACGTACGAGACGCGCAACCCCGGCAGGACCAGCGAGGTCGTCGGTCGCTACCCGTTGTCTACCGCACAAGACGTCAACAGGGCCGTCGAGGCCGCCCACAGGGCCTTGCAGGAGTGGCGGGACGTCCCCGCGCCCGAGCGCATGGAATACGTACATGGCTTGATAGAGATCTGGAGGCGCCGCCGCGACGAGCTCGCGGAGGCGGTAACGCTGGAGGTGGGCAAGCCCATCCGCGAGGCGCGCAGCGAGGTGGACCGCGGCATAGGCGAGATGAGGTTTACCGCGGGAGAGGCCCTGCGCGTCGGAGGAGAGACCCTGCCCAGCGGGCGGCCCGACCTTCTAGCCTACACTGTCCGCGAGCCGCTCGGCGTCATCGTCGCCGTCACCCCGTGGAACTTTCCGGTGCTCTCTCCCATCCGCAAAGTAATGCCCGCGCTGGTCCACGGTTGCACCGTCGTGCTCAAGCCGGCGTCAGCGACGCCGCTGACCTCGGTGATCATCGTCGAGATGCTCCAAGAAGCTGGGGTTCCCGCGGGGGTCGTCAACCTCATCATCGGCCGCGGTGGGGAGGTCGGGGACGCCCTCGTCACCCACCCGCGCGTGGGCGGTATTACCTTCACCGGCTCGACCGACGTAGGGCTCGGCATCTACGAGAAGGCCGCGCCGACCAACAAGAAGGTGCAGCTCGAGATGGGTGGCAAGAACGGCTGCGTGGTCGCGAGGCTCGGCGACGTAAAGAACGCGGCGGCGCAGATCGTCGCAGCCGCTTACCAGACGTCGGGGCAGCGCTGCACGGCGATCAGCCGCGTGATCGTTCTCGAGGAGCAGCAGGAAGAGCTCGAGGCAGCCCTCATCCAAGAGGCTCAGAAGCTCAAGGTTGGATACGGCCTCGACGACGGAACGACCATGGGCCCGCTCTCCAGCCGTAACCAGCTCCAGAGGTCCATACATTACGTCGATCTCGCCCAAAAGGACGGGGCCCGCGTCATCCTCGGGGGCAAGGAGGCGACCGGCGAAGCGTTCGATCAGGGCCACTACTACGAGCCGACGATACTGACCGATGTCAAGCCGGGAACGCCCGCGGCGCTGGACGAGATCTTCGGCCCTGTGCTCGTGGTGACGCCCGTAAAAGACTTTGCGGAGGCCCTCCGGGTACACAACGAGGTCCGCTACGGGTTGACCTCGTCCATCTTCACCGACGACATGGACCTCGCCCGGGCGTTCGTGAGGGGCTCGGAGGCCGGCATGGTCCACGTCAACAACGGCACGGTGAGCGAGGGGCACATGCCCTTCGGCGGCGTGAAGCAGTCCGGCATGGGCGCCTACGGCATCGGGGCGACCAACAAGGAGTTCTTCACCAGCCTCAAGGTCGTCTACCACCAGCACGGCGAGGGGAGTCGGCCGCCGGTAAGGCGGCTGCTGGAGGAGGAGGACCCCGCATGAGCAACCTCGGTTTCCGCATTTTCCCGCCCAAGCGCGCCCCGAGAGGGGTGGTGAAGCTCTACGCCGACTTCTCGTCGCCGAACATCAGCGACAACATGAACCGTATCAACGGCGCGTGCGCCGAGATACGCCCGATGCACGGCCGGGAGAAGCTGCTCGGCTCGGCGTTCACCGTGCGGACTCGGCCGGGGGACAACCTGATCGTCCACAAGGCGCTCGACATGCTCGAGCCCGGGGACGCGCTCGCCGTGGACGCCGGTGGCGACACCACCAACGCCATCTTCGGCGAGATCATGACGCGCATCGCCGTAAAGCGCGGTGCGACCGGTATCGTCGTTGACGGTGCGATCCGGGATGCCGCCACCTTCGCCGAGGCGGGGTTTCCCTGCTTCGCGAGAGGGGCGACCCACCGTGGTCCTTACAAGGACGGTCCAGGAGAGATAAACGTCCCCATAACCGTAGGCGGCGCGATCGTCAGACCCGGAGACGTGGTCTTCGGTGACGCCGACGGCGTCGTGGTCGTGCCGCTGGAAGAGGCCGAAGAGCTCGCCGAGAAGGTGAGGAAGATAGTCGATAAGGAAGCGGTGATGATGCGCGAGATCGACGAGGGCACCATAGACCGCAGCTGGATCGATCGCACTTTGGAGCAGCGCGGCTGCCAGTGGATAGGTTTCGAAAGCGCGTGACCCGGGAGGTCATCCGTGGATTACAACCGCACGTTTAGCTACGAACTGCCGACGAAGATCGAGTTCGGGGTGGGCGTCTCCGAACGCGTCGCCGAGCGTGTTGCGGGATGCCGCGGCGGCCGGGTCCTCCTCGTCGTCGACCCCGGCGTCCTTGATGCCGGGGTGGCCGACAAGATCGTCGACACCTTAGAGAACGCCTCGATGCCGTACGTCCTCTTCAGCGACATCGAGCCCGAGCCGGAGGCGAGGAGCATCGTAGACGGGGTGGAGCTCGCCCGCTCAGAAGGTTGCGACGCGGTCGTGGGCGTCGGGGGCGGGAGCGCCCTGGATAGCGCCAAGGCGATAGCCGTCATGCTCGAGAACGAGGGTCACATCCGCGACTACGCCGGACAAAACCTCGTCCCTAACCCGGGCGTCCCGATTATCGCGCTGCCGACCACGGCGGGAACTGGGAGCGAGGTGACCATCTGGTCCGTGATCTCCGAGAAAGAGGAGAAGGTCAAGTACGGCGTGGGGAGCCCCTACATGACGGCCACCGTCGCCATGTGCGACCCCGAGCTGACGCTCACCCTGCCGCCGCACATCACGGCGTCCACGGGGATGGACGCGCTGGCACACGCCCTGGAGTCGTACGTGAACAAGACCACGCAGCCCATCTCCGAGGCACTCTCCATCAGGGCTATGGAGCTCGTCGCCAGGTCGCTGCGCACCGCCGTCGTCGCGGGGGAGAACCTCCAGGCCCGCTGGGACATGCTGGCCGCCAGCTTAGCGGCGGCCCTGGCCTTCAACCCGACGCGCCTGGGGCTCGCGCACGCTCTGGTGATGCCCATCGGGGCCAAATACAAGATCCCACACAGCGTCGGGGTCGCGATCTTGCTGCCCGAGGTGATGCACTACAACCTGATCGGTAACCTTGAGAAGTTCGTCACGATAGCGCGCATCTTCGGGGAGAACACGGAAGGATTGTCGCTACGCGACGCAGCTGAGCTCTCCGTGAAGACCATTCGCCAGCTCTCGGAGGACGTCGGCATACCGGACGGTCTGGCGCGCTACGGGGTGGAGGAAGAGCGTTTGCACGATCTGGCGAAAGCCGGAATGGCCACTGGCAATGTGCCGGTCAACCCGCGCGCGCCGACCATCGACGATCTGGAGGGGATCATGCGCCGATGCATGGCAAACGCAGACGGGCGGTAGCGCATGGCCTCGGGGATCGACGGCTGCGGTAGTCGGCCTTCAGAAGTGGGAGGCGTCCGCAAGTGAGTACTGGTAACGATAAAAGCTTGTTCCAGGCGGATTCTCTTCGGTCCTTCTGCGAGGGGATCTTCATCTCTTGCGGAATGGTGCCGGAGGACGCCTCCATCGTCGCCGACGGTCTCGTGCAATCCAACCTGAGAGGGGTAGATTCTCACGGCGTCATGCGCGTGGGGATATACGCGAAGCGGCTGAAGATGGGTTTGGTGAACCCCCGTCCGGAGGTCAAGATCGTGCGCGAGAGCGCCGCGACGCTGCTCGTCGACGGCGACAACGGCATGGGACAAGTCGTCGGCGTGCGCGCCCTCGAGTTGGGGCTGGACAAGGTAAAGCAAAGCGGCGGGGTCTACGTCGGCGTCAGGCGTTCGAACCACTACGGTGCGGGCGCGCACTACGTGAAGCGCGCCGTTGAACAGGACGTCGTAGCCTTCGCTTACTCAAACGCTCCGCCGACGATGGCTCCCTGGGGCGGGGTAGACCCCTACGTCGGTACCAATCCTTACGCCTTTGGAGTACCAGCCGGCGGATACCCGCCGATCATTCTGGACATGGCCACGAGCATAGTTGCCCGAGGCAAGATCATCCTGGCGGCAGAAAGGGGTGAATCGATCCCCGAGGGGTGGGCGATCGATAAACACGGCAACCAGACGACGGACGCTCAGGAGGCGCTGCAGGGTTCGGTGTTGCCCTTCGGCGGACCCAAGGGCTACGCGCTCTCGCTCATGATCGACATTATGGCCGGGGCGTTGACCGGCGCGGGGTTCGGCCCCAGGGTTAACAGCCTCTACGACAACTTCGAGGAGCCGCAGAACGTCGGCGCGTTCTTCCAACTGATCGACATCTCTCAGTTCGCAAACCCCGCGGCCTTCAAGGCCAACATCGACCGGATGATCGAAGAGATCAAGTCCTCACGCAGAGCTCCGGGTACGGAGGAGATCTTCCTCCCAGGCGAGATCGAGTACCGGACGGAGGAGCAGCGCCTGGCGTCCGGGATTCCCGTCGAAGCAACGACCGTCGCGGAGCTGAGGGAGGTGGGAAGAACCTGCGGCGTCGATATAGCCGATTTTGTTTCGCAAGCTTAGAGTGCTATAGGGAGACTCGGAAAGGGGGATATCATGCCAAGCACGGACAACTAGCACGGGTTTGGAGCGAACCTGTCCGTCTCGCAGATATACGAGACGATTATCACGGACAGCGAGTCTGGCCTTTCTGCCCACTTCGTTATAGTGCCGTCCCGATCACTTGGTGGTGGTTCTTACTTGTATCGAGAGCCGAACGGGCCGCTCCTGGCACTGGGATTGCTGTCACTCGCGGACGTTTCGCTCGGCGGCGTGGTGGTGAGCAGCTTAGCCGCGTGTTTGTCATCCGAGGACGTGGACGAGTTCCTGCGGAAGTTCCATGAGGGCTTTAAAGAAGAGATCAGTAAATCCAGCTGGGAAACACCCGCACACTCTGCATTTGCAGAGTACCGTACCTTCGCCAGGGTGATTCCGTTCGAGTGGTCCACGTTCTCCGCTGACACTTTGGGGAATATACTCACGGCCCAAGGTTATGGTCAAGCGGCGTACGTGTACTACGAAGGCACAGAGGTCCCCATGTTGGTCATCGCAATCCCGGCAAGGATACTGATCTGCGGTTCGGCCCCGAAGATGGAAGATGCTCTTGGGGCTGGCCTGAGGCGCCGGATCGTGGAGTTCGAAAAGAACAGCTCCGGCGAAGATGGTAATAGAGACGAAGGGCGCTAAAGTGCATCTGATCGCCTCCGCAAGACTCGCCGTTAAAGTCTTTTGCTCCGGGTCCGAGTGGTTGGGTTCACAAGTTGCGCTTGAAAGAACCGTTTGGAAAACTAGGATCTAGATGCAGTGTGCATCTGGTGAGGAGAGTTAACATTTTCCCGACCAAGATACTGCTGGCGACTGACGGCTCCACAGAGGCGTCTCTAGCCGAGGAGGCAGCGGTCGAGCTCTCGAACGGCACCGGTTCGGAGTTGCACGTCGTACACGTGCTACGCACGACGCCCGAGTTGCCCTATCCTCGCTCCTTGGCGAAGGAGCGGAGCGAGGCTCTAGTTGAGTGGAGGAAGCTGGGCGGTCTCAAGCTCCTGGACGATCGCGTGAGGCGGATAGAGGATCTTGGGGGCAGCGTCGCGGCGTCGCACTACAAGGAGGGAGACCCGGAGAAGGAGGTCATCCGTCTCGGCGAAGAGCTCGACGCTGGCCTGATAGTGCTGGGAGGTCAGAGACGCCCGTGGTTCGAGCGGATCTTCGGGGCTGGCTTCTCCGAGAACGTCTTCCGGCGGGCGAAGCATCCGGTTCTCGTGGTGGGCGGGCGAGGGTTGCGGGGCTCGACCGTACCGAGGTAACCTCCGCCCTTATCCGCTTCGGTGAGGAAGCATCGAGGATGGCGCTGCCGGCGCCTCAAGAGATCGCTCCGTCCATCGTCTTCACGTTAGGTTCTCGCCCGGTCCAGAGCTTTTGCGCCAGTACTCCCTGGTACAGGAGCATCCGCTTGCCCGTAGCGACGCGAGCGCCCCGTTCGCGAGCTAGTCGAACAAGCGATGTCTCCGTGCCAGGACGATAAACCGCGTCGCAGATCGCCCTACCATCTTCCACATACCCGGCCGGTATCGGCAAGGGATCCCCCTCCTTCATCCCGAGAGACGTAGCGTTGACGATGATCTCCGTCTCCAAGACCGCCTCGTCCAGCGCATCGAGGGGGCAGACCACGACCTTCTCCATATCCACTCCACGCAGCTTGTTTTGCAACTCTATGGCGTGCTCCGCACTGCGGTTGGCGATGTTCAGCTCGCCGATCCCCCCGCCGCCGAAAGCGACGGCGATGGCGGCGGCGCCCCCGGCGCCCAGGAGCAGGACGCGCCGGCCGGAGAGTTCGATGCCGGCCTCCCGGCAGGCCATGACCATCCCGCCCCCGTCGGTGTTGTAGCCGCGGAGCGTAGGACCATCGATCACGACGGTGTTAACCGCCCCGGAGATGCGGGCTCCCTCGTCCAGCTCGTCCAGGAGCGGGATCATGGCCCGCTTGTGCGGCATAGTGATGTTGAAACCACGGAGCTTAAGGGCGGCCGCGCCCTTCACCACCGCAGGCAGATCGTCGGGATCTACGTCCACGCAGACGTAGACGAAGTCCAGTCCGTCGGCGGCGAAAGCGGCGTTGTGCATCGCAGGGCTCAGGCTGTGGCTGACGGGGTGCCCGATCAGGGCCAGCAACCGTGTCTTTCCGCTGATCAACGGTCCATACCTCCGCTGGGTACCCCTTCCGATTCAGATGCTTCGACCCGCCGTCGAGACGCCTGGTCCCCGGCGCCTCCTCGCTCGGGGACCTTCACGCCTCACGGACAAACCGGGCAACGCCTGCCTGACGAACGGGCTTGACATCTATGCGGTCCACGTTGACGTGCGCGGGCAGGCTCACGGTCCACCTCACGCACTCGGCGACGTCCTCTGCGGTGAGTGGGGTGATGCCCTTGTACGGCGCCTCGGCCCTCTCCTCGTCGCCCCCAAAGCGCACCAGCCCGAACTCGGTTTCGACCGCTCCCGGGAGGATCTCCGTGACCCGCACGTCCTCCCCGAGGAGTTCCAAGCGCAGGTTCTCCTTGATGGCATGGGCGGCGAACTTGGCCGCGTTGTAGCCCGAGCCGCCGGGGTACGCCTCGACCCCCGCCGCCGAGCCGATGATCACGACGTGCCCGTCGCCGGAGCGCCGGATCTGGGGCAGTAGCGCCCTCGTCATCAGCCCGATGCTCAGCACGTTCGTGTCGAACATCCAGCGCCAGTTCTCCTCGACCATCTCCGCCACCGGCTCCAGTCCCTTCGCACCCCCCGCGTTGTTGACGAGCACCGAGGCGCCGCCCAAGGACTCTGTCCACGAGGCGAACTCCTCGACAGAGCCCGAACCGGTGACGTCTAGGAACTTGGCCTGCCCCCCGATCTCGGCGGCCAGCTTCTCGATCCGGTCCACCCGCCGGGCGCCCAGGGCCACCTCGAAGCCTGCCCCGGCCAAGGCCCGGGCGGTGGCGGCTCCGATCCCGGACGAGGCCCCGGTCACGACGGCGAGGCGAGATCTGTTCTCGGACACGTATCCTCCTTCGTGTTCGCGGCTTAGGCGCTGAAGACCAATCTCTGACCGTTCACCAGGATGTTCGCGCCTGACCCTCTGGATCAAACTCTATCCGTCCCACTTCAGAGCGTCTTACAAGCCAACTCCTGAGCTGTGTCACCTAGTTCGAATATTATGACCGGGATTTCTCATATGAAACCTACCTATGACCGAAAGGCTACTACCACTACCTTACTGAGCCGACCAAACACCATCCTTGTTGACGCCCTTCCTGAGCCATTCGAAGGCCAACTACTTCCGCGACCAACGGCCCCAGCGTCGCTCACAATAGTCAACACAATGACACCTCCCGGAAGACACACAACCGGCGGGCAATCTTCTTTTGGCTTCAGGCTACGACGGATTTGCCCGTTGGACATAGGCACAACTAGCCACGCGCGGCGGCACGCGTTAACGTGTGATCGTTACGCGGCGTACGGAAACGGGAGCGGAGAAGATGAGCTTTTTCCCGAGGACTATACTGCTGGCCACCGACGGTTCCGATGAGGCGGACTTGGCCACACAGGCGGCCGCCGAGCTCTCCAAGGCCACCGCATCAGAGGTGCACGTCACCTATGTGCTGCCCACCGAGGCGGACCTGATCGGTCCCCATGCCTACACGGACGAAATCAAGCAGTCTCTCATCGAGCAGGCCGAGAGGGACGCCCGCTCGTTCCTGGAGGAGCGGGCCGAGCGTGTCAGGTCAGAAGGCGGCAAGGTGGCAGAGACACACCTCAGGGTGGGGCGACCGGACAAGGAGATCGTCAGGCTTGCCCGGGTACTGAGGGTGGGGACGATCATGGTGGGCAGCCGGGGGCTCGACGCGCTAGAGAGGATGCTTATAGGAAGCGTCTCCGAATCGGTGGTTCGGCACGCACATTGCCCGGTCTACGTGGTGCGTGGGGACGAGGCACACGAGTAACAGACGGTTCTCTTTTTACACCTCGAACTTCCGAGAACCCCCTTTCCGAAACTGTCCGAAAAGGCGTACGAGCACCGCTCCGAGCGTGGATTTGGCCGGTATATGGGGCATGACAAGGGCTTTCGGGCGGTCTGTATGCCTGCGCTGTGGGCCCCTCTGACCCTTTTCGGACAGTTTCTCCAAGACTGAATGAGAAGGGGAGGTTGGGCGGTAGTCCGGTACTCCTCCATCGCCAGGTCCGCCACCACTCGAGCAGCGAATCGGCCGGGTCGACGCGCTCGGCGATTACCTCTTGCAGTACCTCGGAGGAGAGCTCGAGCATGTCAGGAAGCTCTTCTTGGCGCAGCCGCGGCAGCAACTGCCTCAGGTACTCGTGATAAAGGGCGGCACCGAGGTTGTTCTTGATCTGCTTTAGCTGCTGAGACTTTGGTGTGGTCCGGAAGTGAGGCCCCGGTGTAGACGCTGAACCCAATTAAGAGAAACCAACGCGGCCTCGCGCGCCGTCCATGCGAGGCGCCAACCACCGCCACGCCTCGTTACCAGAGATGCCGCCGTAAGGGGTTGACCGTGGTTTGGCGGTTGTGTATCACTGACTGGTGTAGCCGCTCGCTCGGGTGTGGGGCCGGTGTGTGAGGGCCGATGATACGCTTCCGCGCTCGCTTACAGGAGGAGGACCTATGCAAACCGTCCGCGTCGCCACCTTCGAAGGTCCCGGCGAGCCGCCCATGATACGCGAGGTGCCCAAGCCCGAGGTGCCGCCCAAGGCTGGGCTCATCCGTATCGCGGCCTGCGGGGTTTGCGGCACCGACCTACACATCCTCAAGGGTCACTGGCCCAGGCCGCTCCCCTGGCCGTTCACCCTCGGCCACGAGCTGGTGGGAGTCGTGGAGGAGATCGGACCGGAGCTGACCGAGGACTTCATGGGCCAGCCCCTCGAGGTGGGATCTAAGGTCATGCTGCCGCCGCTGATGCCCTGCGGGAGCTGCTACTACTGCGTGCACTACCCCGAGACTGCTAACAAGTGCTTGACCCCCGTGTACTATGGCCGTTACCTAGGCTTCGAGAAGCCGCCGCACCTCTGGGGCGGATGGGCCGAGATGGTTTATGTGGGCCTCGACGAGCTGCCGGGGACGAAGATCTACAAGCTGCCTGACGACATGCCGCTCGTTCTGGGTGCCCTCTCCGAGCCGCTCACCTCGTGCGTCCGCGCTTTCGACCGCGCCCAGCGCGCGGGCTTCTTCCGCGTGGGCGACACCGTCGTCATCCAGGGTTCGGGGCCGATCGGCGTTCTGGCCGTGGCTGCCGCTCAGGAGATGGGAGCAGGACGCGTGATCGTCGTCGGGGCACCCGAGGATCCTCGGCTCGCGCTGTGCAGGCGCTTCGGTGCCGAGGCCACCGTCTCGCTCGAGGACCACGAAACGCCTGAGGCACGCATAGAGGCCGTGCGCGGGCTGACCGAGCCCTTCGGCGCCGACCTCGTAATGGACTGCTCCGGCCACCCCTCGGCCGGCCCCGAGGGCATTGAGATGCTGCGCGACGGCGGAACCTACGTCGAGATGGGCCAGTTCACGGACGCCGGCGCGATCGAGACGAACTGGCACCGGATCTGCACGAAGGATCTGAACGTGCTAGGGAGCTGGGCATTCACCGCGAACGACATTCCCAAGGGGATAGCGATGCTCGACCGGGCTCGGGACCGCTATCCGTGGTCGGAGATGCAAACACGCTTCGCGTTTACCGAGCAGGGCATCGGCGAGGCGATCGAGAGCGCCCTCGAGATGCGCAGCGTCAAGTCGACCATCGTCCCCGCGCCGGACCTGATCGACGACTAGGGGCCTCTGCGGCGGGCAGCGCCACGAGGTAGCGACCGAAGAAGCTACTCGACGAGCCTTCCTGTGCTCGACATGCGAGCGGTGCCCGAGGGTTCACCCATGCCCTCGGTTCGGGACCATTGCTCCATCTCGCGGCGAAACCTCACCGGCTCCTGACCCTCGTCGATAGCGACATCGGACCACCTCACGAACTCCCCGGTCGCCACCGCGTTGCGCAGCTCGATACCGTGGGCAAGCCCTATGGGTAGCGCCCCTAGCACCAGGGAGTTTTCAGCCGGCATGAGACGCCCGTACACAGCGTAGCCTCCCTCCCCGTCCAGCTCTTCCCCGGCGGCCAGGTCCCTCTTGGCCGCCGCCACTACATCGCCCCGGAACCCGGTGGCGGACCCCGTCGCCTCCCCTCGAAGGGCCGCGTGGGCGACGCTGATGCCGAGCTCGAGCCCGATCAGGTGGTACGGCCGGTAGAGCGCCGTGTAGAACCCGGAGTCGTCAGTCACGAGCCCGTACTCCGAGAAGCAGCGCGCCGCGTAGTCCGTCGGCGCCTTGAACGTCACGTACACCCCCCAGCGCAGGTCGCGTTCTACGCTGCGGCCGTTGCGCTCGAGGCTGGAGACGACCTCTACTGTCCCCGGGTGGTGGAGGCTTCCGCCGTCCTCGCGGGGCCGGCAGACCGCAGCCAGGTCATCGGCACCGGCAGGCGGGAAGCCGAGGCCCTCGGGGGAAGGAGTGAGGCCGGTGGCGTTGGCGACGGCGGCCATCTCGATGGCCGACTTGGTCCCGTCGATGAAAGAGTTGAACATCCGCGGGTTGAGCCCACCGGCCTCCACCTGCTCGTCGGTGAACCCGTAGTGCTCCCACACAGTGTCCGGCGTGGAGGCGTGGTACTCAGGCAGGTACTTCGTCCCCTTGCCAGCGCAGATGACCTCGAAGCCCGTCGCCCTCGCCCAGTCCACCATCTCGCATATGAGGGCGGGCTGGTCGCCGTAGGCCAGCGAGTACACTACCCCGGCCTCCCTCGCGCGCCGGGCGAGGAGGGGCCCCACCAGGGCATCGGCCTCCACGTTGACCATGACGAGGTGTCGGCCATGATAGAAACACCGGAGCGCGTGATGGATGCCCACTCCCGGATTACCGGTCGCCTCCACGATCACGTCGACGCCATCTGCGGCGATCATCGCTTCGACGTCTTCCGTGACGTGTGTGGTGCCTGAGCTCAGGGCTTGCGTGAACGAAGCGGCCGAGATCTGCTCCTCTACCCAACCCGTATTCCGTAACGCTTGCAGAGCTCGGGGAGCGGACAGATCCGCGACCGCCATCACGTGAATGCCAGGGGTCGTTCGGGCCTGCGCGAGGAACATCGAGCCAAACTTCCCAGCTCCTATGACACCGACCCTGATCGGCCGCCCCTCGGCCGACCGATCTTGCAGACGAGAGTACAGGTTCACGGCTTTCCACCACCCTACGACGCGTTCAACAATCCCCTAATTACAATGCTAGCATGAAGCTGCAGTGCCTGCCGAGCCTACCAGGCTCGCTTATGCCAAATGATAGTCAACCGGCAATTCAAGCTCCTGCTCCGGCGTGTGGAGTCGCCGGAGACACGCTAGCACGACCTGCGGCATCTGTGCTTCAAGATTCTGCAGCCGAGGGGAGAGCTCGTCATGGCCTTCGTGGTTCTCACCAATGCTAAGGGCGTCTTCGGGGAACTCCCCGAAGACGCCCTTAGTAGCCTACAGAACCGCTCGGGTTGCTCCCCTCACTCGGGGATGATCCCGAAGAGTTCGGCCAGGGCCAACAGGACTGCGAAGACGACGATGAACACCATCAGGCGGACGAGCAGGCGACGGGCCACGTCCCGCTAGCCCCCCAACAAGCCTTGGATCTGCGTGACGATAAACCAGCCCACGAAGAAAATGTAGAAGACCGCCGCTATCACCAACACGGGCAGCCGCCAGCCTTTGAGCTTGATCGCTTCGGGCAGGGCCCTGCGGTTGAGTATGAGGAGCAGGACCGAGTAGACGGCCATGACGCCGCCGCTGATGACCGCGGAGGTCACGAGCAGGATCAACGGCGCCTGGAAGCCCGCCAGGAGGATGATCGTCCCGAGGGCGACCAGCGACCACACCATTATGAAGTACATCCGGCTCTCGCTCCAGCGGTCGTTCTCCCTCAGGTAGAGGGTCTTGAGCACGTCGGCCACGAGCCGGGAGACGTAGTCGAGGATGCCCAGGGCCACGAGGACCAGCGAGAGGGTGCCGAAGATCCAGAAGAGGGCCCCGAACCAGCCGCCGACGATGTTAGCGAGCTGCTGGCCCTCGGCCTGGATGAAGGTGAGGTCGGCCTCCTCTGCGATGCCCTTGCCGTACACCGTGGAGTAGGCGACCATCGAGAAGGTGAGGATGGAGAAGACGCAGATGAACCAGAAGGTGGTGAACTGCTCTATATTGGCGAGTCTCCACCACCTCCAGAACCGGCTGATGTTCGTCTCATCCTGGCGTATCATCGAGCCGGTCGCGGGCGCCGCCACCTCCTCGCCGGTGATGGGCGAGACTATCCTCGGGATGTAGGCCCCCATGCCGAAGCCCTTGTCGCGGATCCAGTTGCTCTGCACGAGGTTGTTGGCCCCGCCGGCGCCGGCGAAGATGAGCCCGCTCAAGAAGATCGAGATCGGAACCACCTCGGACACACCTATGGGGACCTGGCCGAAGTTCGTGAACCCCTGGAAGAGCTTCGCCACGGCCTCCGCCGTGATGGCGGAGAAGATGGCGATGACCAGGAACACGAACGTCAGGCCGACCTTGAAGAACTCCGCCTTCTCCATGGTGTTGTAGACCACCGGCGAGGTCGTGAGCGCTATGCCCAGGGCGATGAGCGCGATGATGGCGATGTAGGGGACGGCCCCCTCTCCGTAGCCGGTCAGGTAGCCGAAGATCGTCACCCCGCTGGTGATCCAGCCCGGGAACATGTTCGGCACCACCGCCCCGATGCACATTAGGATGCCCCAGGGCTTCCAGAAGCGGGCGAAGCCGACGACGGCGGTCTCGCCCGTGGCGAGCGTGTAGCGCTCGATCTCCATGTTGAGGAAGTACTGTAGGGTCACCCCGACCACGGCGGCCCACATGAACGCGAGCCCGACGTTCGAGGCGATGAAGGGCCAGAGGATGTACTCGCCCGAGCCTACCCCGAGGCCCGCGAGGATCACGCTAGGACCCATCATCTTGCCCAACGACAACGGCTCCGGCATGTCCCGATAGGGCATGGGTGGCACGTTGCGGCTCGGGGCCATCTCGGCGAACTCTTCGGTTGGCGTGCCGGCGGTCCCGACCCTCTCGGAGCCAGGCCCTCTCTCTCCGCTCCGATCCACGTCTTCTTCTCCTTTCCGCTCCGTACGGTTTGAACCTTCTGCCCTACAAAACTACCTTCTTCCTCGGGACAACACCCCCCTCACGGCCGGTTTCCCGTTGCGGAAGCGTAGACGAAGAGGCCCCGGATCGGGGCGGACCCCGTCAACTCGGAGCTTTCCCACTATCCCCAGCAGGACGAGGAGCCTCAGGCAAGCGGCGGCCGCCGGGAGGACCGAAGACTTCGATGAGCCAGGTGGCGCCGTCCGTGGCACCCGTAAGGCCACCGAAATTGCTGCTCCAGATGATAAGAGGCTTGACTTACTCATTCCCCTTTGATGTGTCCTCGACTGCTCAACGGTCCGCGAACGCCCGTGCATCACGCTGGCATTATCTACCATCGAAAGATTCGGTGCAGTCGCCCTCTGCTTTCCCTGCTATTTAATCAATTATCCAAACTTAGGGAACCGGTCAAGTTGCTGCATCCATTCTGCCCCCTCAAACGCTGCAAAACGGTTGCGGATCGAGCCGACGTTGGTAATGATGACCTCCACGACGGCGCCGCTTGTCAGATATCGTTTGGGCCCTACCGCCTTCCCAGCACCGCCCGGGGTGCGAGCCGCCTATCTGATAGGACAGCAGTTCTCTCGCTCCGGAGCGTCCATGCCACCTCAAGGGCGTGTGCGAGGAGGCGCGCCTAGGTGGGGTTCCACATGGTGACCGTGGAGACGGGCGCGACCCTCTTGCAAGACGCAGCCCTCCGGGAATCGGCCAGGCTCATTCCCAGAGAACTCAACCGTAATCGTAGTGCTTGCGGATGTCCCTTTGATAGTCCTCAGTTGGCAGGGTGTGCGGATCGAACGTTGGGGAGCTCTCCATGGTTTCTTGGTCGTGGCGCAGTTTCACCATGCCGGGGGCTTCGTCATCTACGTCTTCGAAGGGGATCAGGTAGTGCTTCCTGCCGAGGCCCAGGAAGCCCGTCGTGATTATGTGCAAGTAGCGCAGCTTTCTCTCGTCTCTGTCGACGTAGAGGCCGGCTACGTCACCGATCTCCCGATTCCTGGAGTCAAGAACCCTATGCCCGCGGAGCTCATGTTGCGGTGGTCTGGGGTGCTGGTGCCGGGCCAGCTTTTCGAGGTCCACAGAAACCTCCCTTCGTGACCAATTCCGTGTGCCGCCTAACTACGTCTATTCCGGTATTGTGCGATTCTATAGCATCCCGCGATATCACGCATGTGTCGATGCGCATCCGATGCTATCCGTTACATTTTGTCATTGACGGGGTAAATTTAGGTAGTCGCTAGAGCGGCTAACCTGGGAGTCGGCAGAAAGGAGCACGAGATGTTTGCG
>Ga0126310_10000203_pt1 | contig 18203 bp, 15 predicted proteins | sample Plot60_FD_92540 | JGI IMG/M metagenome (GOLD analysis project Ga0126310, IMG submission 92540) | Serpentine soil microbial communities from UC McLaughlin Reserve, CA, USA - Plot60 | ecosystem: Environmental > Terrestrial > Soil > Grasslands | place: USA: UC McLaughlin Reserve, Lake County... | reverse complement strand
GAGCGTGTGGGTCACAGCCCCTTCCATCGAGTTCTCGACGGGCACGACCCCGTGCTCGACCTCTCCGCGCTCGACCCTGGCGAAGACCTCGGCGACGGTCCTCTGGGGCTCGAGCTCGATGCTCGTCCCGAACGAACGCAGGGCGGCCTCGTGCGTGAACGTCGCCTCAGGGCCCAGGTAAGCCACCTTGAGTCGGGCCTCGAGAGAGATAGAGCAGGAGATGATCTCACGGAAAACGGCCTGGAGCCCGCGCCTGGGGAACTCCCCTTCGCTAAGCGTCGCGACGCGGTCGAGGACGGCCCGCTCCCTGGCAGGGGCGTAGGCCGCAAGCCCTCTCTGGTGCTTGATCTCACCTATCCTGCGCGCCAGCCAGGCACGCCTGTCGAGCAGGCGCACTATCTCCTCGTCCACAGAATCTATCCCCTGGCGTAGCGCCTCCATCTCCGTCGCCGGAGGCATCTCTTCGGATTCAGCGAGACGAGTCTCTTCTCTGTCCGGAAAATTCGACTGGGTCATGACGTGTACGGTCTCCTATCGAAATCTCGTGAAGATGCGGATAAGGAGGAGCGCGGCCGCGCGTCAGGAAAGGGACCGCCCCTCCCGAATAAATCGCCGCAATGCACAGGCCGCGTAACGCATGATGGATTCAAAGTAACAGAAGTAGGGCGTTGCTGTCAAAATGGCGTTTTTTGCAAAGGGGTTCAGACCCCTTTGCAAGCATTTCAGCCGGTCAGCTCTTCAGATTGTCAGCTTCTTGTTCGCGGCAGGTGAATACCTCTGCGAAAACGCCTTAGAACATGATGAGTAGCAGGGCAACGATGGCCGCGACGGCGAAGCGGTAGTAGGCGAAAACGCGCAGGCTGTGATACGTGAGGTAGTTGAGCAGGAACCGTATCGTCAGGTATCCCACGGCCGCCGAAGTTACAAAGCCGGCCACGAACAGCAGCCACTCGTGCGTACTCATGCCGGAGGCGAGGACTTCTCCCAGTTTCAGGCCGCCGGCGCCGGCGATGATAGGGACGCTCATCAGGAACGAGAACCGGGCCGCCTCCTCGCGCCTGAGCCCCAGAAAGAGGCCGAGGGTGATGGTGGCCCCCGAGCGCGAGACGCCGGGCACGAGCGCCGTCGCCTGGGCGAGTCCGATCCCGACGGCCTCGCCGAACCTGAGCTTCGAAGCCCGCCGGCTGCGGCTACCTACGGCTTCGGCGACGAGGAAAAGCGCGCCGACGAGGGCGAAGTTGAAGACCACCACCCACGGCGAGCGGACCGTGTTCTCGAAGAAGCCCTCGAACAGGAACCCGATCAAAGCCGCGGGCACGGTAGAGGCGATCACGAGGTAAGCGAGCCGCTGATCGGGGTCGTTGGCGAGATCCATGTGGCCGAACGACCCTAAGAAAGCGAATGCCATCCTGATGAGATCCCGCCAGAAATAAGAGACGACGGCGAGGAGCGTGCCCATGTGTAACGCCACGTCGAAGGAGAGCCCGAAGCGGTCCTGGTCGAGCCCGAGGAAATACTGCCCGAGCAGGAGATGCCCCGAACTCGAGACAGGCAAGAACTCCGTGAGGCCCTGCACCACCCCGAGGATCACAGCTTCGATTAGCTCGAGCAAATACCCTCCGATTTCAGAGTTTCAGCAAGTCAGCACTTCAGCTTTCGCGTGCGCGAGTCCTTGCTGACTGGCTGAGAGCCGCTGTAAGCGGCGTGCTGAAATGCTGAAGTGCTATTCACGGCTGAGCTCTGTGAGGGTGCGCGTATCTTTGAGGGTAATTCGGCCGGAATCGACCTCGATCACACCCCGGTTGCGCATCTCGTTTAAGACCTTGGTGACCGACTCCCTGGTGGAGGCGACCATGGCGGCAAGGTCCTGGTGGGTGAGGCGAAGGTCTATGGTCACGAGGCCGTCCGTGCTCTGGCCGAACTTCTGCGCCAGCAGCGGCAGCAGGTTTGCGAGCCGCACCTCGGTCTCTCGGGGCAGAAGGCACTTGACCAGCTCCTCGTACTGCACGAGGCGCAACTCCAGAAGGGTCATCAACTGGAAGGCGGCCCGTGGTTCCTGGCGAACGGCGCGTTCGACGAAGATCTTGGGCACCTTCGTCACCCTGCACTCCGTAACGGCCTCGGCGTAGGCGCGCTGCCTGGTCTCCCCGGCGAAAGCCAGATGGCCGAAGATATCCCAGGGTTTGAGCAGACGCAACGTCGCCTCCTTGCTGCCCGAGTACGGCCTGAAAAGCTTCAGTACGCCCGAGGTGAGCACGTAGAGGGCGTCACCGTACTCGCCCTGGTTGTAGATTGCGTCCCCCGGCCCGTAGACCCTGTCGGCCGTGGCTATGCCCATCTCGCCGAGGAGTCGCAACAAAGCCCTGCACTCCTGCTCCTGCAGCTTCGTGTACTCGGTCAGGGAAATATCAACGGCCACGCGCATCCCCTCGCTGAAATCTCGCCCGGAGACCACCCGGATCTTCGTGGGCCTCCTGGCTGAGCGTGCTACACATTGCTACATTGTACATTACGCGCAGGCGAACTCTAGTACATCCCGCAGGACGGGCCCCGCCGATTGGGTTAGAATGGCGCGACGGTTCGTATTCGAGAGAGGAGATTGCGTGCGGGAGCGGATTGCCTTCGGGATCCTGATCCTGCTGCTTATCCTCTTGTTCGCCTTTACTTTCGCCGTCCTCGGCAAGGGTGAGTACGAACCGGCCGGAAAGCCTCACCAGGTTTCTTCGGGCCTGGCCTGACCCTCAACCCGTCCCGGAAGCCTCCGGCGCACGATCGACCGCTACCTGGTAGGACGTCATCTCCTGACCAACTATCGGGCGATCACGATGCCGCTGCCGCCGACGCGTTTGGCCATCTTGAGGGCCCTGAGGGTCTCTCCCATCAACTCTCCCGCGACTGTTCCGTGCGCGGGGTACTCGGCGACACCGACGTCTACTTCGAAGTCTGCCGTGCCCTCTGCCAGGCGCTCGAGCACCCGCTCCGCCAACCGGTAGCCGCCTTCACCGCCCTCGCCGGGCAGGATCACGCAGACCTCGTCGTCCCCGAAGCGGGCGAATACGGACCCCTGCGGTGAGGACTCCTGCACGGCCTCGGCGAGCGTGCGCAGTACCTTCCTGGCGCGTTTGACCTTCCCCGCAGCGACGGTCTCGGTAAAGTCGGCGACGTCGAAGACGACCACGGAGAACCGGTCGTGCGAATCGATCGCCCGTGGCAGAAGCAGCCGGTTGAGCTGGTCTCTGTCGGGTAGCCCGGTCACAAGGTCGGTGGCAGCAGCCCGACCGAGGGCCTGCTCCATCTCACTACGCACGATGGCGTCGAATGCCTCGAGCCCCGTCTCGGTCAGCCAGTCCGAAGCCTGCATCAGCTTGGCGAAAAATCCCGAGACTTCCCCGCCGTGGAGCCCGGCGAGGTCGACACCGGCCTCGACCGAAAGCCAGATGCACCGCCGCAGCACGCTGAAGTCCTCTATAACCCCGACCGCATCCCTGCCCAGATCGTGCTGGTGCTCGGCGATCCTGTGGACCAGAGCCCTGGTCGCCCCGCCCCGGGAAAAGGTCTCGACAGTCTCCCGACTGCGCAAAAAGCCCACGAACACAGAGATCAACTCCTCCATGCCGGCGAGCATGCGTTCATAGATCCCGTCCTCGTCGACTCCACCCCTGCTCGCCTCCCAGCAGGCCACAATGGCGGCGACGTCCTCCTCTATGCGGTCGGGGATGCGGGAGGTATTCTCCATAAACTCAAGTATAACCGCGCCCGCCGCAAGGCACCGGAACGTGTGGGCAAGACGGGTCTTATGCAACTATTTCGGGTCGACGTACGTATGTACCTATGCCGTGACCGGGACCGGTAAGGAGGGAGGCCCCGAGAGGTTTAGGGAATTAAACTTCTCGGTAAACTAATAGTAGTTTCTAAAATTGATTTCCGGTAAGATGGATGTGTAGTGAGGAGGCTATTTTGAAAGCCGATTTGGAGAAGCGGAAGGAAAACCAGAAGATCGAGCGAGAATCGGAGACCCCCGAGCTCCTCGCCAAGTACCTCGCGCACATCGGGCAGGGCAATCTCCTTACACACAAGGAGGAGATAGACCTCAGCTTGAGGGCCAAGGCCGGCGACAGGCGGGCCCGTCAGAGGCTTATCGAGAAGAACCTCAGGCTCGTCGTAAGCGTGGCCAAGAAGTACCGTGGCTACGGGCTGCCCTTCGAGGACCTCATCCAGGAGGGCAACATAGGCCTGATGAAGGCCGTCGAGAAGTTCGACCCCGACAGAGGCTTCAGGTTCTCCACCTACGCCACCTGGTGGATCCGTCAGGCTGTGCAGCGTGCCGTTGCGGACAAGGGCCGTACGATCCGCGTCCCCGTGCACATGACGGAGAAGATCAGGAAGGTCAGCCGCGCCATGAGCGAGCTGGCGCTCGAGATCGAACGCGAGCCCACCGAGGATGAGGTCGCAAGGCGCCTGGATTGGGACCCCGACGAGGTGCGTCTCACGATGCGCGCCATGCCGGACGCGACGAGCCTGGATCAGCCGGTATCGAGCGAGGAGACCGCTTCGCAGCTGGGCGACTTTATCGAGGACGATAAGGTCTCGGATACCCCTGATACCGTGATGCGTGAGATGGAGACGGAGCATCTGAAAGAGGCGATCGAACGCCTCCCCGAGAGGGCGCGCTACGTGCTCGTCAGGCGCTACGGTCTCGACGACCGCGAACCGGCCACCCTCGCCGAGCTCGGCGACGAGCTCGACATCTCGCGCGAGCGGGTCAGGCAACTCCAGAGGGAGGCGGAGCGTATCCTCAAGGGCGGAGAGTACGGTCGTGTCCTGCGCGACGCCGTAGCTTAGAGAAGTTCGCAGAGAGGTTCTAAACCTCTTTGCGAGCATTTCAGCCGGTCAGCATGTCAGCTTGTTCGCTGATCCAAGAGCGTCGGGCCCTGAAGCCCGGCGCTTTCGTGTTCCCGCTTTGGTAGTCTGTCGGGGCGTGAAGGGCGAGAACAGGCCGATTTTGCTGCTCTCGACAGCGGCTTTCATCGTTTGCTCGGTGGCGGCCGGCGCAGGGCTGTTTCGACCCATGGACGTACTCGCACTCGACCTGGCCCGGAGCACGGACTCAAAGGTTCTAGATACGATCGGGATGGCAACCTCCGTGGTAGGCGGGGTCGAGTTCGTCGCCGTCGCCACGGTCGCGCTCGCCGCCGGTCTGCTAGTAAGAGGGCGAGGTCGTCTCGCGCAGAGGCTCATCGTCGCGTTCCTGGTTACGGGGTTGATCGAGCTCGCGGCAAAAACGGTGGTGCCGCAGACGCCCGTGCCCGAGGACGCCATGAGAGCTCCGGATCCATCACTGCTCGACGTGAGCACGCCATACCCCTACCCGAGCGGACACATCCTGCGCTCGGTCCTTCTGCTCGGAGCCATCTACTTACTGTGGCCGAACAGACCAGCCAGGGTCGCGCTCCTGGTCTTCCTCACCGTATCGGCCGCAAGCAGGGTCTACGTCGGGGCCCATTGGGCCTCGGACGTAATCGGTGGCGCCCTGCTAGGCATCGCCGGACTAGCATGGGTATTTGAGCCGTCAGCTATCAGCCGTCAGCCAGGGACCGATGATCTGCCCACCCTGCGGAGATGACCGAACACACGCTCCGTCGGCACGAAGCTGATAGCGGAAAGCTTCCGACCGAAGGGAGGACCATGCAGATCACCGTCGTAGGATCAGGCACCGTCGTTCCGCGCCTCGAGAGGCGACAGAGCTGCGTCGTGGTGCGCGTCGGAGGGCAGACGCTCGTCTTCGACCTCGGTTCGGGAGCGGTCCGCGGCATGCTCCGCTCGGGCCTGGATCCCTTCGCCGTAGACCGCATCTTCTTTACGCACCTCCATCCAGACCATACGGTGGACGTCGTCCCCCTCCTCTTCGCCATCAACTACGGCGCACTCGAAGAGCGTACCCGGCCCCTCCAAGTGACCGGCCCCGAGCCTTTCCTCGGGTTCTGGGGCTCCGTGATGAAGGTCTGGGGGGACTGGATGACCGGCGACTACGCTACGCTAGTCTCGGAACTGCCCCATGAATGCCGATCCCCCATCGACCTCGCCGGCTGCCTGCTCTCCTGGGCCCCGGCGGAGCATCGCCGGGAGAGCATCGCCTATAGGCTGGATACCGAAGGCGGCGCGTTCGTATACACGGGCGACACCGAGTACAGCGAATCTGTGGTCGAATTGGCACGCGACGCCGATACACTCCTGATCGAGTGTGCCTTCCCCGACGAAGCCCCCGTTCCCGGTCACCTGACGCCTTCAGGCGTGGCTCGCATCGCGAGCAAGGCAGGTGTAGGCCGTGTCGTCCTCACCCACATCTACCCGGCGGTAGACAGCCCGGCCCTACCCTCGGAGGTGGCCAAGGGCTACAACGGCGAGGTCCTCGTTGCCGAAGACGGCCTGACGCTCAGCGTCTAGAGCGGTTCGCTTCGCGAACCGCGGCTACAGGCAACAGGCTTCAGGCCTCAGGTTTAAGGCGGTACTCATCGGCTCCCGGTCCAACATCGTCCGAAGAGAAGTCCTGATGCCTGTTGCCTGTACCCTGATGCCTACACGGAGCAGTTCGCGCAGCGGCCGTGGAGTGTGATCTCGTGCCAGTCCGTGACGAAACCGGTCTCCCGCTCGACCTGCAGGGCCAGATACTCCATCAGCTCCTCGTTGAACTCGATGACGGCACCGCACTCCATGCAGCGGGCGTGGTGGTGCACACGCTCGGTCGTGAGCTCGTAGCGGGAGTAACCCTCGCCGAAGTCATCCTTGCGCACGATGCCGAGCTCGGTCAGGAGGTCGAGCGTACGGTACACCGTGGAAAGGCCGAGGTCGGGATGCCTACCCTTGACCCGGTCGTAGATCTCCTCCGCCGAAAGATGGCGCTCCCCCTCCAACTCACGTACGATGATCCGCCGCTGATTGGTTAGCCTGTAGCCCCTGTCCTTGAGTATCCGTTCGAAATCCAACATCAACCACAGTCTATCCCCGTCACACAACAAGATCAAGAATCGATCTTATCTGGGAGGGTCGTCGCGTTCGATGTCTTTCGCGGATACCTCTGGCCGGCGGTCAACCCTTGACGGGCTTCTCCGGGTTGGCCCCGAAGGTTGCTTTGCGTCCTCCCGGCCACCAGTTCCAGTCGCCCAGGATACGCATGGTGGCGGGGACGAGGAGGATGCGGATTATCGTGGCGTCGACGAACACGGCGACGGCGAGGCCGAGGCCGACGGCTTTGGTCAGGATGATCCCCGTGAACGCAAAAGCCCCCGTGACCACTATGATGATCGCGGCGGCCGAGGTGATGATACCCGCTGTGGCTACGAGGCCCTTCGAGACGCTCGCGGTGTTTGAATCGCCGTTCTCGTAGGCCTCTCTTATGCGGGAGAGCAGGAAGACCTCGTAGTCCATGGAGACCCCGAAGATGGTACAGAACATCAGTATGGGGAGTGTCGCGTCCACGAAGCCCAGGGGCGTAAAATCGAGGAGGCCTGAGAGATTGCCGTCCTGGAAGACGAAGACCATAGCCCCGAAGCTTGCCGTCAGGCTCAGGATGTTGACGATGACGGCCTTCAGCGGGATGAAGACGGAGCGGAAGGTGATCAGCAGGATCAGGTACGTAACCCCGATGACGAAAGCGGCGGCGAAGGGCGCTTTGCCGTACAGGCTGGATATGAAGTCCTTCTGGCCGGCGGAGAGCCCGCCGACGAGGAAGCTCGTCCCGGCCGGCGGATCGACGGCGCGTACGGCATCGACCGCGCCGTAGGCATCCTGCGTGTAGGGGTTGGCCTCGGTCACTCCCTGCAGCAACGTTCGGTCTCCAGCAACGTAGGAGTCAAGGGTATTCTCCAGATCCTCGGACTTCCTGGCCGCCGGCAGATCGAGGAAGTTCGCGACGCCCTCTGGCGTGACCTTACCATCGGCGGAGATCCCCTCGGGCAACTCGGGCACCTTGCGGTCCACCTCTTCTGCTACGCGCCGCTCGACCTCATCCCTTATGCGGCCCTCGGAGGCGCGTACCTCGCGCGCCACCCGCGGCTCGACCTCGGCACGAATTCGTTCCTTGGTCCCTGGGGGGACGGCGCCGTAGGTGGCCTTTATCTGTGAGAGTTGCTGGTCCACTGCTTCGTCCGTCTTCTTCCGCGTCTGCTCTTCGATCTGCCGCTGCACGAGCCCGTCTATCTTCCCTGCTGCCTCTTGCTGCGCCTGCTTGCGTGCGTCGGCGACGCGCCCTGCATAGTCCTTTGCCGCCGCTTCGCCCACGGTGTAGACGCTCTCGACGCCGGAGACCCCGGCGGCGTCGGATATCCTCGCGCCGAGCTCCTTCGTGTCGGAGAGAGCGCGAGCACTGAGTGGGTCGTTATTCAGGTTAGCGACGATCTCCATCGGGTTGAGCGCGGCGTACTCGAAGTTCTTCTTCAGGATGTCGTCTCCGGCGCGGGACTCGTACTCCTGCGGCAGTACGGTCGCCTCGGGGATGCCGACCTTCATGTGGCCAACCGGGTGCAGCAGAACACCCAGGATCGCGGCCGCGAGGATGATGACGACTACCGGATGGCGCATCACTATCTCGGCGCTGCGGCTCCAGAACGCCGTGCCAGGCCCGCCCCTGCGGCGCCTGATGGCGAGCCTGTTGACCCTTGGACCGAGGACACTCAAGAGGGCGGGTAGGAGCGTGAGCGCCGCCGTGACGGACACGAAGACGACGACGACACCGGCCACCCCGATCGAACGCATGAACATGAACGGGAAGAAGAGAAGTCCTGAGAGTCCTATCAGGACGGCCGTTCCGGAGAAAAAGATGGACCGGCCCGCGGTCGCCACCGTGCGCGGTACGGCCTCCACGGTCGAGTAGTCTTCGAGCTCCTCCCTGAAACGGCTAACGAAGAACAGAGCGTAATCTATGCCGAGCCCGAGACCTAGCATGGTCGAGAGCGTCAGCGTGAAGACGGACATGTCGTAGAAGCCCGTAACGAAGTAGAGTACGGCGAGCGCCGTCAGCACGCTCGCGCCCCCGATCAGTACGGGCACACCGGCGGCGACCAGCGTGCCGAAGGCGAAGATCAGTATGATCACGGCGAACGGGAACGCGTATTTCTCGGCGTGCTTCACATCCTCGTTGCTGGCCTCCTCGAGGTCCTGGTAGACGGCCGGAGCCCCCGTCACGTAGGTCTCGAGCTTGTCGGAGCGGACCTTGCTCCTCACATCGGCGACCACGTTGCGCGTCGCATCGACGGAGACATTGGATGTAATTACCGCGTAGGACTTCTTCCCGTCCTCCGAGATAAAGCGATCGTCTTTCGTACCGGCATAGGAGACGATCTGGCTCACGTCGTCCAGCTTGCGCGCGCCCGCAAGCGCCTCCTCCTGGGCTCTCTGGAACTCTTCGCTGCGGGCGGTGATGCCGCCGCCGGTAAAGACAACTGTCAAGGTCGCCGGGGAACGGCCGAACTCGCCCGACATCAGGTCCTGCACCCTCTCAGCCTCCGAGTTCGCACCTTCGAACCCACCGCCCTTGAGCCTGCCCGAGAGCTCGGGTGCGAAGAACGCGCTCGAGATCAGGAGCAAGCCCCACAACAGGAGGATGGCCCACCGGAAGCGGTAGGCGAAGACGCCGATGTTATGAAACACGCTCACCCTTGCGGGCGACCTTCTCTAGCCATCGCTCTCATCGGCGATATGGTACTCGACCCGAGCAGATTAGATGGGTGTTCGGTTACACTGACTCTTCCACCAAAGCCAGGCCGCGCGGCAGAGCACGTGTCCTAAGCAAAGATACTATCAACTGCAAGTCTTGACACCTGTTACCTGAAGCCTGATGCCTGATGCCGCGTTCCGCGAGGAAGGGTCACAGCGAGGAGAATCCCGAACACGGGCAAGGAGGCTATGACAAGCATGGTGAAGGAGAGGCCCTTGCTATCGGCGACGAGGCCGAGCAGTGGAGCCCCGATACCTCCGAGCCCGATGGAGAGTCCCATCGTGATGCCTGCCGCGAGCCCGATGCGTCCCGGCAGGTACTCCTGGCCCATAACGACGGTTACCCCGAACGTTCCAACCGTCGCAGCCCCGACGAGGACGAGCAGCCCCATGCCGACGAAGGGGCCGGCGAGGGTGAAGCAGAAGATCAGGGGCGGAAGCACTAGCATCGAGGCCCCGAGTATCGTGCGCCTGCCGAACCTGTCGGCGAGGGGGCCCATGATCAGGGTCCCCGCGGCCCCGCCGAAGAGCATCAGCGTCAGGGCCGTGTTCCCGAGCGCCGGCGACATCTCTAGCACGCGCTCGTAGTACGAGGCTACGAAGGCGACGAGCCCGAAGTAGACGAAGGACCGTACTATGACCACCCCGATCATACGCACGAAGGGCCCCCGGTGTTCGGGCGCAGCGTCCACCCTCTCCCCCTCGCTCTCGACCGTCTCGGGTTTGAACTTGAGCATCCGCGGGAGCTCGTGGAAAAGCACGGCGGCCATGACGACGGCGGGCAGCGCGAGGAACAGGGCTCCCGGCAGACCGAAAACGACGACCAGCGGCGTGGTCAGCGCCGGGCCAAGGGCGAAGCCGGCGTTGCCGCCTACGGAGAAGAAACTCATCCCGCGCGCACGGCCGGATCCCGAGACGTAGTTGGCGAACCTCGCCGCCTCGGGGTGGAACGCGGCCACCCCGATACCACTCAGCACGACGCAGAGCATGATCAAAGGATAGCTCGGCGCCACCCCGACGAGCGCCATCCCACACCCGGCGAGCAAAACGCCGAGGGGCATGAGGATTGGTATGGGCCTTCTGTCCGAGAAGATGCCGAACAAGGGCTGCACGATCGACGAGCTTACCGTCGCCGCGAACACGAGGGCGCCGGCAGCGGCCAGGGAGATGCCCCGCTCCGAGATCAGAAACGGCAGCAAAGCCGCCACTGCACCCTGATTAAGATCCGTAAACAGGTGCCCCGCCGACAGCCCCGCCATCGCCCGCCGGTCGACGCCTTTGTTGGGGATCTCACTCAACACAGAATCCTTCTCGAATCTCGGCCGTCGGAAGGAAATCCTATCAGTCTTCCGAGATCTCGTAGGGCGCGAGCGCTCGTATCCCGCCGCCACGAAGCTCTGAAAACGCCGCCCAAATCTCCCCTATCGCGTCCACAGCGCCCTGCGCGGGCTCTCCGGGGGAGGGACGTCCGCTACGGGGCGGTGTGACCTTCGTCAGCACCCCTGGCACGTCCCGCTCGATGCCGCCGAGCTCCCCGGCCTTGCGCAGCGCCTCCCTGAAACCGCCGGTCTCGTCGACGAGACCGAGGTTCAAAGCCTCAGACCCCATCCACACCCTTCCTCCGGCGATGCCTTCGATATCCTGAAGCTCCATCTTGCGCCCCCGCGCGACACGGTCCTTGAACTCGGCGTAGATGCGTTCGATCTGGCCTTCGATCACCCGCATCTCGTCGGGGCCGGGCCGACGGCTCGGATCGAGAAGACCGGCACGCATCCCCCTGTCCAGCGCGACGGGGTTGATGCCAAGTTTCTCGTAGAGTCCGAGCGCGACGGGACGAATGGCCAGCACGCCTATAGAACCCGTTAGTGTACCGCGGCGTGCGACGACGTGGCTCGCCGCCGCCGAAACGTAGTAGCCGCCCGAGGCGGCCGCGTTCCCCATGAGGACGACGACCGGTTTCTTGGCGCTGATGCGTTCGACCTCGCGCCAGATCAGATCCGAAGCCAGCGCGTCGCCGCCGGGCGAGTCGACGTGGAACATCACGGCGGCGACCCTGCGGCTCTTCTCCGCCACACGCAGCGCGGCGACGATGGAATCGCTACCCGCCTGTTCCGCTCCGACGAAGGGCAGCGGGACGGGCAGTCTCCTGCTTCTACCCCGCACGATGGCCCCCGAAAGGGTGACGAGCGCGACCTTCTTTCGCGACCGCTTCCTGTAGGGCATGAGCAGTGATCTTTGCGCCCGGCCCCACTCGGCGAGTGTGGCCCGCCGTTCCTCAGACCCCAACCTCCCTACCAACTCGTCCTCGTAACAGACGCCATCGAGCAGGTCTTCCGAGAGGGCCTCCGGCGCTCCATAAGGAGCCAGATCTATCCTGGTGCGTACCTCTTCGCGGGAGAGGCCTCTGCCATCGGAGATCGCATCGACCACCTCCTCGAAGCGGCGGTCGAGGAGTCGCCCGGCCTGCTCGCGGGACTCGCGGGAGAAGTCGTCTCTTACGAACCGTTCGCCGGCGGACTTGTAGGGCGAGACGGCGACGACTTCGACCTCGAGGCCGAGGTTGTCGAGAGCGTCCTTGAGGAAATCCACCCTGGCGCGGACACCAACGACGTTCACATCGGCGAGAGGGGTGGCCAGGATCTCATCCGCCGCGCACGCGAGGTAGTAGGAGCGCATGTCCACGGGATCCGCAAGGTAGGCCACGACCCGGCAGTCGCGTGACCGGAACGCCAGGATCTCACGTCGCAACTCCTCGATCGCAGCCCACCCGGCATCGAGGTTCTTGATGCGCAGCACGACCCCGCGTGGATGCCCGTCGGCGATGATGCGGTCGAGCCAGAGGCGCAGCCTCTCTAGCGTCGGCGGGCTCGGGCCGGGGAACAGGCGGCGCCGGAGGAAGCCTACGGGGGTCTCGAACTCGGCCAGAGGGCCCGTAACCTCGATCCACACGTACTCTGGCGGCCTGCCCAGAAGACGCGCGCGGGCGTTACGAATCAGGCGCCAGAGGTTCACCAGGGTATCGATAAACAGCGACATCTAAAGGCTATGGTACACCGCGGCACAGAAATCGCCGTATGATAAACTCTAAAAACAGGAATGGTTACTGATCACCGAACAGCGCAAGAGGACACCTCGGGCGTGCTCGCACCCGACATCAGGGAGAAGCTGCGCAGGTCCGGCTACACCCTCACCTCCCAGCGCAGGGCCGTCATCGAGGCCCTCTCCAAGGCGAAGGGACACCCTTCAGCCGAAGACGTCTACCTGATCGTCAAGCGCGAGAACCCGCGCGTGGCGCTGGGAACGGTCTACCAGGCGCTCTCGGTGCTGGAAGAGGTCGGCATCATAGGGTCCAAGCACTGGGCCGAGTCCCCAACGCGCTACGACCTCAACGTGGAACCGCACCTGGACATCAGGTGCATCCGCTGTGGCGAGGTCTCCGAGGTCCCAGGTGTAGCGCTGGACGCTGTGGAAGAGCGCATTCGCAACAATACTCCTTACAAGGTCACCCGCGCGTCGATGGTCGTCGAGGGCCTCTGTCCGGCCTGCATCGACAGCTAGTCAGCATGTCAGCACGCGCCCTGTCGGGCACTAGTCAGCATTTCAGGAGGTCAGCACTCCGGTACGTCAGCTACTTGTTCTTGCTGAATTGCTGACTAGCTGAAATGATAGCAAAGGGATTTAACCCCTTTGCTATCAGGGGCTTTACCGCGGGCGCACCAGGAGTTACCCTTCCGACCAACGTGGTCTCTAGGGCAATACAGGAGAGGCGATCATGAGCGAGGATCCCAGGGACAAGGCGGCCGCGCTCGCTGAGGGCATGCAGGCGGCCGGCGCCCTGATCGAGAGCCTGGAGCAGGAGGTGGCGGACCTAAGGGGCGACCTGGAGCAGGCGTCCGCGGCGCTGAAGGCCGCGCAGGAGGAGGTCTCCTCACGTGCCGGCGAACTGGAAGAGAAAGAGCAGGCCAGGGCCGAGGCCGAGAGCGAGGCAGAGGATCTCAGGGCGGAGATCTCCGCCCTCAAACAGCGGCACTCCGACGAGCAACTCCGCCTCAGCAACGAGCACATAAACGAGCTCGCAGAGGTGCACCGCAGGCTCGAAGAGCAGAGACGCACCGACGTGGATGCAGCGTCAGCAGGGACCCGCCTCGACACCCTCAAGGAAGAGTTCAGACTCGAACGCGAAGCCCTCGAAGCGCGCTACAAGGGCGAGATCGAAGCCCTCAAAAACGCCTCCGAGCACTGGGAGGAGCAGCTAAGGACGAGCTACCAGGAGCAGGAGGCGCGCCACGCGACCGAGCTCGAATCGGCCCGCAGCGCGGCCGCCGAGAGGGAGGAGGGCCTCGAGCGGTCGCTCAGAGAAGAATACGAACAGAGGCTCGTCGAGGAGCGAAGCGCCTCCGACGATCGCCAGACGGCGGCCGTGCAGGCCCTCAGAAGCGCGGCGGCGGAGAGGGAGTTGGAACTCCAGAAAGAGTACAGGGCCGTGGTAGAGACGCAGCAGGGCGAGATAGAGTCCCTGCGCGAAGAGCTCGAATCGACCCGCCGCTCCTCGGAGGAGTGGCGCAAACAGGAGTTACGAAGGGTCAAGGCGCTCGCTGAGGAGCGTGAGAACGAGTTGAGGAAGACGCACGCGAGCAGGCTCGCCGAGGCGAAAGAGTCGGCAGATAAGAGGGTGGCAGCCATCCAGGCCCAGAGAGAGGCCGACAACAGGGCGCTCAGGGCGCGCCACGAGGAGGAGATTAGGCGCCTCGACCGCGAGCACCAGGAGCGACTCACGGCCGAAGATGAGCGCAGGAAGCAGGAGACCTGGGCGCTCGATGAGCGGCTCAGGGAAGCCGCCCTCCAGCGCGAGACCGAGATGCGCGCCTACAGGGCACGCCTCGAGGAGCTCGAGGCGGCCAGGTTGGCCCGGAAGTCCTCCGCACAGCAGGACCTCGAGCGGGTGGTGGAGCGTTTCGGGGCGGAGATCTCCGGCTTCGAGAACCGCGTCGCCGAGCTGGAGGGCGCCCTGGAGGAATCCGAAGCCCGCAGGAACGAGCTGGAGACGGTCATCGACGAGATCCGTGCGGGCGGTGAGGATGCATCCGGGATCGAAGCTCGAACCAACGAGGCAGCAGAACGCGTGCCGAGAGGGCGGCTCGAGGAGGTCGAGGCGCAGAATATACTGGCCGAAGAGAAGATTCAGGACCTTGAGGCCAGGCTCTCTGAGGCGAGGGAAGAGAGCCGGCGCAACGCCGAAGAGCTACAAAGAGCACTGGACAGCCTCGACCGGCTCTCCGACCCGGCACGCCGGCTGAGGGAAGGCATAGCGCTGTTCAACGAGAGCGAGCACGCGGGGACCGTGGCCTCCATCTCCAAGGCCTTCGGCCTCCCGAGGGTCCACGCTGCCCTCGATGACACGGCCCACGGGAGACCAACGCTAACGTTCCTCTGGGGCGACATGGCCTGGCGTCGCTACGTCTCCGACCCGACCGAGGGGGTCGAAGAGCCCAGGGTCTACCTCGCGGGCACCGGCGAAGACCCCGCCGAGGTCGAGCCGTCGAGCCGGCAGCCCAACGCCAGGATGGACTCGCGAGGACGCTTGATGATCGGCGTCCAGGCACGCTGAAGCGGGATGAGGAAGGGTCAACCCTTCCTCATCCCGCGCTGTCAGCTATCAGCTTTCAGCTTTTTCTTGCTGACGGCTGATAGCTGATTGCTTGCAAAGCTAACGACGGCGCACGATCTTCTGGTTGTGGACGTAGATCGCCTCCCCGCGTAGGGCCCCGACGTAGGAGGCCGCGACCGAGACGATGAGGAAGACGACCTCTAGTCCCACGGCCCGGCCTCCATGGAGGCCGGGCAGGAACCCTTTGCCCAGGACGATGTTGAGCGCCGACGAAAGAATGAAGGCCGCCGGGACGACCAGAATCCCGTGCAGGCGATGCCGGAAGGGCGCCTTGTAGCTGGCGGCCATCCCCCCGAAGTAGAACGCGAAGGCGGCGGCGAAGACGAGCAAGACGAGCGGAAGGGCGGCCGGGCCCTGGCGCTCGAGGCCGTAGACACGCGTGAAAATCGGAGCGAATATACCCTGTACCACGAGTAGACCGAGCGCGAGCGCCAACAATAGCCCGATCCCAACGGCCATGATGCTTCTCATGGAAGCAATTCTAGCAGGCGCCAGGGTAGCCCGGTTCACGGTGGCGTCTCCCCCCGTTCGGCTTGTAGGGTGCAAGGGGGCGTAGTACCCTCTTGCCTCGTGAGAAAGCGCACGCTTACTCGTAGAGACTTCCTCAAAATGACCGGCGCCGGGATGGCCGGCGCGGCGTTGCTCGGTGCCACCGGCTGCGACCTTACAGAGCGCATACGCAACATCCGCAACGGTCGTCCCACCCTCAAAGAGGGCACGAACGTGGTGCTGGTGATCATCGACAGCTTGAGGAAGGATCACCTCGGCGCCTACGGCAACGAGACGATCCACAGCCCAAACCTGGACGCCATGGCCAAAGAGAGCCTGCGCTTTAGCCAGGCATACCCCGAGTCCATACCGACGATCTGCGCGAGGAGGGCAATCCACACGGGAAGGCGGACCTGGCCTTTCAGGAACTGGGTGCCGCCCAAGGGTGAGGACATTATCTTGCAGGGCTGGGAACCGATACCCAACGACCAGACGACGCTCGCCGAGATGCTGAGCGCGGCAGGGTACGGGACCTACTTCGTTACGGACAACATGCACCAGTTCAAGCCCTCTTACAACATGCACCGCGGCTTCGACGTCTTCGACTTCTTCCGCGGCCAGACCACGGACAACTACAGGCCTGCCTACACGTACCCGAAGGACAAGGTCGCCCAGGCGCTTCTCAAGGGCAACGTCCCCGCGATGAGGGGCCAGATGCAGCAGTACTTCGCCAACGTCAAAGAGAGGAAGACGGAGGCCGACTGGTTCTCCCCCATGGTCTTCTCTCAGGCGGCGGACTACCTCGGACCCCTGAGCAAGGACGGGCCTTTCTTCCTTACCGTGGACTCCTACGACCCGCACGAGCCCTGGGACCCACCAGAGGAGTACGTGACGATGTACGACGACGAGCCCTACGACCTCAAGGAGCCGTTCTCGGTGATCTACGGCCCGAGCAGTTACCTGGAGCCAAGGGAGCTCGAGAGGATGAAGGCGCGCTACTCCGGGGAGCTGACGATGATGGACCGCTGGCTGGGCCGCTTTTTGGACAAGATGGAGGAGCTGAACCTGTTCGAGAACACCCTTCTCATACTCCTCTCCGACCACGGCGTCGCCCACGGCGAGCACGGATACACGGGCAAGCCAGACAACGTGCTGTGGCCAGAGGTCACCGACATACCGTTCTTCATAAGACACCCAGAAGGTAAGGGAGCGGGCCAGAGTAGTGAGTACTACGCCTCCACCCACGACGTGGCCCCAACGATACTGGGCTTCCTGGGCATCGAACCGCAGCAGGAACTGGAAGGCCAGGATCTCTCCGTGCTTCTCGGGGACGGGGAGCCCGCCGCCAGGCCCCACTTCTCTCTCGGCTACAACGACCACGTCTGGGCCCGCGACGACCGCTACGTCATGTTCAGCACCAACCAGGGCTCCGACCCAAAGCTCTACGACGTGCAGCGAGACCCTGGCATGTACAACGACCTCGCAGCCGACGAGCCCAACACGGTCAAGCGGATGTTCGAAGACTATGTACTGAGAGACGCCGGCGGTCCCCTTCCCACCTACGACTACGGCACCGCCGCAGGGTAGCGCTCTGCTGGCCCCTGGGTCTGTTCGCAGAGGAATCCTGATACCCGAGGCCTGAAAAATCGGTGCTACGTGCTCGGGCGACAGCCTCTGGCTCTCTTCTCCTGGACCCGTTCACCCGTGGGAGTGGAAGGTTCTTGGATCGCGTCTCTTACCCACGCTTTCGAGGTTTCCATGCGTCCAACCTGGTGTTGTGACGCTCACCAACGGGTGTGTCATGGGCCGAAGTATGCAGCTTGGTACTACGCCGGGGATGGCCACAACCACTGGCACGTACGCAACCTGGAGAGGTACGCGCTGACGCGGCTAGACAACGGTGTGAAGGTCGGCACGGGTGCCAAGCACGGCTTCTGCTTCTTCGACAACTATCGCTACGACTCCACGCACGACCCCTTCTACACGGCGGCCTCAGGGGCCTGCGGCTACGGGTCATCTTCGGCCCTCAGGGTGAAAATGGGCCTCTCTGTCGGTTGGGGCGACATCTACAGTTGGAAGCTACCAGACCAGTGCATCGACATCACGGGGCTCTCCTCCGGCAAGTACAGGCTGACGGGCGTGGCGGATCAATCAGATTGGTTCAGCGAGGAAGATGATACCAACAACTTCACCTGGGTCGATCTCCAACTTACGAGGGACGGCGCAAGGATACTGCAGTATGGTCCGAGCGCCAGCCGCATCTAGAATCATGGTCCTGCCAGCTCCTCGCGCGTCTCGTCCTGGGCCCCCTCCTGCGCATCTTCCTCATCGGCCT
>Ga0126310_10000202_pt1 | contig 18205 bp, 19 predicted proteins | sample Plot60_FD_92540 | JGI IMG/M metagenome (GOLD analysis project Ga0126310, IMG submission 92540) | Serpentine soil microbial communities from UC McLaughlin Reserve, CA, USA - Plot60 | ecosystem: Environmental > Terrestrial > Soil > Grasslands | place: USA: UC McLaughlin Reserve, Lake County... | reverse complement strand
CAGGTTCCACAAGGACTCCTGGCGCCGCGCGCTGCGCTTCCCGATCTTGGCAAGGGCAGGCCAGCGCGTCATAGACGCCTTTCCTCCCCTTACCATCGCCGTCGAGCGTAGGCTCCTGCGGGACTTCGCCAGGGCCGCGGCCGATGACCTCCGGAGGGATCCACCGCTGCTCGTGGTCTCCAACCACGGGCTCATCACCACGGGTCTGGCCGAGGCCAGGCACCGTCATGGGCTAGAGGTGCCCGTGCTCACCTTCGCCACCGAGCCGTTCAACATCAGCGCGTACTGGGGCGAGCCGCGCGCGGAGCGCCTGATCGTCGCTTCGGAGAACGGCAGGCGCAGGCTGCTCCGTTTCGGCGTGCCGGCCGAGAGGATGACCATCATCGGGCGTCCGGTACGCCAGGCCTTCCTGAACGCGCCGTCCAAGACAGAGGCCCGCGGGCGTCTGGGGCTGGAGGACCGCTTCACGTGCGCGATCTCCTTCGGTGGGGAAGGGGTAGGGAGGAACGCGCGAGGCCAGATCCAGGCTCTCCTCGACTCCGATTTCCCCCTTCAGGTGGTTGCGATCACCGGTCGAAACGCGACCCTTAGAGAGGAGCTGCGGGCGCTAGGATCCAATGGTCTCAGGGTAGAGGGTTTCGTCGAGAACCTGGCGGAGTACCTCGCCGCGAGCGACGTCTTCGTAGGAAAGGCAGGGCCGTCCTCTGTCTACGAGGCCCTCGCCGTCGGACGCCCCGTGCTCGCGAGCGGGTACGCCGGCCTCAACGAGCTTGGCGTCGTGCGGTTTATCCAGAGCGAGAACCTCGGAAGTTACGTCGCGACTCCGGAGGCGCTCGCGCGGGAGGTGTTACGTTACGCCGAGGACCCCACCTTGCTCGAGGAGGTAGCGCGGCGGTGCCGCGCGTTGGACCTGGAGACCTCCACCGAGCGGTTCGCGCACCACATCGTCAGCTACGCTCTGACGGGCGCGTAGGATGTCCGAGGGCGCGATGCTGAGGCGGACGGTGATCGTCCTCCTCATCAGCCTCGCGCTCGGCTTCGGGGGGCTCTATCTCGTGGTTGGCGAGGCGGTGTTCAGACCCGAGACCTACAGGGTGCGGAACCCCGATGTCTTTGTGATGATCCTCATCCTTGTGTCCTTTCTGGCCAAGTGGCTCTCGCCCGCGGTGAGAGTCGGGCTTCTGTGCAGGGGGCAGAAGATCCCCGTTACCTACCGCTCTGCGCTGCTCGTGCACCTGGTGGCCATGTTCGTGGCGGCGCTCGCCCCCCAGAATACAGGCTTCGGACCGGCAACGGTCGCCGCGCTCAGGCGCCTCGGCGTGCCTGTAGGCAGGGGGATCGGGGTCTCCGTGCAGATCTTCCTCCTCGACGTGGTCTTCTTCGCCTGGTCCGTGCCCCTTGGCGTAGGGTATCTGGATCTCTCGAACGCACTGGAGCTACCCAGGGGCGCGGGAGTAGCAGCCTTCGCGACGGCCTGCCTGGCCCTACTCGCCGCCGCCATGTTGAGCCGGCGTCCGCAGCTCGTCGTGAGGCTCATCCTAGCGGTCGCAAGGTGGCGGTTCATGGCGCGGTTCGCCTCGGGGCTGCGCAGGATCGCGCGCGACTACTACGAGAGCGCCCTCGACTTCCTGAGGATGCCCTTCTCCCACTGGCTCGCGCTCCACCTCGCGACCGCAGCGAGCTGGCTCGGCGGGTTCGTGCTCCTCTGGGCGCTGCTGAGGCTTTACGGCGTCGAGCTCGGCCTGCTCGCCACGCTCGCCATCCTGAGCAGCCTCACCCTCGTCTCCCACTTCGTGCCGACGCCAGGGGGATCCGGCTTCGTGGAGGCGGCCGTAGGGCTTGGCATCGGCGCGAGCCCCGGCGGGGGAGCGGCTGCAGCCCTTCTGGTGTGGCGCCTGGCCAGCTTCTACATCGTCTTCCTTCTCGGACCGCTGGCGGGCTGGCTGCTCTACCTCTCGCACCCCGTCACCGCGACACGGGCCGCGGCGGACGAGAGGAGGGCCCCCCTTTGATTGTGGTAAGGATGGGCGGGGTGGCTTAGTATGAAATCCCGATGAGCGTGGCGGATCACAGGCCCAGGATTCTCTTCGCCACCATCGCCGCGGGAGGGGGACACGTGGCGACGGCGCACGCTATGTCCGAGGCCGTGGAACACCATTACCCCGGAGAGTTCGAGCTGCGCGTCTCGGATTACATGAAAGAGGCCGGCTGGCGCGTGGTCGCCGACCTCGACGGGCTGCACAAGGATATCTGGCGTTTCATGCTGCGCTATCCCGTCCTGGCGAGGGGTAGCCAGCGGCTCATGGACGCCTTCCCGCGCCTAACCATCGCGGCCCAGCGGCTCATCGTGCGGGGCTTCGCCAGGGCCGTCGCGGCCGACCTCGGCGGGGATCCTCCGCTTCTGATCGTCTCGAACCACGGGCTCATGACGGCTGGCCTTGCCGAGGCGAAGTGGCGCTACGGCCTCGAGGCGCCCGTGCTCAGCTTCGCCAACGAGCTCTTCGGCATCTGCTCCTACTGGGCCGACCCTCGAGCCGACCGGATCGTCGTACCTTCCGAGGAGGCGAGACGAGACCTGATGCGCTTCGGCGTCTCCGAGGAGAAGATGTCTTTCGTAGGCTTCGGCTACCCCGTGCGCCAGGCCTTCCTGGACGCGCCATCCAAGACGGAGGCTCGCAAACGCCTCGGGCTCGATGACCGCTTTACGTGCCTTCTCTCGTCCGGCGGTGAGGGGGTTGGGAGGAACACGCTCGCGCTTGTAAGTGCCCTGCTGCACTCGGACGTCTCCCCACAGGTAGTCGTTATCGCCGGTAGGAACGAGGCACTGAAAAGCGAGCTGAAAGCGCTTGGCTCCAAAGAGCTGAGGATCGAGGGTTTCGTCGAGAACCTGGCGGAGTACCTCGCCGCGAGTGACGTCTTCGTGGGCAAGGCGGGTCCTGCCTCGGTCTACGAGGCCCTCCTCATAGGACGTCCGGCGCTCGTCACGGGGTACGCCGGCCTCAACGAGGTTGGGGTCGCGCGGTTCGTCGAGAGCAGGCGCCTCGGAAGGCACGTGAAGACCCCGGAAGCCCTCCTTGAGGAGGTGCGGCGCTACGCCGAAGATCCCACCCTGCTCGAAGACGTAGCGCGGCGGTGCTGCGCGTTGGACCTGGCGGCAGCCACAGAGCGGCTGGCGCACTACATAGTCCGCTATGCCAGAGCCGGCGCTTTGAGAGGCGGCCAGGCTTGAAGCGGGCCGTCGCGGTCTTCGTGGCGGGTCTCGCGCTCGGTTTCGCTGGGCTCTATCTCGTCGCTGGAGAGCAGGTCTTCAGTATCGAGACCTACAGGGTGCGAAACCCCAGTGCCCTTGTCGTGGCGCTCTGCGTGGTCGCGTTTATCGCGGAGTGGTTCGTCATGGACGTAGCGAGGATCTGGCTTCTGTGCCGGAACCAGAAGGTAGATCTCCCCTTCCGCTCGGCTATCTTGGTGCACCTCACCTCTATGTTCGTGGCGTCCCTCACGCCCGGCAACGCGGCTGTGGGTCCCGCCTACGCCGTAGCCCTAGGGCGTCTCGGCGTACCCTTCGGGAAGGGTGTAGGCATAGCCATCCAGGTCTTCGTCTTCGACATGATCTTCTTCGCCTGGGCCGTACCATTGAGCCTGGGGTACCTGATCTACGCCGACACCCTCAGGCTCCCGCCCGGTCCGGAGTTCGCCGCCTTCGCCATCTCGGCCCTCGCTATAGCCGGCGCCGTCTTCCTGACCCGCTATCCAAGGCCCGTCGTGCGTGTGATCCTCGCGAGCGCGAGGTTGCCTCTCCTGAGCCGGTTCGCCTCGCAGATACGTCGTGCGGCGCGTGACTACTCGCGCAGCGCCAGAGCATTCAGGAACATGGCGGTCTCTACCTGGCTCGCGATCAACGTGGTAGTCGCCGCCGGCTGGTTTGCCGGCTTCGTGCTGTTCTGGCTGCTCCTCGACCTCTACGGCGTGGACGCGGGCCTGCCCGCGACGCTCGCGATCCTTACGAGCATTACCCTCGTCGCGCACCTCTTCCCCACCCCCGGGGGGTCGGGCTTCATGGAGGCGGCCCTTGGACTGAGCATCGGCTCAGGCGCCAGCGTGGCCGCGGCGCTCCTTATCTGGCGCCTTGCGACCTACCACGCGATCTTCGTCCTAGGTCCACCCGCAGCGTGGCTCCTCTACCTCTCGAAGCCGGTGACTGATGACTAGCACGCTGCGCCCTTCGGGCTCCGCTTGTCAGCACGGCGCTTCGCACCTTTCAGCCCGCTCCGGCTTCGCCTCCGCTTGTCAGCCCGCATCGGCCGCTACGCGGCCTCGCTTTCAGCATTTCAGCTTTCTGGCTGACTGGCTGAAGTGCTGAAAGCGACCGAAGGGAGCGGGCTGACTAGCTGGCGAAGCCAGCTTGCTGACCGCTAAGTAACCAGCTCTTCGAAGCCTGCCTCGTCGAGCACGGGCACGCCCAGCTCTCTCGCTCGCTCCAGCTTGGATCCTGCTTCCTCACCGGCGAGCACGTAGTCTGTGTTCTTGCTTACCGAAGAGGTGAACGTCCCCCCTGCGGCCTCGAGCATCTCGACGAAGTGGCCGCGCGGCCTGCTAAGGGTCCCCGTAATGACCACCTTCTTGCCAGCGAACGGGCCCTCTGAGGACCTGGTCTTCTCCCGCTCGAAGCTCAGCCCTGCCTCCTTCAGGCGCCCGACGAGGGCGCTGTTGTCTTCGAGGGCGAAGTACTCGGCCACTGCCCTCGCCACTACCTCGCCGACCCCGCCTATCTCGGTGAGCTGCTCCACGGAGACCCCGCGCAGGAGGTCATCGCCGCCGAACCTCTGTGCTATGAGCTCTGCCGTCACGGAGCCGACGTGCCTTATGCCGAGGGCGTAGAGCACGCGGGAGAAGGGACGCTCCTTGCTCCTCTCGATGGCGTCGAGCAGGTTCTGCGCGCTCTTCTCGCCGAAGCCGTCGAGCGGGGCTATCTGCGCGGCTTCGAGGTGGTAGATGTCAGCCGCGTCCCTTATGAGGCCGAGGTCGAAGAAGCGGGTAGCTACCTTCTCGCCGAGACCATCTATGTCCATCGCTCCCTTGGAGGCCCAGTGGATGATGTGCTCGAGGGCCTGGGCGGGGCAGCGGGCGTTCACGCAGCGGGTCACGGCCTCCCCCTCGGGGCGGGAGACCGGCTCATCGCACACAGGGCACCTGGTGGGCATCTCGAAGGCTCGTTCGGTCCCTTTGCGCTCATCGACGATGGGACGGACTACCTGAGGGATCACATCTCCGGCGCGCTCGACGACTACCGTATCGCCGATCAGGATCCCCTTCTCCCTTATGTAGTCCTCGTTGTGGAGCGTTGCGCGCGAGATCCTCACCCCACCGATGTTCACGGGCTCGAGGACGGCCTGCGGCGTGAGAGCCCCCGTGCGTCCTACCTTGACGATTATGTCCTCGAGCCTGGTACGCCCCGCGAGCGGCTCGAACTTGTAGGCTATCGCCCAGCGCGGCGCCCTGGCGACGGTCCCCAGGGCGCGCTGCTGCTCCCGCGAGTCCACCTTCACTACGACGCCGTCTATCTGGTAGGAGAGCGACTCCCTCTGCGCCGCCCACCGCTCGCACTCCTCGATGACCGACCCTATCGAGTCATGCACCTGATAGGGGTTCACCCGCAAGCCGTAGCTCTTTAGGGCATCGAGCATGGCAGAGTGGCTCTCGTAGATCTCGCCCCCCTCCCCGACGCCGTAGAGAAAGATGGTGAGGGGCCTGGTGGCCGTGATCCTCGGGTCGAGCTGCCGGATGGCTCCGGCGGCGGCGTTGCGCGGGTTGGCGAAGGGCGGCTTCCCCTCGGCCTCCTGCTGCCTGTTCAGGTCCTCGAACCTCTCCAGCGTCATGAACACTTCGCCCCGCGGCTCCAGCACGCCGGGTGGGTCGTCGTCGAGCCTGTCGGGTATGGCGCGCACGGTCCGCAGGTTCTGGGTCACGTCCTCGCCAACGGTGCCGTTGCCCCGCGTGGCGCCTCGAACGAAGCGCCCCTGCTCGTAGCGCAGCGAGACAGCGAGCCCGTCTATCTTCAATTCAGTGATGTAGGTGGGCTCCTCGTCGGGACCGAGGAGGCGCCTTACGCGAGCGTCCCACTCTTCGAGCTCCCCGCTCTTGCGGGCGTTGGCGAGGGAGAGCATGGGGATTGTGTGGCTCACCTGCTCGAACCCTTCGAGTGGGTCGCCACCCACGCGCTGGGTTGGTGAGTCCGGGGTGACGAGCTCGGGGTGCGCAGCCTCGAGCCCCTCGAGCTCGTTGTAGAGGGCGTCGTACTCGGCGTCAGAGACCTCGGGTGCGTCCTCCACGTGGTAGCGCCGGTTGTGGTAGCGGATCTGCTCTCGCAGCTCCTCGATCCTGTCCCTTACGCTCACGGCCACGCGAGGATTATACGCGCGGTCCCCCGCTCTCCCAAGGCGTCGTATACTGAGCGGCCATGAGGAAGCGCCGCACAAAAGAGCCCCTCTCACCCGAGGCCTTCGAGCTGGCCCTCGAGGAGGAGGTGGCGCTGTCGGCGGAGTTCGATCTCCCCCTGACCCTGCTAGTCATCCGCGCGAAGAGCGAGCCGGACCCCGAGACGGCGAGCCGGCTGCTCGAGGTCTTTCGCACCGCCGAGTTCGTAACAAGGCCCGACCCCTCGGAGATCGCCGTGATACTGCCCAACACAGACCCCCATGGAGCTCGCGCACTCGAGCGCCGCGTGCGGAGGGTCCTCCCCGACGCAGACGTCGGCCTGGCGACCAGAGAGCCGGACGACGAAGCCTCCGACCTGCTGGAACGCGCCAGGGACCTCCCTTAAAGCTATCAGCTCACGAGCCGGACCGGCCAGCCGAGGTCCGTGCCGTTCTGATCCGTAAACGAGAACCTCTTGCCTCGAGGATCGAGGTCCCGCACCACCGCAACGGCGTAAGGGTAGGTGAGCGCCTGGGTCAGGATCGCGCCACGCGGAGGCTTCTTCAACGTGAGCCGCACCGCTACCCTGTTCCCTTCGAGACGCGCGGATTCCGCGGCGAGCGAGTAGCCGCCCGTCGGCCTCTCTCCCCAGTAGGCAGCGAGATAGGTGCCTTCTCCGAGATCAGGGACATCTGTGCTTGTCGCCCCGGACAGTACGTCTGCAGAGGGGGCCACGATCACCTGCGGCTTCTCGGGACCCTGGCCGGGGGCGCCGGCGGAGATCCTCTCCACCTTCAGGTCGCGCGGCTCTTCCTTCGTTGCCCCCTCGGGGTTGTTGGCCATCGAGCATCCGCCGGCTAGCAGCAACATGAGCGCCATCGCTCCGGAGCGCACCATATCGGAGCGATCTTACCACCCTATCGCCTGGGGTCGAGTACGCACTGGATCTCTGAGAGCCTTCCCTTTTGGCTATACTGGGCGGCAGCGAGCGGTGGAAGGACTGATCCGGTTGAGCGAAGAAGCGATACCCACCTTTGTCGCGGGCGACACCATACGCGTCTGCGTCGAAGTCGAGTCCTGGCCCGCCCAGAAGGGCATATGCAGGATCTACGCCACCTTCGTCCACGAGGCGGATCCCACGAAGGAGATCGAGATCTCCGACGACCCCGAGAGCCGCTCCCACGCGCAGGTGCAGACAGGAGACGATGTCGAGTTGAGGGGGCTCGTTATTGCGGGTGATCACCCCGTGGGAGGGTACCGGCTGAAGGAGATGGCCGCAGAGTACCCGGGGGGACGCACGGTGCCATTCGCCGAGGCGCCGGACGTAGCGTTCAGGGTGATCGAGGACGAGATAAGGAGCCCCGAGGTCGTAGGGTGGCGGTGGCTCTGAAGCGCTTTTCGGAAGCTAGCTCCCTCCGGTCGCTGGCTTTCAGCTACTCAGCAGGATCAGGGCAAGCTGAAATGCTGAAAGCGAGGCCTAGACTAGCGGCCGAAGCGTGCTGAAAGGCGCTTTTAGCGCCGGGCTGACAAGCGGAGCCCGAAGGGCGTAGCGGGCTGACTAGCTGACCAGCGCGCTGGTGTGCAGGGCGGGTTGCAACCCGCCCTGCACAGCGCTTCAGACTACTCCCGTGCCCTGGGGCTCTCCGCGGGCCTCGAGCCTGGCGAAGAGCCTGTCTATCTCCTCGCCGATGATCTCCTCGCGCTCAAGGAGAGCGTCGCGGACCCCCTCTACGATATCGCTCTTCTCGCGCAGCAGCTCCTCTATCTCCCTGCGCGCCTCGGCGAGTATCTTGTTGACCTCCTCGCGCACGCCCCCATCGCGCAGCAGGGCCCCTATCGAGGAGCCGCCGGCTAGCTCGCTCGGGATGGTGCCGAAGGAGTAGAGGTCCTTTCCCATCCCGAAGAGGCCAACCATCGTGGCCGCAGCCCATGTAGCCTGGCGGAGGTCCTGGCTCACCCCCGTCGTGGTCTCCCCGAACCAGACGTTCTCGGCGGCGCCCGCTGCAAGGGCGGTCTTGATGCGGGCCATCACGTCGGAGCGGGACCTGACGTAGCGGTCCTCCTTCTCCTGGTAGCTCACGAGCCCAAGAGCGTTCTCCCGCTTGATTATGGAGATCACCTGCATCTGCAGTTCCTCGCGCTCGAGGTACCAGGAGGCCACGGCGTGCCCCGCCTCGTGGGTGGCGATCTTGACCTTCTCCTCCTCGTCGTACTCCACGGGCTGCTTGAGCCCTATCTCGTCGGTGAGCTTCGCCGACCAGATGTCCTTCCAGCTCAATGAGTCCCTTCCGTCCTGCAGCGCGAAGATGAGCGACTCGTTGACGATGTTCTTGATGCGGGCGGGGGAGTACCCGACGGTGGCTTTGGCGAGCTTCTCGAGGTCTATCTCCTCGTGGCGCACCTTCTCGAGGTAGTAGTCCGCTATGTCCTTGCGGCCCTCTTTGTCGGGCAGCCCCACGTGCAGCCGCCGGTCGAAGCGGCCAGGCCTCAGGAGCGCGGGGTCGAGGGCGTCGGCCCGGTTGGTCGCCCCGATCACCAGGATGTTGTAACTCGGGACCCTCCTCTTGAGGTGCTTCCTGATCCTCAAGGGGATGATGCGCCTGAGGAGGCGCCCCAGCCCTCTCGGCTGCTCGAGCCCGTCCATCTGCACCAGGAGCTCGTTGACGAGCATCCCGCCCATGCCCCCCATCCCGCCGCCCACAAAGAACCTGTCGACGAAACCGAGGACCCCACCGCGCCGCGGTCCCTCGGACGAGCCCTGGAGGAGACGGTCCTCCAGACCGTGCCTGAACGGCTCGTCGAAGGGGTAGGGCTCCATCATCTGGGTGATGCCGCCGCGGGAGCCGACGGCGTCGAGCTCGTCCATGAAGATGACGGCCCCGCCGAAGCGCTCCGAGAACTTGCGAGCCTTGGTGAAGAGCCTCATGATGCGGAGGTTCGCTACCCCCATGAACATGTTGTTGAAGCTGGAGGCGGAGGCGTAGATAAAGGGAACGTTCACCTCGCCGGCTATGGCTTTACTGAGAAGGGTCTTGCCGGTTCCCGGCGGGCCTTCGAGCAGGATGCCCTGCGGCGGGTAGCCGCCCATCTTGCGGAACTTCTTGAAGCCCTGGAAGAGCCTTACTACCTCCTGCGTGGCCTCGACAGCGGCCTTCTGGCCGCGCACGTCCTTGAAGCTCACGTCGTACTCGCCAGGGTAGATCACGTAAGTCCGCCCACGCGAGAGGAACCAGAAGATCGCGACGAACTGGAAGACCACGACGAAGATGATGAAGGCGAAGTAGAAGATGGGGCCTACCAGGCTGAGCAGCAGGCGGGGGATGAAGGCGTTGGCCGCCCCTACCGAGAACTCGGGGGCCTCGGCCGGTCCCGTAGGGGTGGATGTCACCTCTCCCCACGGGAAGATCAGCCAGATCGCCAGCAGATACAGGCCGTAGAGGGCAGCGACGAAGAATATGCGCTTCCCCCAGCGCTTGCTGGCGTTTATCCCGAGGACGTGGCGCTCGCGGAAGCTCTCCGCATAAGGGTCCCTGCGGCGGCGGTGACGACGTTGATAGAACAGGTTCACGCTTTACTCCCGGGCCCGATGAAGCCTAAGTTTGCCCTTATTCGGGGAAAACCGCAACCCTTCGCGGCCTGAGGCACCCCTGATCTAGGGAAGGTTCCCGTAGTGCTCGCGGACGGCGGCGTCGAACGCGCCGGAGAGCTCCTCCATCTCGGGGGCCGACTCGACGGTCTCCCTGTCATATGGCACGTAGACGCTCTCCTCGCCTGGGATCACCTCCACGCTCTCGGCCGGGATGGAGTGTCCGTCCACTACTATGTACTTCAGAACGCCGCTCGGGGCGTCGTAGACGGTCTCATCGACCTCCCCGATCTTCTCGCTGCTGCCGTCGTAGACCGTATAACCCTCTATCTCAGTGTAAGGGTTTTCGGCCCTGTGATCCGCTTCTTCCATGATTCTCCTCCGGTAGCGTGAGCAGGCGCATGTGCGTATGATACTCCGAACGTGAACGGTAGAGTCAGCCATAGGCGGAACGCGCGGGGCCTCAAGGCCCTCTCGCTGCTGTACCTCGGCCTGATAGTGGCGTCTCTTCTGCTTGTGCACGGCGCCTCCTACGAGCCTGCGGTCTCCTTTATCCTGTTGTATCTCGTGGTCTCTGTAGGGGTAACGGCTGCAGTTGCCATGTTGCTGCTGCCGACGGCTCAGTTCGGCGGGGGATTCTCCGGCGGGGCTTACGTGCTCTTTGCGGCCGTAACCGCGATGATGGTCTTTTTCTCGGGCGGGGTATCCAGCGAGCTCTACGTTCTGTTCTTTCCCCTACTCCTCGCCTCGGCGTTGCACGGGTCGTGGAGGATCACCTTCGTCGCGCTCTTCTCGGTTCTGTTCTGCTACGCCCTCGCGGTGATGCCGGGTCTCCTCAACGGCGGAACCGACAGCGAGGCAGCGGCGCTGGTCTTCTACAGGCTCGCCACCCTTGGGCTCACTGGCGTGTTCGCGATCTCCGTAGCCCGAAATTTTTTAAACGTAGAGAACCCCGAGGACTACTACGCCACGGACGAGGACGGCTCGATGCTCCTCGGGCGGGTCGAAGACGAGCTCGCGGCGCGCAGAGGGGTACAGGTAGCGGTGATCCTGGTGGATCCGGGCCGCAAGGTGGAGGACGTGGAGCTCTTGCTCGAGAGGGTAAGGGCGCGCATAGGGGACCCGATCCTGCTCGGCGAGGGCACGGTTTTCGGGGTGGTCCTGAGCGGGGTGGACGACAGGATGGTAGAGAGCGCAGCGCGGCGCGCCCTCGCAGCTGCGAGCTCGCTCGGGGCCGAAGAGACGCGGGCGGGGGCGGCGATATATCCTCGCGACGCCCGCACGGCAGAGGACCTTCTCGTAGCCGCGGGGCAGGCCCTCGAGGCAGCCTTCGAGGTCGAGTCGCCGAGCGCCATAGTGCTCGCCGGCAGGAGCGCGCCGCGTGCCGAGGGCCGCTACCGCGCTGCCCGCTGAAACCCTTTCGAGGGGTAATTCGTACCGATGCTATAATCGCTTGGTACTTGAAGGCGCAAATTACTGCCGGGGGTAAGCGGTGCAATGGGTAGATTTTTCAGGGCGATTCGCGGGTTTTTCGGGAGGTTGCTAACGGGGGTGGAGCAGCGCAATCCCGAGATCCTCCTCGAGAACGCCGTCCAGGACGAGCTGGACAATCTGAAGAAACTACAGGTGGCGGCGGCCCGCACGATGGCTTACGAGAAGATGCTAGCTAACGACGCGGCCGCAAAGCAGAAGGTGGTTACCGTCAAAGAGCGCCAGGCGCGGGAGCTGGCCGCGAGGGGGCAGCGCGAAGCCGCCATCGAGGTGGTCCAGCAGAAGCAGGAGGCCCAGACCCAGCTCGCCGAGATCGAGGGCCGGCTGGAGGAGGCGGGGAGGAACTCCGAGGAGATGGAGCGGGCCTTCCGGGAGCAGGAGCGCCGCTACAGCGATGTGGTCCGCGAGCGGGCTGCCCTCATGGAGGAGCACCAGCGGTCGCGCGCCCTGCGCGCCGCCAACGAGGCCCGCTCGAACGTCTCCTTATCCGACTCCTCCAGGGACCTGGAGAGGGCGAGGCAGTCTATCCGGCAAGCCTCCTACGAGGCAGAGGCTGTAGGTGAGCTTGGCACCAGCGAGACGGAGCGTCAGATCGCCGCGGCCGAGATCGACATAAAGCGCCTCGACGCCGAGCGCGAGCTCGAGATGATCGAGCTGCAGATGGGCCTCAGAGACGCCGAGTCCCTGCAGGCCTCACCCTCCGAGGAGGCGCATGCCGAGGAGGTCGGCGCCGAGCAGCCGGCAGAGGAGACACGAGTCGAGCAACCAACCGAGGAGGAGCCTCGTGGCTAGAAGAAGTCCTGGCCTGTCAGGGTACCTGATCCGGCTCGCCCCCTTCGGTGCATTCAGCGGGCTGGGGGCGGTTGCGGTGATTAGCGACGCTTACGTCCTCGCCGCGCTCCTTGGTACAGGCGCGTTCGTCACGGGCAGGCAACTCCTGGACCAGCGGGGGAACAAGCGCAAGGAGTTGCGGCGGCGGGCGCGGGAGAACGTGAGGGAGCTCGGCAGGGTAGCGCGCGAGGACCGCATGGCTGCGCCGCAGATGAAGCGGCTCGCTGCGCTGCAGGAGGGGCTCCTGGAGAGCTGGGAGCTCTTGCCCGTGGAGTACAGGCCGCTTTTGGACGATGACATCTTCACCATCGTCGGCGAGGTAGATGCAGCGATACACCTCGCCAGGCGGCGGGCCGCCCTCAGGAGGCACCTCGAAAGCGTGGACCGGCGTGGGATCTCACGCCGCATAGAGGGTCTCGAGAGGGACCTCGCCGAGCTCGAGGAGGGCTCGTCCCTGCGGGCGCCGTTGGAGACAGCCCTGGAAGGGCGGCGCGGCGAGCTCGCCGGATGCGGGGAGATCCTCAACGGCATAAGCATGATCAACGCCCAGCTCGAGGGGGCGGAGAGCCTGCTTAACAACCTGCGCGGGGAGCTCCTCGCCCTAGATACAGCCCCCTCTCCCGGCTCGCTCGAGCCCGACCTCCTGCACCTAAAGGAGCGCGTCGCCTACTTCCGCCACAGCCTGGATGAGGTGACGCGGAGCGTAGAGACCCTGCCCCAGGCGGAGAGGTTGCCCGCGAGGTGAACGAGCAGCGTCCGACGCGGCACGGGTTTCTCTCCCGGATGTTCTCGGGGGACCCAGAAAACGAGGGAACCGCCGTCTACTCGGCCGAGGAGGTAGGGTTGGCCGAACAGGAGACCGTCGAGCCGCGGGGCTTCACCGTCGAGCGTGCGGCCGAGGTTATCAGGAACCTCCCGCCCGAGGTGCCCCACTCGAGCGCCGTGCGCATAGTGCGCGGAACGCTCGAGGCCGCAGGTATAGACGTAGCAGACCTGGCGACCTCGACGAGGGCGAGGGAGTCGAAGCTCAACTCCGAGATCGAGCTGAGCCAGGGCCGCATACAGGAGCTCAACGACAACACGGAAGAGGTGATCCGGAGCTACGAGCTCGAGATCCGGAAGGCCCGAGAGGCCAGAGACCTCGGCATCTCCGAGGAGGAGCGAAAGATCTCCGAAGCCAGAGTGGGCCTCGAGGACGTCGAGAAGGTGCGCGACTTCTTCGCCCTCTCGGAGGGTGAGCACGCGACGACGGGCGAACTTCCAGGCGAGGATGACACGCAGGTGATTGAGCGCACAGACGAGGACGACACCGAGATACTCAGGCGTCCCGGCCCGCTCTCGGAAGGTTACCTGGGGGAGAACCGCGATAGGTGAGCATCCCGCGCCGCCTGGGCCGTATAGCCCGGGGCCTCGTCCTCAACCTTCAGGATGACGAGCGTTTCCGCGAGACCCTGCGGCCCGTGCGCGAGCGCGGGGAGGCCCTGAGGGGGGCCTTCGAAGCAGCCCTGCGGGGAGCCTCAGAGGAGTGGCGCGCAGCCGAGGAACGCCGCACAGCGAGGGAGAGCGCCTCTGACCCTGGCGTAGGGCGCGCCTCTGGCATGCGCGCCTCATCGCGCACCTTCGCGCCGAGGAGGTACCCCCCGAACGTACTCGCAGCCTACGAGCGGCTCGGCCTGATGCCCGGCGTCTCCATAGACGAGGTAGACAGGAAGCGCAGGGAGCTGGTCAAACGCTACCACCCTGACCGGTTCTCCGACCTCGACAAGCGCGCGAGGGCAGAGCGGGTGACGTCCCAGATCAATGCAGCCCACGACACCATAGAACGCTACTTGCTTCGCAAGTAGCTGGTCAGCCCGCTACGCCCTTATAAGGGCTGAGCGTGCTAACTAGCTTACTAGCTCCCCTCTCACCACGAGGCGGTTCTTGAAGGAGGGGGCTGGGGTGCAGGTCTGCAGGGAAATGATGGTCCTGCCGTCCTCCGGGTAGGTCACCCAGTAGTCGGCTGGCCTCACGGTCATGCGGTCGTAGACCCTGAAGACGTACTCTCTTCCGTTGGAGTCTCTCGTGATGATCTCATCCCCCGGCTCCATCTTGTCGAGTTCGTAGAAGGCGTAGGGCACCCTCGTCCACATGAAGCCGAGGGCGTGTCCCACGATAAAGGTGTTGGAGCCCGGTTGCCAGGGGACCCCTGTCCCCTGGAGGTGCATGATCCCCTCCCGGTCGAGCTCTGCCTGGCTCGAGCCCGAGGTCACAGCGACGTTTTTGAGGCCGAGCTTGGGTACCGTGAGCGTAACGGTGCCAGACGCTCCCCCGCCTCCCGTGGTGCGCGTGGCCTGCGCCGGCGCTTGCAGCTCCGGCGAGTTCTCTCCCAGGAGCGTGCCAGCGCTCTTTACCTCGGCAGGGTTCAGCTCCGTCGAGGCCGTCTGCGTTTGGGGCAGCACGGGGAGTGCGGCGAGCCCGAGGGCGGCGAGTGAGATCACAAGAACCGATACTTTAAGGCTTCTAAACATCTTGCGGCAGTATACCAGCAGGCCCGGATAAACCGGTAGAATACGTACATGAGGATAGACGGCCTGATCGAGGACTTCGCCGCCCACCTCTCGGACGACCCCAACACCAGCCCGCGCACCGCCGAGTTCTACGAGGCTGATCTGCGCGAGTTCGCCCGGTTCCTCGAGGAGAGGAACATCACGGAGATAGAGGACGTGGGCGTGGGCGGCGTTATGGAGTTCCGCAACCGCCTCATCGAGGAGAGGCGCAAGCGCTTCACGGTCTACCGCAAGGACGCCGCGGTGAGGCGCTTCCTCGACTGGGTGAGGACGAGCACGGACGCCGACCTCGACTTCGACCCGATAGAGCCCATGCACCAGCCCCTCGACCAGCGGATAACCTTCCTCGAGGATGACGAAGTCGCGCAGCTCCTCTCCTTCCCCGTGCGAAGCCTCGACTCCGCCCGCGACGCCGCCGTCATACGCCTCATGCTCGACACCGGCGTGACGGTAAGCGAGACCCGGGGCCTCCTGAAGAGCGACATCGACCTCGAGGCCGCGCAGGTCCACCTCGGCGGTCCCGGCTCCCACCTCGCGCCGCGTACCCTGCGTCTCTCCGGTGAGACACTAGAGGCGGTAAGACGATACCTAGATCTGCGCGAGGACGAGACCCCCGAGCTGATCGTCGGCCGCGCCGCCAGGCCCGTCACCACCTCCAAGTCGCTCCAGAACGCCATCTGGAAGCGCTGCGAAGCGGTGGGCATGTGGCGCGTCTCGCCGATGGTCCTCCGCCACACTTTCGCGATACGGCTTCTGCGGCGCGGCGCTACCCTGAACGAGCTAAAGGAAGCCCTCGGCGTCCGCGATACCTCCAATATAGGGGTGTACAGGAAGTTCGCCTGAAGCGCCCACCGGAGTAAGATACGGCCGGACGGGTGTAGCGGACTGGACGGACGAGAGGCGGCATGAGCATACGCGAACAGGAGCGGCGGGCAAAGGAAGCGGGGCGCAGAATCGAGGAGGTCATGCGCAGGGCCGACAGAGAGGTAAGGGGTGCTGTCGAAGCTCGCTCGCGAGATGCGACGCGCAGGGCCAACGAGATCGTGAGGAAGATAGAGAAGGGCGACATCCAGCCGCGTCCCCTGCCGGGCGTAAGAGAAGACTCGATGGAGTCCATGCAATCCATGGAGTCCATGCAATCGATGGAGTCGATGCAGTCCATAGGGTCGGCCGAGACGGTAAGCGGGGTGACCGGGGAGGCCGATGAACGGGGGATGCAGGAGGACATGCCCTTGCAGGAGGTGATGCCCTACGATGCCGCGAGCGCGGAGGAGGACCTCGCGCAGCGGGTGACAGGGGACACGGGGGCTGGGGGAGACATGAACCTGGACGCCGAGCGTAGGGTGGACGAGATGGGAAAGGGATGTTCGAAGACTAGCTGTCTGCGGAGGCACTGGAGGCCTTAGGGGGCAAGTTAAGTCGCCCGGCGGGTGCGGCGGGGTCTGAGTAGCGCTCGCCCAGTAGCGCTCGCCCGCTCTCGCGAGATCGGTTCCCGACCGCACGCGTTCGGGATCTGGCAGGTGCGGTTCGAGCGTGTAGCCTCCCTGAAGTCGGGGTAGAACGTTTCCATAGACCCTCGTCACAGCAAGAGGAGGAAGAAAGAGGATGGTGGACCGAAGAAAGGCACGAGACGTAAACGAGGCGGCAGCCCGCTTCGCTGAGACCCTCGCCGACTCCTACAGGCTCGTATACGGGCAGGCCGCGGAGTCGGCGGAGCGCCAGCGGCAACGCGCTCAGGAGTTCTCGGAACTCGTGGCGAGCAGCCTTAGGGAGCAGGCTGAGGCGGGCCGCTTCAATGCCCAAGAGCTCTCCGAGCAGGCAGCAAGGCAGCAAGAAGCCGGACAAGAATTCGTTCGGGAGTCGGTAGAGGCCTACACGCGGTTCTTGGACGAGGCCTTCTCCCGGTACCGCGTCGGCACCGAGCGGGCAGCCGCGAGTGCCCAGGGGGGCGCACGTACCCTCTCGGAGACGACCGCGGGTCTGGTAGGCACCGCGACCGGGGCGGTCGGCGCCACGGCGGGGGCAGCGGTAGGGGGCGCCGAACAGGCGGCTGAGGCGGTCGCCTTCCCGATCCCGGACTACGACGAGATGAACGTGGATGAGATCTCAAAACGCCTCGACGGCCTCTCCATGGAGGAGCTTCAGCTGGTGCGCGATTACGAGGAGCGCAACAAGAGGCGCGAGTCGCTCCTCGAGCAGATGGATCGTAAGATAAGGACCGCTTAAGTGGAAGATGGGCGAGCGTTGGTGAGAGGACGGAGACGAGTGCACCGGTCCACTTAGCCTAGCATCGCGCTCTAGGAAGATCGAGTTGCAGGTGGCCAAGCTGAAGAGGGGAGCCAAACAACCCGTGGGAAACGGTTCGACAAGGAAGGCGTCCGGCGGCAGGCCGGTGGGGGGTCCCACGGGCCGGGGCAGGGGCGTCGCCGAGAGCGACGCATCTGTCAAGGATCCAAAGCGCAGCGGCGGGGTATCCACAACAGGCGCCATTTCCCCGGTCGGAAGGCTCTCTGCCTTCGCAGTCTCCGAGTTGGGCAAGATAGGGGTGACCGAAAGCGAGATTACGCAGCAGCGATTGGTTTTTCCGGTTTACGGCAACTACTGTGGATTCGGCCACGGCGATCCGACCGGGAACACGCCGCCCGTAGACGCGGTCGACGCCGTGTGTCGGGAGCACGACCGCTGCTACGCCCTCCATGGCCTCTTCGATCGGCGGTGCGATCGAGACTTCGTCGAAAGCATGCCAAGCGCCATAGCGAGCACCACATCCCCGATAGGTAAGAAAGCGGGACTCCTTGGCCTGCTCTATTTCTCGTTGGCCGAACGGAACCTCGCGCTCGGCAAGACGCTCTTCAAGAAGACGTAATCTAAATTCTTGCCTCTCGAGCGAGCGGCACCCGAGACGAGATCCTTTCTTTGAGTTCAAGACCCCCACCGAGGGGAAGCGTAACCCAGCAATACCGCACACGGTCATATGGTTCAGGAGCGGGTCAACCGTCTTGCAGGGAACGGAGGTCGCGTCCGCCGCGGAGGTTTGCACCGCTGAATGAGGTGGAATAGAGGTAACTAGGACGCTATTACCTATGGGAACAGGGAGACAGCAGGTGGCATCCGAAGGTTCTGATCGGGCGACGGAGAACCAGCAGGCGCAGCAGGGGAGCCGGGGCGCGGGATCTCGGCAGAACGCGCAACAACAAGGAGAGCCGCAGCAAGCAGGCGTGCGGTACGAGCAGAACCTGACGGAGCAGGAGATCGCGGACAACGCTCCGGTCCGCAAGAACGATCCACGCACCTCGGTTCAGAAAACCGAGGAGTACCGGTTCGCGAGCAACAT
>Ga0126310_10000201_pt1 | contig 18263 bp, 16 predicted proteins | sample Plot60_FD_92540 | JGI IMG/M metagenome (GOLD analysis project Ga0126310, IMG submission 92540) | Serpentine soil microbial communities from UC McLaughlin Reserve, CA, USA - Plot60 | ecosystem: Environmental > Terrestrial > Soil > Grasslands | place: USA: UC McLaughlin Reserve, Lake County... | reverse complement strand
GGAGAACGCGGTTACGGTCGACCTGCGCGGCTCAGGCGAGCTTCTCGCGCACGAGCTGGCTGACGACCGAGCCGTCGGCGCGGCCGGAGACCTGTGGCATTACGTCGGCCATCACGCGGCCGAGATCGCGCATGCTTGTGGCGCCGACCTCTGCAATCGCGTCGTCGATGATCTCCTCGAGCTCGTCCTCGGACAGCGGGGCAGGCATGAACTCCTCGAGCACCCCCAACTCCTGCTCCTCGCCGAGCGCCTGCTCCTCGCGGCCGCCGCCGCGAAAGGCTTCCGCCGCCTCGAGGCGTCGCTTGCGCTCGCGCTGGAGCACCTGCAGCTCCTCGTCGTCGTGCAGCGGGCGTTGCAGCTCCTTCTCCGCGGAGCGGAGACTGGAGAGAATCAGGCGGAGGGCATCCCGCCGCGGCTGATCGCGCGCGACCATTGCCTGCTTGAGCTCTTCCTCGAGCCGCACGATCAGGCTCATCAGGGCAATCCTGCCGTGTGTCCACCGAGCACATGCCAGTGGAGGTGGAAGATCGTCTGCCCGGCTTCCTCGCCGACGTTGACGACGACCCGGTAGTCCTCGAGCCCGGCTTCGCGGGCGGTGTCGGCGACGAAGTCGAGCATCCGCTTCGCCTCGTCCGGCTCGAACTCGCCGACCTCGCGGAAGCTCGCAACGTGCCGCTCCGGAATCACGAGCAGATGGACATCCGCTCGAGGATTGATGTCCTCGATCGCGACGAAGCCGTCCGCTGCGCGCACGTGGTCGCCGTCCCGAACCAGCCGGCAGAAGAGACAGTCGTCAGGCAGCGACGATCCCCTCCTCTGCGACGGCCGCGGCGCGGACGCACACGAGTTCCCCGACGGGAGCATCGACGAGCCACGGCGAGTAGTCGTCGCCGTAGCCGCGGCCGGGACGATCGACCAGGACGACGTCGTCCGTCCCAAGCTTCGAGCGCCAGCGGTCGAGGCACGCCTCGTGCGAGAGGGCGCGGAGGCGGACGCTCCGTTCCTTCTTGATCGCCGGCGAGACCGGGTCTTCGGCGGCGGTCCGGGTCCCCGGGCGAGGCGAGTAGGGAAAGACGTGCACCTTTGTGATCCCGGCCGCATGCACGAGCCGAAGCGTCCGCCGGAACGCAAGCTCGTCCTCAGCCGGAAAGCCGACGATCACGTCCGTCGTCAGATTGAAGTCTGCGAGACGTTCCAGGCGCCGCAGGTAAGTCGAGCTCGTGTACCGCCGTGCCATCGCGCGGAGCACATGATCGTCGCCCGACTGCAGCGGCACGTGGAGGTGGCGTGCGAGTGTCGGCGTTTCGCGTAGGGCCGCGACGAGCTCGTCGCTGACGTGGTTGACCTCGATCGAGGAGAGCCGCAGGCGCGCAAGCCCGGGAATCGCGCCCGCCTCCCGAAGCAGGCGTGCGAGGGTGTAGCCGGCTTCGCGATCGCGGTAGCAGCCGAGATTGATCCCGGTCAGCACGACCTCCCGATGTCCCTGGTCGACCCGCCGCCGAATCTCGCCCAGCACTGCCGCAGCACGGCGACTACGGGACCGGCCTCGCACGAGCGGGACGACGCAGAAGTTGCACGAGAAGCTGCAGCCGTCCTGCACCTTGACGAAGGCGCGGACGCGCTCGAGCCGAGCGTCGGCATGGACGCAGCCGATCGCACCGACGTCGCCGGCCACAAACTCCGAGGTCTGCTCGCTCGGCCGGGCGACCACGGTCACGTTCGCGGGCATGCCGGCGAACGCCTCGCCGTCGAGGTTGGCCGCGCAGCCGGTCACGTACACGCGCCCGTGCGTGCGCGCGGCGCGGGAGACGGCGTGCCGCGACTTTCGTACGGCCTCGTGGGTCACGCAGCAGGTGTTGACGACGGCGATATCTGCCAGAGGAGACTCGACGTGGCCGTCCGCGAGCAAGCGCTCGCGCACCTGTTGCGCATCCGTCTGCGAGACCTTGCAGCCGAGAAACCGGATCGAGAAGCCCGCCACGGCGCGGGATGCTACTCCCGAGCGTGCAGATCGGCCGCCCACCCATCGAGCTTACGACGGCCGATCGGGCGAAAACCCGGTACCTGGGGGACGTGCGGCTCGAAGTATCCGGAGGTGACGAGGACCCTGCAGTCCAGCCGCGCCCCGACTGCGGCGACGAGCTCCTCGCTGATGTTCGCAACGGCTACCTCGGCGGCCGGCAGCGGGTCGAAGCGTGCATCGGCATGCCGGAGGTCGAGCTCGAAGCCGTTCGCCGCCGCGTTTGCCTCCGCCGCCGCGATCGCGGGAGCATCGCTGTCCACACCGATCGCAGGAGCAAAGCCGAGCTTCGCCGCCGCGATCACGAGCACCCCCGAGCCGCAGCCGACATCGAGCAGGGAGGTCGGCTCGAGCTCGCTGACGAGCTCGAGACAAAGCCGCGTCGTCGGGTGCGAACCGGTGCCGAAAGCGCGCCCGGGGTCGATCGTGATCGACTCGCCGCCGCGCCAGCCGTGCTCCCAGGGTGGCACGATCCAGAGGGTGCCCGCCCGCACAGGGCGGTGGAAGTGCTTCCAGCGCTCTTCCCAGTCGAGGGGCACTTCGTCCGCGGCGACCGCCCCGAAGACGGCCGACATCCGCGCCTCGCCGCCTGCGTCCGTGTAGGCCGACAGCTCGAACTCGTCTCCGCGCTCGGCCTCCTCGAAGCCCTCCGGAAAGAGGGCGAGCATCTCGGCGCGCGCGAGCTCAGCGGCCTCGGCGTCAACCGTGACGGAGACGCGGCGCAGGCCTGTCAGTGGAACGCGCTCTTCAGCTTCTCGAAGAAGCCTTCGTCGGCGCTGTAGGTCTCGTCGTCCGTCGAGCTCGCGAATTGCTCGAGCAGCCGCCGCTGCTCGTCTGTCAGCCGCCGCGGCACTGCCACCTTGACGAGCACCCGTTGATCCCCGCGCCCGAAGCCCTGCAGCACGGGCATGCCGCGTCCCCGCAGCAGTCGAATCTCACCAGCTTGAGTCCCCGGGGGGAACTCGAGCTCGGTCTCCCCGTCCAGCGTTGGCACCGTCACCGTCGCGCCCAGAGCAGCGTCGGTGATGGTCAGGTCGACCGTTGCGAAGATGTCGTTGCCCTCGCGCACGAAGCGCGGGTCTGACTTGACGCGCACCTCGACGTAGACGTCGCCGGCACGTGCCCCGCCACCCCCGGCATGACCTTCACCGGAGATCCGAATCTGCTGGCCGTCGTGGATCCCCGGCGGGATCTCGACCTCGAGCTTCCGCTCCTCGACCGTGCGGCCGTCTCCGTTGCAATCCGGGCAGGGATCCTGGATCTGCTGGCCGGCTCCGCGACATGCCGGGCAGGTCTGGCTGCGCACGAACTCCCCGAACGCGCTCCGCGAGACACGCTGCAGGCGGCCGGAGCCGCCGCAGGTTTCGCACGTGACCGGACTCGAACCCGGGGCGGCTCCGCGGCCGCCGCACGTGACGCAGGTGACGGCGACGGGAAACGGCACCTCCCGCTTCGTGCCGCCCGCCGCCTCGACGAGCTCGATCTCGATCTGGACGCCCAGGTCGGCCCCGCGCGAGCGGGCCGCGCGAGCGCCGACGCCGAAGAGGTCGTCGCCGAAGAACGCTGCGAACAGGTCGTTGAGGCTGCCGAAGTCGAACTGAGTGGGCGTAAAGCCCCCGCCGCGAAGACCCGTGTGTCCGAAGCGGTCGTACAGCTCGCGGGTCTCGCGTTTCGAGAGCACCTCGTAAGCCTCGACGACCTCCCGAAAGCGTTCCTGCGCATCAGGAGCCTCCGACACGTCGGGATGGAGCTCGCGTGCAAGACCCCGGAATGCACGCTTGATCTCGGCCTCCTCGGCGCCGCGGGCGACGCCCAGCACCTCGTAGTAGTCCCGCGTCGTCGCCATCAGCTCAGCCTAGTGGTCAGGCCGGTGACGTTTCGCGCTGGGTCGCGAGCACCACTTCCGCCGGCCACAGTCATCAATTGCTTTCGTAGATCTCCTCGACGAAACGCGAAAGCTCGTAGGCGGCCCCCCGCACGGAACGGAGCGCCTTCTCGTAGTCCATCCGCACAGGTCCGAGCAGGCTGACAGCGCCAAGCGTCCTGTTTGCGACTCCGTACGTCGCGCCGACCAGCGACAGCCGCTGGAGGTCCGGATGCTCCAGCTCGACTCCCACCCGAACGAACGGGCGGCGCGGATCGAGCGCCTGGCCGAGCACTCCGAGCAGCGCCGCCCGCTTCTCGAGGAGCTCGAGCAGCCGCTGGTAAGCCTCGAGCTCGTCGCCCCGGGCACTCTCGAGCAAGCCGGCGGTGCCGCCGACGTAGAGGCTCTGCCCCTCCTCGAGCAGCTCGGTGAACGTCGGCCGGAGCGTCGCGAGGAACGCCGCCTCCCGCTCCGACAAGCACGAGTCCTCGAAGCGCTGGCGCAGCTGGTGGGTGCCGGGCTGCAGGCCGGAGAGCGTGTCGTTCAAGTACTGGCCGGCCCAGTTGGCGAGCCCGCGATCGACAGGCTCGGCGAAGGCGTAGATCCGCTTCGTCACAGACCCAGTCGATGTGATCACCACGATCATCACGACCTGGGGCTGAAGCAGGAGCACCTCGACGTGACGGATGGTCGCGCTCTCGAGCGGAGGTGCCGAGACGAGTGCAAGCAGACGGGTAACCGCAGACAGCATCTCTGTCGTCGCCTGGAGCGCGGACTCGACCTCTGCCTGCGCAGCGCTCAGGTCGAGCGGAAAGGTGCCCGGATTCGGCTCCAGACGTTCGAGCAGCCCGTCCGCGTAGTGGCGGTAGGCGGCCTCGGTCGGTACGCGCCCTGCCGACGTGTGCGGATGGGTGAGCAGGCCGAGCGCCTCGAGCTCCGCCAGCTCGGCTCTGACCGTCGACGACGACACGCGAAGCCCGGTTCGGTCGACCAGCGTCTTCGAGCCGACGGGTTGACCGGTCGCGATGTGCTCCTCGACCAGCCCGCGGAGCAGCGCCCGCTGTCGCTCCGTCAGTTCCGTGGGAGCTGCATTTACCATCTCTGCAGGGATTTTAGGTGAGGAGGTCGGCCGTCACAGCGTCTCCGAGCAGCCTGCCCCGCGTCGTCAGGGTCAGTGCGTCCTCGACCACCGGGGCGCCGTCGTCCGCGAGCGGGACGCGCCGGAGGAGACCAAGCCGTTCCAGCCGCGCCAGCGCGTGGGCGTCGAGCGACCCGGCGACCGTCGCCACCGGCAACGGCTCGTCCAGCCGGAGCCCGAGCATGACCCGCTCCTCGCGCCTAACCACATCCGCAAGCGGCTCGTACTCGCGCAGGGGCTTCCGGCCCTCGCTGAGCGCGCCGAGGTAGGCACTGAGTCGACGCGTCGTCCGCCAGCGCCGGCCGTGAACGGTCGAGACCGCACCGATTCCGAGGCCGAGGTAGTCACGCCCGCGCCAATAGGCGAGGTTGTGGCGCGAGCGCAGATCGCGGTCGGCCGCGTCGGCGCGGCAGAAGTTCGCCGTCTCGTACCAGCGATAGCCGGCGGCGACAAGCGTCTCGACGACACACTCGAAGTAGCGCTCCATCGCCTCCGCCTGGCGGCGGAGCTCTTCGCCGTGTGCGTAGGTGAACCGTGTCCCCGGCTTGGCCTCGAGCTCGTAGCACGAGAGGTGCTCGGGCCGTAGCGCGAGCGCCTCCTCTATGTCGGCGGCGAGGTCGGAGGGCTCCTGCCCCGGAATTCCGTAGATGAGATCGAGCGAAATGTTGTCAAATCCGGCATCGCGAAGATGGTAGACGGCGCTTCGGACGTCGTCAGGACCGGCAACGCGGTCGAGCACGCCGAGAAGCCGTGGCTGGAACGTCTGCGCCCCGAGGGAGACGCGGTTGACGCCGGTCCGCCGAAGAAGCGTCGCGAGCGCGGGCGTCACGGTCTCGGGATTCGCCTCCACCGTGACCTCGGCTGCCGGCGGCACCGCGCCGAGCAGCCGCTCGAGCTCCCGAGGCTGCGTGAACGTCGGGGTGCCACCGCCGAGAAAGACCGTCTCGAGCTCGGCCGCGAGCACCGCGCGCTCGAGCTCGAGCTCGGCCAGCAACGCGTCGACGTAGGCGGCATGCCGCTCGCGGCGGCCGACGACGGTGACGAAGTCGCAGTAGCCGCAGCGGTGGCCGCAGAACGGCAGGTGAACGTAGAGGTGGCGGACGGAGCCGGTCATCGCTTTGTCCCGTCGTTCAGGTTCAGCACCGCCAGGAACGCCTCCTGCGGCACCTCGACCGCCCCAACCTGCTTCATCCGCCGCTTGCCCGCCTTCTGCTTCTCGAGCAGCTTCCGCTTGCGCGTGATGTCGCCGCCGTAGCACTTCGCGAGCACGTCCTTCCGCTTCGCCTTGACCGTCTCGCGGGCGATCACGCGCGAGCCGATCGCCGCCTGCACGGCGACGTCGAAGAACTGGCGGGGAATCTCCTGCCGGAGGCGCTCGACCAGCGCCCGGCCGCGCGAGTACGCGGCCTCGCGGTGCACGATCATCGAGAGCGCGTCCACGGGCTCGTCGGCGATCAGGATGTCGACGCGGGCGAGATCGCCCTCGCGGAAGCCCGCGACGTCGTAGTCGAAGCTCGCGTACCCGCGCGTGCGGGACTTCAGCTGGTCGTAGTAGTCGAGGACGATTTCGGCCAGTGGGAGCTCGTACGCGAGCAGCACCCGCTCAGGCGACAGGTACTCCATGTGATCGAAGCGCCCGCGGCGCTCGTTGTTCAGCTCCATGACCGGACCGACGTAGTCCTTGGGGACGATGATCGAGGCGCGGATGTAGGGCTCCTCGACCGCGTCGAGCTCGCGCGGCATCTCGGCCGGGTTGTGCACCTCGAGCCAATCGCCGTTTCGCTCCAGCACGCGGTAGGCGACGTTGGGGGCCGTCACGAGTAGGTCGAGGTCGAACTCGCGCTCGAGCCGCTCCCGGACGATCTCCATGTGCAGCAGTCCGAGGAAGCCGCAGCGGAAGCCGAAGCCGAGCGCCTGACTCGATTCGGGCTCGTAGAAGAGCGCAGCATCGTTCAGCTTCAGCCGCTCGAGCGCGTCGCGGAGGTCCGGGTAATCGTCGGAATCGGTCGGGAAGAGACCGGCGAAGACCATCGGCTTGACGTCCTTGTAGCCGGGCAGCGGCTCGGCGGCCGAGCGCCGCTCCGACGTCAGCGTGTCACCGACCCGGAGGCGGCTGACGTCTTTGAGGCCTGTGATCACGTACCCCACCTCGCCGGCTCCGAGCGTGTCAGCGGCCTTCATGGTGGGCGCGAAGAAGCCGACCTCCTCGGCCTCGAAGCGCGTTCCCTGCGCCATTGCCCGCAACGGCTCGCCGGCCGCAAACGCTCCGTCGACGACCCGGACGAAGGCCACGACGCCTCGGTACTGGTCGTACGAGGAGTCGAAGACGAGCGCCCGCGACGGCGCCTCCGCGTCCCCTGACGGCGGGGGGATCCGCTCCACGATCGCGTCCAGCACCTCAGCCACGCCGTCCCCAGTCTTGGCGGAGATCCGGAGCACGTCCTCCGGCTTACCTCCCACCAGCTCAGCGAGCTCGGCCGCCGCCGCGTTGGGGTCGGCCTGGGGGAGGTCGATCTTGTTGACGACGGGCACGATCTCGAGGTTGTTCTCGATCGCCAGATACGCGTTCGCGACCGTTTGGGCCTCGACCCCCTGCGCCGCGTCGACGACGAGGACGGCGCCTTCGCAGGCCTGGAGCGAGCGCGAGACCTCGTAGGTGAAGTCGACGTGGCCGGGGGTGTCGATCAGGTTCAGCTCGTGGGCCTTCCAGCTCACGCGCACGGCCTGGGCCTTGATCGTGATCCCGCGCTCGCGCTCGAGCTCCATCGTGTCGAGCACCTGCGCGCGCATGTTGCGTCCGGACACGGTCCCCGTCAGCTCGAGGATGCGATCGGCGAGCGTCGACTTGCCGTGGTCGATGTGCGCGATGATCGAGAAGTTGCGGATGTGGTCTAGGTCCATGCGCGATTAGCGCCGTCGGAGGCGCTCGCGCAAGGCTAGCAACGCGTTCAGCTCGCGAACCCCCAGCAAACGGCACGAAAGCAGGTAGACGACGGTGCCGGCGGCAATCGCCGTTCCGACCGAGACGAGTTGGGCCCAGAGCGCGCGGCCAAGCGCCTCGTCCAATCCTCGCCAGACGCCATAGGAGACGGCTCCGAGCACGGCGGCCGCGGCGACGATGCGCAGGCTCGCGTCTGCGGTCCGGGCGAACTCGATCCGTTGCAGCCGCCGACGAAGCAGGAGCAGCAACAGCGCCGTGCCCGCGATATTGACCAGTGAGGTCGAGAGCGCGATCCCCCACGTGCCGACGTGGTAGAAGGCAGCGTCGAGCGCTGCGTTCAGCGCCAGGTTCGCGAGCGCGACGGCGGTCGGGATCCACGGCGACTGGAGGCTGAAGAACGCACGGTTCAGCATCAGCATCGCGCCGTTGAACGTCAGCCCCAGCGCGAAGGCGGCCAACGCTCCGGCAACCACCGGCGTCTGGCCCGGCCCGAAGTGCCCTCGCTGGTAGACGAGGCGAACGATCGGCTCGGCGAGGACCGCCGCGACGACGCTCGCGGGCACGAGCAGGAAGGCGATCTGCCTGAGGCCGAGCCCGACCGTGGAGCGAAAGCCGGCGAGGTCGCCGCGCGCTGCGAGACGCGAGAGCGAGGGAAAGAGTACCGTCGCGACGGCCACGGAGAACATCCCTTGCGGAAGCATGTAGATCCGAAAGGCCCGGTCGATCGCCGTCGGCGCCAGCTCCGGGTCGATCAGGCGCGAGGCGAACACCGAGTCGACGACCGCATTGAAGTTGATCAGCCCGAGGCCGAGGGTGACCGGCAGCATCAGAACGAAGACCTGCTTCACCGCGGGGTCGCGCCAGTCGATCACCAGCTGCAGGCGACCGTCCCGACCGCGCAGCCACGGCAGCGGCAGCAGGAACTGAATCAGGGTCGCGATCACGATCGCAACGGCGTAGACGTAGAGCTTGGCGTCGATCGTCTGGGCGTGCGGGACGCCGAGGACGAGGCCGACGATGATCGCGACGTTCCAGAAGACCGGCGTCAGCGCCGGGATCGCGAACTCCTCGTAGCTGTTGAGGATGCCGACGACAACGCCCGACAGGCCGAGCAGAACGACGATCGGGAAGAGGACTCGGGCGAGCCCGACCGCGAGCTCCTTGTCGCCGCCGGGGTCGCCGAAGGGAGCGATCAGCAACGGGGCGAAGACGATGCAGAGCGCAGTCAGCCCGCCGAGGACGAGGAGCACGAGCCAGAAGAGGCTGGAAGCGACGCGCCAGGCGCGCTTGCGCTCACCCTTCTCGAGCAGCTCACTGAAGACCGGGACGAAGGCGGAGGAAATCGCGGCGTCGGCCAGCAGCGCGCGGACGAGGTTGGGGATCTGGAACGCGACCGTGAAGGCGTTGATCCGGCCCCGAGCGCCGAAGTAGTAGGCGGCGACGATCTCCCTGATGAGGCCGAGGATCCGGGACAGCGCAGTGGCGAGCGAGAAAATCGCCGTCGACCAGGCAAGGCGCCGGCCCGCGTCTCGCCCGTCCACGTGGCGAGTATAGGAACGGCATCAGCCGTCTCCGCTCGCCGCGGCGACACACCGCGCCTCTGGGTCCAGCCCCCACCCTCTGGGAGGGGGCTCCTTCCCCCCTCCCTCTGCAATCGAGCCTACCGGCGAAAACCGGACGGAGGTGTCACCGATGTGGGCCGAGATCGCAACGATCGAGGGAGCAAAGCGGCGTGCGCGGATCGGGGCGCGCCGGAGGCGCTTTGCTACGATCGCGCAGCCCGCAGAGCGGGCGTTTTTGTGTCATGCCCAATATCAAGCAGCAGAAGAAGCGCGTCCGAACCGCCACTCGTGAGCGGCTCGAGAACCTGCGCTACCGCTCGACCGTCAAGACGCTGACGAAACGCCTCGAAACCGCCGTCGCAGACGGCGATCAGGAACGTGCCGCCGCCGAGCATCGGGAGCTCGTGCGCGCGATCGACAAGGCGGCCTCCCGCCAGGCGCTCCACCGGAACACTGCGGCGCGCAAGAAGGCGCAGGCGGCGCGCCTGCTCAGCGACTCGTAGCGCCGGCCGGCTCGCGAGGACGGGTGAGGTCGATGAGCGCTCGGCTGAACTCGAATTCTCCCGCGAGGCGGCTGCCCCCCTTGAGGGCCAGGTCCAGCTCCGCCAGCCGGACGATCGCGTCCCGCAGCTCGTCCGCGGTGAAGTTCCCTGCCTGTTCGAACAGCTTCTCGACGTAGAAGCGGTTCTTCTTCAGGCGCTCGGCGGCTTCGCGCGGGGACACTCCGTCGGCCGCGAGCGACTGGCATTCGGCGACTCGTGTGACGTGACTGGTCATGAGCCCGACGATTCGCGGCAAAGAGTCACGGGCCGGCCCGCCGGCGCGCGCCAGCAAGCGTTCGCTCGCGTCGAGAACCCGCGCAACGTCGCGACGACCCCACGCGTCGGTCATCGCGAAGGGTGGGATCTCGCCGCGCGGCGCGACCAAGAGCTCGACCTCGCGCTCGCCGATGGGCTCCCCGTTCGCCCATGCGGCAAGCTTCTCGACCTCACCCGCGAGCTCGTCGAGGTTGTCCCCGACGAGGTCGACGAGCAGACGAGAGATTGCGGGGTCGACCTTGATCCCGAGCGCAGCGAACTGTTTCCCGACCCAGCCGGGCAAATCGGCCCGGGTACCTCGTTTCGGCAGGTCGTAGACGAGCAACTCGCCGGTCTTGGCGACGGCCTTGCCGAGCGGCGAGTCCTTTCGGATGCCTTCTCCGACCAGGGCCAGGACGGTTTCCGGCGAAGGCGAGCTCAGATATTCGACGACTGCCTGCGTCGCGGGCGCCTTCCAGTTCTCGACCTGCTCGACGACGACGAGCCGCCGTTCGCTGACGAACAGACCCAGGGCGTTGCACGAGGCCACCGCCTCCTCCCCGCCCACCTCGAGGGCCGAGAGAAGCTCGGTTGCGTCGTCACCGATCCGGTCACGGAGCCTGCGCACCGCCCGCGTCACCTTCGGCCGGTCGGTACCCGTGATCAGGTAGGCGGCCTTCAGTTCTGCCATCCAGCCAAGCATAGGCCCAGGCGCCGGCTGCGATGAGAGCCAGCGTCGCAGCCGCCCAGCCGGATCGAATCTGCGCCAAGGGAAGCCTTCCGAAGACTCTGGCGCACATCGCCAGGTAGACCGCGCAGAGCCCGTCGGCCTGTGCAAGCGCGTCGGAGACGCCGGGAGCGATGGGATGGACCGCGGCCGATGACATCGCGAGGCCGAGCAGCGGAACCACGGCAGGAGCGGCGGCCGCGTTGGCCGGGACCGCAAGGAGTGGTATCGCGTGGAACTCCACCCACAGGATCGGCGCCGTCGCCAACCCGCACGCGGTCGAAATCGCTATGCCCTGGCGAAGCGCCTTCGGCAACGGATAGCCCTCGAGCCGCTCCTCGAGTCGCGGCGCCAGAGTGAAGATCGCGACCACGGCCGCGAACGAGAGTTGGAAGCCGGCATCTAAGAGCACGTAGGGATTCCAGGCGAGCAGCGCCAGCGCTCCAAGCAGCAGGAAGTACCACCTGTCGGTCGGCCGCGCGGTCAGCCAGGCGAGCGAGCCGAGCGCTCCGGCAATCCCCGCGCGCAGCACGGACGGCTGTGGGCCGACCGCGAGCACGTAGCCGCCGATCGAAGCAAGCGCACCCAGTTGGCCCAGCCACCGCGGGATGCCGAGCAGCCAAGCCAGCACGAGTGCGCCGGAAGCAACCAGCACCACGTTTTGCCCTGATACGGCCAGCAGGTGGTAGAGGCCCGAAGCACGGAAGTCGTTCCGCAGCCGCTCACCAAGACCCTGCTCGTCGCCGAGCACGACTCCCAGCAATACCGTTCGGCGCTCCCCGTGCAGGCCGCCCACGATCGAGCCGGCGAGCCAGGTGTGGAGGCGGTCGCCGAGGCCGCCCAGTCCGTGGCGACGGCCTACGACGCGCCAGCTGTCTCCGGCCAGCACGACATGGATGCCATGGCGGCGAAGCCAGCTCCGCTCGTCGTAGCCGTGGCCGGGGCCGCGAGGAAGCTTTGCCTCGGCCCGGACCGCGAGGATGGCGCCCTGCGGCGGCGCCCGGCCGAGCGGAAGCTCGAGCTGTGCCGGCTCGTCGAGCGCGAGCAACCCGAACCGGCGAACGCGCACCGGCATCTTGAGGTCGAATCGACCTCGTCTCGGCGCCGCGGTCACGACGACCAGGGCGCTCTCGGCGCGGCCGACCGCGCGACGCAAGGGGCTGCGGTCGAGCCGGTCGAGCCGCGCGCTTCCCCACCACCAGCCGGCCAGAGCGAGCACACAGGCGATCGTGCCGATCGTCCGCCACGAGCTCGCAGCCAGGGCGATCGCGGCAGCGCACGCCAGCGCGACGAGCGTCGGCAGCCGGATGAGATTCGCGAGGGCGATCCCGAGGCAAAGCGAGGCGAGCAGCGAGTGCGGCGGCGAGCGCAGCGGCGCCGGAATCACGGCGCGACGAGGTCCTTGAGCTGGTCGAGCCGTGCCGGCCCGATCCCCGGGACGGCGTCGAGCTCGTCCACGGACGTAAAGGCTCCGTGCTTCTGGCGGTAATCGAGGATCTTCTGCGCGGTCACCGGCCCAATCCCGGGCAACGAGTCGAGCTGCTCCAAGGTCGCGGTGCTCAGGTGCACCGGCCCGCTCGTCGGCGCGCCCACGCCGCTGGATCCGCCCGCACCCATCGGCGCCCCCAGCGCCGCCGCGCCGTGCTTGGGCACGACCACCTGTTCGCCGTCGGCGAGCGGCGCGGCAAGATTGATCAGCGCCAGGTCGGCTTTCGGCGTCGCGCCTCCGGCGCGCGAGACGGCGTCGGCGATCCGCGCCCCCTGTTCGAGCCGGTAGAGCCCAGGTCGCCGAACGGCGCCGACCACGTCGACGACAACCGCCGTCGCGGCCGCCGTTGTCTCCACGGGGGCGGCGGCGGGCGGGGCGAGCGGCGCGTCCACCGCCTGCGGATGCGCCAAGAGCTTGCTGCCGAGGAAGAGCAGCAGCGCCACGCAAGCGACGGCAACGACGATTCGCCGACGTGAGAGCTCGAAGGGCAACTCGGGCACGTCGTCAGCGTGCCGAGGAAACTGTTACGAACGGGTGACGTCCTCCGATCGAATCAGCGCCAACTGATCGAACCCGGTCCTCCGCCGTTCCTGATCCGCAGCAACGGTAGCGCCAACGTCAGCCTGCCGCCCGCGGCCGGGCTGTGGACGATTCGGATGTCGGCGACCCGCGCGGAGCGCCGCACAGAGACCATGATCGAGGAGCCCGTCGGGGCGAGGGCGAACCCACGGACGGCCCGAAGGCCGCCGCGGCCTCGTTCAAGCTCGTGCCGGAAAGGCGCTCCAGTGAGCTTCCGCGCGCTACGCATGAACACATTGTCCTACGGTCGAGTGCGCTTTCGACGTCCCACGCTTCCAAACGAGGTTGAGCGGCCGCGCCGAAGTTTCGCGTCCGGGGCAGTGTCAGACGACGAAGTTGACGAGCTTGCGCGGCACGACGATCGCCTGCCGGATTTCCTTGCCGTCGAGGTGCGCCTGGACGCGGGGCGAAGCCTTGGCGTGCTCGATCAGGTCGGCCTCCGGGAGGTCGGCCGAGACCTCCAGCCGGTCGCGGACCTTGCCGTTGACCTGGATCACGAGCTCGAACGTGTCCCGCTCCAGCACCGCCTCGTCGGCGACAGGCCACGGCTCCTCCCACAGGCGCTCGCGGCCAAGCCGCTCCCAGAGCTCCTCCGCGACGTGCGGGGCGTAGGGCTGAATCAGCGACACGACCGTCTCCGCTGCGAAGCGCGCGGCGGGATCGGCGGTCGCCGGCGCGAGGTCGTTCACGAGCTCCATCACCGCGGCGATCGGCGTGTTGAAGACGAAGCGCCGCCCGATGTCGTCGGTGACCTTGGCGATCGTCTCGTGCGTCTTGCGGAGCAGGGGCGACGGTGACTCTCCGTGGGCGTCGGGAGCCGCTTGGCCTGCAACCTCGTTGACGACGCGCCACAACCGACGCAGAAATCGCGCTGTTCCCTCGAGCCCCTCGTCGGTCCACTCCATGTCCTGGTCGGCGGGGCCCATGAAGAGGATGAAGAGGCGCACCGCGTCGGCGCCGTACATCTCGGCAAGCTGGTCGGGCGAAGCGACGTTCCCCCGCGACTTCGACATCTTCGAGCCGCCGAGGCGGACCCAACCCTGGTGGAACAGGCGTGCAAAGGGCTCGCGGACGCCGACCAAACCAAGGTCGTTCATGACCTTGATGAAGAGGCGCGAATACAGCAGATGCCCCGTTGCGTGGTCGATGCCCCCGATGTACTGGTCGACCGGCATCCAGTAGTCGGCCAGCGCGCGATCGAACGGCGCGCTGTCGTTGTGTGGATCGCAGTAGCGGAGGAAGTACCACGAGGAGTCGACGAAGGTGTCCATCGTCTCGGCCTCGCGTCGGCCCTCGCCGCCGCAGCGCGGACAGGGCACCTTCAGCCAGTCCTCGTTGGACGCGAGGGGCGGAATCCCCTTCGGCCGATAGTCGTCGACCTCCGGCAGCAGCACCGGCAGTTCGCCCTCAGGCACCGGGACGATGCCGCACTCGTCGCAGTAGACGATCGGAATCGGGCACCCCCAGTAACGCTGCCGTGAGAAGCCCCAGTCGCGCAGCCGGTAGCTGACCGCAGGCCGGCCGCGTGCGTGCTCCCCCAGCCACCGGACGATCGCGACGGCTGCCTCGGGAGCCGCCAGTCCGGAGAACTGGCCAGAGTTGACGAGGCGCTCGTTCTGCGTGTGTGCCGCGAACGGCCCGTCCACCTCCTCGTCGGACCCCTCCGCGGGTTCGACCACCCGCACGACGGACAGCCCGTAGCGCTGCGCAAACTCGAAGTCGCGCTCGTCGTGCCCGGGCACGGCCATGATCGCGCCGGTGCCGTACTCCATCAGTACGTAGTCGGCGATCCAGATCGGGACCTGCTCGCCCGTCGCCGGGTTGACGGCGGAGCGGCCCGTGAACACTCCGTCCTTCTCCTTCGTCTCGCGTTCCTCGGTCGACCGGGCGGCGGCGTGTTTCACGTAGTCCTTTATGACCACCTCGTGCTCCGCGCCGGCCGCGAGCTTCTCGACGAGCGGATGCTCAGGCGCGAGCACCATGAACGTAGCCCCGAAGAGGGTGTCCGCCCGAGTCGTGAAGACCGGCAGGTCGAGCTCGAGGTCCTCGACTCGGAAGAGCACCTCGGCGCCCTCGGAGCGGCCGATCCAGTTGCGCTGGATCGCCTTGGTGCGCTCCGGCCAGTCGATGGTCGCGTGGTCGTCGAGCAAAGCGTCGGCATACGCGGTGATCCGGAAGAACCACTGCTCGAGGTTGCGCGCCTCCACCTCGGCGCCGCAGAGCTCGCAACGGCGGTCGATCACCTGCTCGTTGGCGAGCACCGTCTGGTCGTTCGGGCACCAGTTGACGGGCGCCGCCTTGCGGTAGGCGAGCCCTGCCTCGAAGAACTTCAGGAACCACCACTGCGTCCAGCGGTAGTACTCCGGCTGGTGGGCCGAGACCTCACGGTCCCAGTCGATCGCCCAGCCGAGCCGCCGCATCTGGGCGCGGATCGCAGCGATGTTCCGCTCGGTGATCTCCCGCGGGTGCCCGCCGCCGCGGATGGCGGCGTTCTCTGCGGGGAGGCCGAACGAGTCGAAGCCCATCGGCCGCAGGACCGTGAAGCCGTGCCGGCGGCGGAAGTGGGTGACCACGTCCCCCAGCGTGTAGTTGAGGACATGGCCCATGTGCAGGTTGCCCGAGGGATACGGCAGCATCTCGAGCATGTAGAACTTCTCGCGCTCCACGGGGTCCGGCGACTCGGGATTCGCCACGTAGAACGCGCGCGCGTCCTCCCAGACCCGCTGCCACTTCGGCTCGATTTGCTGAGGCTCGTAGCGATCCATGTGGCCTCCAGAAACAAAAAAGCCTCTCAATCGAGAGGCCGTGGGAAGGTAGCGCGGCCGTCGGCCGCGTTGCTCCCCTGGACTACAGAAGCAGTTGCTCCATTGGCCTGGACTGTAGCAACCCAGTAGCGTCCGGTCACGCGAATTCGAGGAGGTAAGGATGGCCGTTTACACGATTCAGAACCTCAAGGAAGTCGAGGATCAGGCGCCCAACTTCGGGCTCTCACCGCAGCTCGAGGCGCGGATGGCGCGGGTGCCGCTCGAGCTCGAGAACTTCGGCGTCAGCTATCAGCGCCTCGAGCCGAACTTCCGCGTCCCGTTCGGCCACAAGCACAAAAACCAGGAAGAGGTCTATCTCGTCGTCAGCGGGAGCATGCGTGCCAAGGTCGAGGACGAAGTGGTCGAGCTGAAGCAGTGGGATGCGCTTCGCGTCCACAAGGACACGATGCGCGGCTTCGAAGCGGGGCCGGAAGGCGCCGAGCTGATCGCGATCGGAGCGCCGAACACGGGTCCGGGAGACGCGGAGGTCGAGCAGGACTGGTGGGGCGACTGAGCGCCGTCAACCTGCCGCGCTGAGCAGGCCGGGCCGGACGAGTCGGGACGGTCGCCTCAGGTTCGCGTCGTTGATGCTCGGATTGAGCGGCTCGGCAAGCGGCGGTGCCCCGAAGGAGGCGGCCCGCCGCTCCGCAGGCGGCTCGCCGTAGAGCGTGGTCCGCTGGCGCGGTGTCCGTCCGGCGGCGCGGATCGTCGCCTCCATCGCCTCCGGCGGCAGCTCCTGGCCGTGGCTCGCTCCGGCGGCGCGAGAGATCGACTCGTTCATCAGCGTCCCGCCGAGGTCGTTTGCGCCCGCGCGTAGCACCGTGTGCGCGCCCGCGAGACCGAGCTTGACCCACGACGCCTGCACGTTCGTGATCCACGGGTGGAGCGCGAGCCGGCCGACCGCATGCATGAGCACGGCCTCGCGAAAGGTCGGCCCTCGGCGGGCGCGACCCTGCAGGAAGATCGGCGCCTCCATGTGCACGAACGGCAGGGGCACGAACTCGGTGAACCCGCCTGAACGGCGCTGCTGATCACGTAGTCGCAACAGGTGGCGAGCCCAGTTCCGGGGCCCGTCGACGTGGCCGAACATGATCGTCGTCGTCGAGCTCAAGCCGACCTCGTGCGCCGTGCCGTGCACCTCGAGCCACTGCTCGGTCGTCACCTTGTCCGGACAGATGACGGCACGGACCTCGTCGTCGAGAACCTCGGCAGCGGTGCCGGGCAGTGACGCGAGCCCCGCAGCCCGGAGACGCTCGAGGTAGTCAGGCAGCGCCAGCTCGAGCGTCGCGGCGCCCTGCCAGACCTCCAGCGCGGAGAAGGCGTGCACGTGCAGCTCGGGCAGGACTTCCTTGATCGCCCGGCAGACGTCCAGGTAGAAGTCGCCGGTGAAGGCCGGATGGATGCCGCCCTGGAGGCAAACCTCGGTGCCGCCGCGCTCCCACGCCTCCTCACAGCGGCGGACGATCTCGTCGAGCGGCACGAGGTAAGGCGCCCCGCGCAAGTTGGCGGCCAGCTTGCCTTTGGAAAAGGCGCAGAAGCCGCAGCGGAAGTAACAGACGTTGGTGTAGTTGATGTTGCGCGTGACGACGTACGTGACCGCGTCGCCGCAGACCTCCCGGCGAAGCTCGTCGGCGGCAGCGACGACCGCCGCGAAGTCGCGACCGCGGGCCCCGAAGAGCTCAGTGACGTCGTCCTCGTCGAGCTGGACCTGCTCGCGGACCTTCGCCAACGCATTGCCCACCGGCCCCGGGCGCGGCGTCGCGATCGCGGGCGCTGCTGTTCGTACCGCTTTCGTCGCGGTCACGTTAGCCACCTGCGCCTTCTTACTCGATAGGCTCGCCGCGGGGAGGAGGCTGGGTGCGCCTCGAAGAAGAGCCGCCGCCCGGCGCGGCGGGGAACCTCCGGCGTCGACCTCGGGCGCGCCGGCCGCCCAGTCGTCTTCGCGCGCGAGGCCTTCGCTGTCGGCGAGAGCGAGGACCCGCGGCGCGACCGCGGGGTCGAGCCACCGCTCCAGGTCCGCGACGTACTCGGGATAGACGGTCAGGCGCGGCGCCAGCTCGAGGCCGCGGGAGCGTGTTCTCTCGCCCAGCAGCTCCAGCTCGGGCCACGGGGCCTCGGGGTTGACGTGGTCGACCGTCACGGGCGAAACCCCGCCCCAGTCGTTGATGCCTGCGTCGAGCAGGCGCGGGAACTCGTCGTAGCTCAGATTCGGAGGCGCCTGGATGTTCCAGCGCGCACCGAGCACGAGGCGCGCCGCGGCGCAGGTCCAGAGCAGCTCCTCGATCGGCGGCTCCGCCGCGTCTGCCATCCGCGTGCCCGGCTTGGCGCGAAAGTTCTGGATG
>Ga0126310_10000200_pt1 | contig 18268 bp, 12 predicted proteins | sample Plot60_FD_92540 | JGI IMG/M metagenome (GOLD analysis project Ga0126310, IMG submission 92540) | Serpentine soil microbial communities from UC McLaughlin Reserve, CA, USA - Plot60 | ecosystem: Environmental > Terrestrial > Soil > Grasslands | place: USA: UC McLaughlin Reserve, Lake County... | reverse complement strand
GACGAAGTGGTAGACGAGGACCTCGTCGGCCCTCTGCCCGTGGCGGTCCACGCGGCCGTTGCGCTGCTCCATCTTGTTCGGGTTCCAAGGGATCTCGTAGTGGATCAGGCGAGAGCAATGGTTCTGGAGGTCTATGCCCTCCGAGGCGGCGTCGGTTGCGAGGAGTATGCGCACGGGCGAGATCTCGGGACCGGTTTGGAAAGCCGCCTTGACCCTCTCGCGCTCCTCGGCGTTCATGCCGCCGTGCAAGGTCATCAGACGTCCCCCTCCGGAGAGCCCGGCCGCGGAGAGAAGCTCGACCAGCCACTTCTGGGTCGCCCGGTACTCGGTAAAGACGATGACGCGCGTATCTCCCCACCGGTCCTCCGGCTTGAGCGTGTCCTCAAGCCACGAGATGAGCCTCTTCGCCTTGGAGTCGGCCCCTGCGGATGCAGCGTATCCGTACTCCCTCAGCTCCCAGAGGAGCTCGCGTTCTTCTGAGCTCGGCTCGCGGAAGAGGTTGCTCGCCGCCTCGACGACCTCCTCCGCAAGCTCCTCGAAGGCCTCATCGTCGGCGAAGTCCTCTTCGACTCCCTCGACCTGGCGACGCAGGACACCAGGGTTAGGTCTAGCTTGCGTCTTACGTCGGGCGGAGCGCAGGGAGCGCTCGTGCTGTTCAAGCGTTGCGGCGAAGGCCGCAGGAGAGGAGAAGAGCCTCTTCTTCAAGAGCTTCAGCACGAAGTTAGAGGCGACCTCCTCGACCTTGTCTGTGGCACCCTTCTGACGGAGTGTGGCGTACTCGCGCAGCGCGGCGTGGGCCCGGCGCTCGGCCTCGGTGTAATCGACTTCCAGGTAATCCAGTTTGCGCTCGGGGAAGCGCGGGGTCCCATCCCACCTCGGGGGGAGATCACGCTTGAGACGGCGCACCATGACCTCGCCGAGACGCCGCTTGTCCGGGCGAACGCCACGGGCGAAACGCTGGGCGTCGAGCAGTTCGAGGAGCGAGGAGAAGCTCTCGGGGTAGCCGTTGTGAGGGGTGGCAGTGAGGAAGAGCTTGTGCTCGAAGTGGGGAGCGAGGGTGCGCACCGCTCTCGTGCGGTCGGAGTCGGTAGCGTAGCGGCCCGTGGAGGCGGGGGCGGCGTTGTGGGCCTCGTCCACTATCAGGAGGTCGAAGCGCCGCGGGAAGGCGGGCTCCCCTTCCGCGGGCAGGACCTCGCGGAAGAGACGCATTACGCGCTCGCGCTTGAGGAAGTCTATGGAGGTTATGAGTCGTGGAAAGTGCGTCCCGGGGTTGACGTGCAGGCCCCTGCTGCGCCTGCGGTCCTTCATGAGGGAGCTATCCACGCTGCGGAACTCGAGGCCGAACTTGTCGCGCATCTGGTCTCGCCACTGGATCTGGATGGAGGCTGGGCATACCACGAGGATGGTGCGCGTACGGTGGCGGAGGATCAGCTCCTGCGCCACGAGTCCCGCCTCTATGGTCTTGCCAAGCCCGACGTCGTCGGCAACGAGCAGGTTCACGCGGGGCATGCCTAGGGCCCGCACCACGGGGTCGAGCTGGTAATCCTCTATATCTATGCCGCTGCGAAACGGCGACTGCAGAGCCCGCACGTTGGCAGAGGAGATAGCGCCCCACCTTACGGCGTCCAGGAACGCGTCGAGCCGGCGCGGCTCGTCGAAGCCGGATGGTTCCGGCAGGGCCGCCTTCTCGAGCACGCGGGCGCCGGGTTCGAGCTCCCACACGACCTGTAGCTCCTCGCCGAGCGCGTCGTCTTCGACGGACGAGAGCGTGACGAGGTGCTGCTGACCGTTCGAGCCTGCCCGCAAAGGGTCGGGCGGGAGGGCACTCTTGGCGATCTCGGTGACCACGAAGCGCTGCTGGCGAACGTCGACCAGCTGACCTGGATCGGGGAGGGTCGAGATCATCGCGCACCCATTCTCTGCGTCGTCGGTATCCTCAAGTGCCGTGCACCCTTTCTATCGATGAATCTTCTGTTGGCGTCTCGGGATCGGCTGGCTCGGTCGGATATGACAGAGGGAAGCGTGATGTTCGTGACGGTGCAGCAAGGAGCTCTAGGTCCTTCAAGTAGCGTTGCTTGAAAACGCTCAGGACGTCCTCTGCCCTTGAGCGCGAGGCCTTACCAAACGGGTTGTATTGCCTCACCTTATCCAGGTTGGATTGGACATCGAGACCCTCATCCCACTCCCGTAGGAGCAGCTTGGTGTTGGGCAGTAAGGCTCCAGCTTTAATAATCTTGCTAGAGTATTTGACGTCATGTGAAGCTCTCGCCAACCACTGCTCCTCTACGATGGAATCCTTTTTCGATCCTCAGATCCAGCCCCGCCCAGCTCGTATTGACTACTTTACAAGTCCTAGGAACTCAGGACAACTTGTCGGGCCATTACAGAGCACTGACTCTCGCCAAGCACTTCGCTCTCAAAACCCTTCTAAACGTCGTCGGGTTCGTCAGGGTTTCGAAGGACAAGGACCCAGGACAAGACTGGGTGAGGCGGGATTGCCCCCTCCCCTCACGCCACCGCCTCGGAGGGCATAAGCCAGTGGCGAAAGCAGAACGACCCGTAGGAGTTATGCACTCCGCTCCTCGTTGGCGGCTCCCCCCTTCCATAAACCCGACGAACCCGACGATAGCCAGGGTATCCGGCATAAGTAGGGGGTTTGTTGTCGTCGGGTTCTAGATGCTGACCCGACGATGCCCCTCACCAACCCGACGATGGACCATCTTTCTCGTCGGGTGGCGGCGTCGGGTTATCAGGGGGTTAGACAAACCCGACGCCGCTAGTGACCTCAAAGATCGCATAGGTAAAGGACTCCTTACTCTCCGCGTCGGGTTCGTCGGGTAGGTTGACAGGGTAAGAGAGCCTACGAAGTAGCGGCGCATCCCCTCATCTAGAATAAGCCCGTATATCATCGTCATTAGCGTCATTACCGTCATGGCAGCGAGGAATTAGCTTACCTATGCGGCTTTCTTGGTGACGATAAACATGACGATGATGTGACGGTCCCCAAACACACCAGCAATTCACGGTCATGCTGAAAACCCTATAGGTATAAGGGAAAGTACCATCCATGACGCTAATGACGCTAATGACGATGAATTGCAGAGGTTCTCTAAGGGCGGTGCCGCACGCTCCCGGGAACTGGGAGATGGAACGTGGGACGCTCAGACCGGTCGATTGCACTGGTCGACCAAGCGCGATGAACATCTCCCCGTGTCGGCGCCCAAGCTGGCCCTCGTCCGTGCTCGTGCGAGCACAAGAGCGATCACGTGCGTCGCCAATCTGCCCAGCCCTGCCCGTGGTTTACTAACCTATCTGGAGGGGACTACCTGGAGAAGGTAGGAAGGGACGTAAACGTTAGGTCAGGAAATACCCTCTGTTATGATGCCATTGCAACCGTTAACGAACAGGAGGTAAATGCTCTGGTCGATCAACCTCGTCTTTTCCCTGCCCTAACACCCCACCAAGCCACGTCGTGATCTACGACTTCCACCCTGAGACGAACACGTTCGTCGTCCTAGCTCTGCTCCTACCTCCGTGCCCGCCCCGAACAGCAAGCCCGCATTCTTCCGCCACAAGCCTGGTCGCTTCCCGCAAATCGAGGCCCACGCCCTGGCTCGCTACCTCGGTGAGAAACGGCGTGCTTCTGGATCCTTGATGATGGTGTAGCTCAAGCTCCTGCGGGAGGCGTACCACTCTCCCGCGTCGGCAGACCCGTTGGAGAGGGAGTCACGTCGCCCGAGGCACCCCGGTGGTTTAGGAACGCCGGGAGTACCGAGGGCAAGCTCTCCGTCCCCTTCTGGCACCATCGTCGAGACAGGGCCTCCTTCGTGATCTTCTTCCCGTACTGCACCAGGCAAACGGAGAGGGTAGACAACCTTATCGGGCCATGCCCAAGACCTCGCCGGAGACGCCACCTAGACGCCGATCGGCCCCAAACGGCTCGCTCATGGGTCCGAGGGGTCAGTTAATGGTGAATCCGCCGCACCGGCAGTAGGCGATGAAGCCGCGCACATATTGCTCGCCGGCGCCACCAAACTCGTCGGGGGCGCGGGCGAGGGTCCGCTCCATGCCTGGGCGATGTTCTCGGCGTCCTCGTCGGTCACCAGTTGGCCGTCGTTGACGGAGTAGCTGCCATCCCAGTGTTCTGCGCTTTCTCGATAGAGCCTCGTCGTTTCCAGGTCGACGCCGCCATCCCGATGGTAAACCGTGTATTGCGGCATCTCCGTGCCGGCGGGGAAACCCCGGCCCTCGCCGCGTAGCACGATGCAGCGGACTTCGTCATCTCCTGCGGCTTCGTCCAGCGCGGCGTATAGCTCGTCGTGCATCGTGGCGTCGAACGCGTTCAGCTTCTTCGGGCGGTTGAGGGCGATCTTCGCCACGCCACCGGTTCTTTCGAAGAGGATAGTCTCGTACAACTTCCCTCCTTCGAAAGAGGTGCCCGCAGATCGGAGGGGCACGTGTAAAAGCGGAACCGTCTGTGAAACTATCTCGTCGGTGCTGCCGCCTCCTCGGTTCCGCGGGCCTGATCCCTGGTCATCTCATCCCCGTAGGTCGCCGTGATCAGGTAGACGGAGAGGAAGGTGATGGCTGACATGATGAACACGTAGATGGAGACCGAGAGCGAGGTACCCGTCTTCTCCAGCAACCAGACCATGATGATCGGTGCGAGCCCGCCCGCGAAGACGGACGCGCCCTGGTAGCCTATGGAGGCTCCCGAGTAGCGCACACGCGCGCTGAACATCTCGGCAAACAGAGCGGCCTGCGGTCCATACATCATGCCGAGGAAGAACTGCGCTATACACAGAGACAGGATTATCAGGGGGATGGACCCGGTATTGACGAGCCAGAACAGGGGGAAAGCCCAGAGCCCCAGTAGCACCGCCCCGCTCATGAACACGGGCCGCCGTCCCACACGGTCTGAGAGGGCCGACATAGCAACGATCGCGATCCCCTCGACGACCGCGGAGATCAGGACCGCCGTCAGCATGCCGTTCTGGGAGACTCCTAGGGTCCTGGTACCGTAATCGAGCATACCGGTGATCAGGACGTAGAAACCACCATTGACGACGAAGAATGCTCCCCCCGCGAGCAGCACCTGCTTGGGATGGTCGCGGAGAACTTCGAGCACGGGCGAACGAGCCTCGGTGTCCTCTCCCTCGTGCTGCCTCTGCTCCTCAAGGTGCCTGAACACAGGCGTGTCCTCAAGACGCAGCTGTATGTAGAGCGCTACGGCGATAAGGACGATGCTGAGTAGGAACGGGATGCGCCACGCCCACGCCGCGAAAGCCTGCTCTCCCAAGGTCGCGGAGAGCAAGAGGAAGACGGTGTTACCGAGCAAGAGCCCGACGGGGACTCCGGCCTGGGCGAAGCTGCCGTAGAGACCCCGCCTGTCTTCGGGAGCGTACTCGGTCGCCATGAGCACCGCCCCTCCCCATTGCCCGCCAACGGCGAGACCTTGCAAAAAGCGCAGCACGAAAAGCAGTATGGGCGCCACGACGCCGATGGTTGCGAAGGTCGGCAACACACCGACGAGCGTGGTCGCCGTGCCCATGGTAAGCAGCGCAATAACCAGGGTTGGTTTACGGCCGAGCCTGTCTCCGAAGTGGCCGAAGAGTATACCGCCTATAGGGCGGGCCACGAAGCCTACCGCAGCGGTGCTGAACGCGGCGAGTACCCCTGCAACCTCGCTCTCCCCGGGAAAGTACAGAGGGCCGAAGACTAGCGCCGCCGCCGTCAGGTAGATAAAGAAGTCGTACCACTCGATCGCAGAACCGGCCATCGCCGCCAGTGCTACCTTCCTCACCGTGGACGGACTCGGCGCCGCCGCCTGTGCACTAGAATCTGTCATACATGCCTCCCCTCAAACCCCATTTTCGGGACAAGCTTGCGGGCTGAAGTCGTAGGTAGCGCTCTCTAAAACCGGGCTATACGTTTCCCCTTTCCCCGAGCCATCCCTGCGTGCAGATTAATAGAGGACCGAGGTAGAGTCAATCGTTACTTTAAGGATGAGCCCGGCACGACTGCGTACCGGGCCCGTGAGGTTACATCTTCTCCGCGAGATCCACGAAGCGGTCGAGAGCTTCGGGGTTGCTCAGGGACTCCTTGCTCGCGGCCTTCTCCGGCGGGGTTCCGGAGAGGATCTTCTTCACAGGAACCTCCAGCTTCTTGCCGTTCAGGGTCTTCGGTATATCCGGGACCGCGAAGATCTCGTTCGGCACATGACTTGGGGAGGCGTTTTCTTTGATGCTCGACTTGATCCTACCCTTGAGGTCGTCGTCGAGGTCTACGCCTTCCTGCAGGACCACGAAGAGCGGCATGAAGGAGTTTCCGCCCTCGCGGAGCACGTCCACCACGAGGCTCTCCGCCACCTCATCGACCCTATCTACAGCGGAGTAGATCTCGCTTGTCCCCATCCTGACACCACCCCGGTTTATGGTCGAGTCGGAGCGACCGTAGATTACGCAGGCGCCATCGCCTTTGACCTTGATCCAATCCCCGTGGCGCCACACACCATGGTAGACATCGAAGTAGCTCTCCCTGTAGCGCTCCCCTTCTGAGTCGTTCCAGAAGTAGATCGGCATGGATGGCATCAGCTCCGTAATAACGCCCTCCCCGACGTTGATCCAATAAGCCTCCCCTAATCCCGACGAGGGAAAGGCCGTGAGGAGAGGGGGTCGAGCATTTTTCCCGCAAACGGGGCCTTATTTGCCCCGTGTCCTTTGGCTGGTACCGCGATTAGAATCGTCACTGAAGCCCTCAGAAGCCATCCTCGTCGCTCTGAGAGGCGGTTAGGGATGTGTTCACTGCCAATACTGAAGCTGGTGAGAAGCCCGTATCCTCACTCCCCATCCTACGGGCCATTCCCAGGTCGTCGTGAGCGGTCGGTGCGGGCGGATATCCTTCAAGGATTTCGCCTCGTAACGCTCGGGAGACGGTGGTGCTGTAGAGTGAGAGTTGTGACGCAAGGGGCTAGAAATGAGGGCCGAGGGGCCGGCGGGACGAGCGTCCACGTCGCCTCCCGGCTAGCCTGGTCTCTTGCTGCCCTCTGCGCGGCCATGTTCTTGACCAACGTCGCTTTGTACCTCGCCACCCTGCCCGCGAAGCCCTCCCCTCCCCACCGGATGATCCCCTCCGGTCCACGGCATCACGATGCGCAGACTAATGGCGATAGGTTCGGGGCGGGGCTCCCTCTTCAATTCGAGCTAGTAACCTCGATACAAATGCGTTAACCGGCTGCCACATCCGCATCAACGGCCGGCCTAGCTCAGCAACTTTGTCTCCTTGCGGTCTGCCCCGACCTTGATGATCAGGGTGTTGGTCGAATCGTCGATACTAAGTCTCGCAACGCCGACCGAATAAACTCTCGCTCTGGTGCATATTCTGGGACGAGGTGTTGGCGGAAAATTTCTGGCCTTGTTGACGCCTTCCACGCTCGCTCGTTAGCTTAAGTTTTCGCTCCGTTGTTGCTCCCAACCATTGCTTCGGGGTTGCGTGCTTACTTCTTGGCAAGCTAACCCTTCTGTTTAGCAAACAGGCGGTCCAACATCTCCTCGTACTCATGGTAGCCGAGGAAGTCATAGAGTTGCTCGCGTGTCTGCATTTTTTCCACCACGCCCTTTTGCGTGCCCTCTCGCCTGAGCGCCTCGTAAACTTCCAGTGCTGCCGCGCTCATCGCCCGGAAGGCGCTTATAGGATAGATGACTAGGCTTACCCCGGCCTTCCCTAGCTCTTCTGTCGTGAAGAGGGGTGTCGATCCGAACTCGGTGAGGTTTGCCATTATAGGGACGTCTATGGCCTCGGAAAACTTCCGGTAGTGATCCAACTCCGTCATTGCTTCTGCGAAGATCATCTCCGCGCCTGCCTCCGTATACAGTTGCGCGCGTTCGACGGCTGCTTCGAAACCCTCCACGGCCAGGGCATCGGTGCGTGCTATTACCGTGAAGTTCTCGTCCTCCTTGGCGTCGACGGCGGCCTTAACGCGGTCGGCCATCTCTTCGGGTTCGACTAAGGCCTTGCCGGGCCTGTGTCCGCAGCGCTTGGCCGCGACCTGATCCTCCATGTGGACTCCCGCGGCTCCGGCACGGGTCATCTCCTTTATAGTCCGGGCGATCATGAACGCGCTGGTGCCAAATCCGGTGTCTGCGTCCACGAGTACGGGCAGAGACGTGATGCCGGTGATGCGCCTGACATCTTCCAGCACATCTGGCAGCGTCGTGATCCCCAGGTCCGGCAGCCCGTAGGAAGCGTTGGCCACGCCCGCCCCGGAGATGTAAAGGGCGCGGAATCCTACCCTCGCGGCCATTATCGCCGCGTAGGCGTTTATAGCCCCCACCACCTGCAACGGGCGTTCCTCTTCGAGGGCAGCCCACAGCCGGGCGCCTGCCGAGATCTGACCTGACCTATCGTTCATTTCATTTATCCTCCGTGGTGATCGATCGCCTCTGCATCCTTCACGGCGGCCTCTCCGGCTGTTTTGCCCAGTCCAACGGCGGCCAGGAGGCCGTTGCCGGCCAAGTATCCGTCGGCGCCGCGTCCACTGACACCTACTGCGGTACCACCGCCGGCATACAGTCCGGCAATAGGTTTTTGGCTAGGGTCGAGCACCCGGGCAGACGAGTCGACCTTCAAGCCGCCCTGGGTATGGAAGAGAGCTCCCCGCACGCGGACGCCGTAGAAGGGGGCCTCCAGGGGCGTGTCCTTGAATTTTGTCCTGCCGTAACAATCTTCGTCCTTACCCAGAATGACTTCACTTACGTTCGCCATGGTGGCGCGCAGCTCATCCGCAGGCAAGCCTAAGCTGTTCGCGAGTTTCTCTACGGTGCTGGCCTGAACCACCTTACTTGCTTCTATGACTTCTTCGAAGCGCGTGCCCCGCGAAGCGTCGTAGACCTGCTGATCGAAGATCTCCCACGCCTCCTCACCGGGTTGGGCGAGCACCTCCGCGGCGAATTCGGAGTAACCTCGAGTTTCGCAGCCGAAGCGCCGTCCCCGATTGTTGACGATCAACGCCCCGTTTGTGACGAGGCCCCAAGTTACCAGTGGTCCGTCGGGTACCGCAACCGAACCGTGCCCCTGGTAGGCGCACATGTGCTCCGTCGCGGCTCCCAAGGCTGTGCCCCAGCGTATGCCCTCGCCAGTGTTGCCAGGGGCTCCGAAGTAGAGAGCCCCGGCTACCTCGGGCCCGAGATACTCCTCGACCATCTCGGAGTTCGCCGCGAAGCCGTTGAGCGCGAGGATAACGGCGTCGGCCGTAATCTCACCGGCATCCGTACGGACACCGGTCACCCGGGAACCGTCCCACACCAATCCTTCGACCGGGGTACTGGTACGCAACTCGATGCCCTCGGCGCCGCGCACAGCTTGCTCGAGCTGATCGACGAGCGCGGTGCCGTAGCCGCGCGGTGGTCCGTGCATGCGAAAGCGGCTCTGGCCCGGATAGAGAAAGTCGGTGTAGCAGACTAGCTCGAAGCCGACTTCGTCAACCAGCCACTCGACCAGCGCGGCTGAGCCCTCGCACAGCAGCGTGGTAAGGTCCGGGTCGCTCTGGTAACCGTTCTTCTTGAAAATATCTTCGGTCATCAACTCCGGGGTGTCGTCCAGCGTCCCCGCCTTCCGCTGAAAGCGCGTACCGGCGGCCGGTATCAGACCGGTGGAGAGCGCCGTGTTACCGCCAGGCTCGGGGGCCTTCTCCAGGATCAGGACCCTTTGCCCGCGCAGCGCCGCGGCGAGCGCCGCGACCAAGCCGCACCCGCCCGCCCCGACTACTATTAAGGGCCGGTTTTCGAGCGGGTTGGCGCCCTTGGTATGGGCTGCTTCATTGGCCACGCGCTAAGAAGCGGCCAGAGGTCTCTCGGCGGCCAGCGGACGCTTGAGATAAGTACCCTCTGGCTCCCCGACTATACTGCCGTCGGCGAAGACTGTTCTCCCTCGCAACAGCGTTCGCACCGGCCAGCCGGTAAGCTCCATGCCCTCGAACGGCGTGTACTCCTGGGCCGAGAGGAGGCGTTCGGCCGTTACCGGATGCGTCTCCTCTAGGTCCACGATCGCAAGATCGGCGTCCGCCCCCACCGAGATGGCTCCCTTGCGAGATGTGAGCCCGAAGGCCTGGGCCGGGTTGGTGGACACAAGCTCGACGATCCTCCCGAGGGAGAGCCCCCGCCTTGGCCCCTCGGTGAGAAGGAACGGATACATCAGGGCCGTCCCTCCGAACCCGGGCAGCGCATTCCAGAGCTCGCCTTCCTTGTGCTCTTCCGAGCAACAGGCGTGATCTGAGCAGACCCAGTCTATGTCGCGCCGCTTGACTCCCCTCCAGAGAGCCTCCACGTCGGACTGCGCCCTGATCGGGGGGTTTACCTTGCCCCGCTGGTCGTTGTAGCTCTCGTAGGTCAGCGCCAGGTGATGAAGAGTGGTTTCGAGCCGCGTGTCGAGGCCCGGATGTTGACGCCGGAGCTCCAACGCGGCCTCCAGGGCCTCCTCACTTGACAAGTGTAGCAGGTTGATCGGACACCGCGTGTGTCCGGCGAGAACGGCTACTTCGGCGACGGCCAGGTGCTCCGTGAGGGTAGGACGCGCCGCGCTGTACGCCTCCAGTCCCTCGAGAACGCCCTCCTCCCTGACCCGCTCCGTGAAGACGCGGATCAGCTCCGGTTGCTCGCAGTGGATCGAGAGCGAGACACGCGCACCGTCCGTGCGCGTGTCCTGGACCTTGGCAACTTGCTCCATGATCTCGAACAGATGGCCGAGATCGTAGTTTTCGCTCATCGTGTAGCCTGCGGCGTCGCGAGATCCTCCCGAGAGATCCAGCCCCTTGTAGAACATGTAGTACTTGAAGGAGGCGACCCCGTCGCTGTCTGCCAGGCGTGGGATCTCACCTACCTGCTCGCGGGTCATCGGGGCCAGGTGGTAACCGTAGTCCACGAACGAGTGGCCCTCCGTCGCCTCGAGGACCTCGGAGTAGATCTCGGAGTAGGGACCGCTCTTCTCCAGGTAGTGACTGCCGGTCCTGAAGTAGCTGATCACGCTGGTTACGCCGCCGACTAGAGACGAGGCCGTCTCGCTTTTCGTGTCCTCGGTGATGTCGCGGTATATCCCGAGGTGGAAGTGCGCATCGACCGCCCCGGGCACGATCACCATGCCGCTTGCATCCACAACCTCGTCCGCGTCGCCGGCTGAGAACTCCTCTCCTACAGCGGAGATCCTGCCGTTCTTTATCCCGATGTCGGCCCTTACCGCACCGTGCCCCGGCAAGACGGCCCGTCCTCCCAAGACCACTACATCGAACCTGCTCATCTTCCTCCTTGCCTTCTCGATCCCGATCGCCAACCGAAACGTGATGGTCGCTGACGACAAAGCCATCCTTCTATCTCTGTTTCTTCCGGCGAAACATAAGGCGGAATGCTAAAATTACAGTAGCATTACCTCAGTGCGTGCGCAACGCTTTACCAGGCGGCTTCGGGTGGCGAACTAACAGGGGAGTCGTTCGTTCCTTCCAGAGAAACAAGACGCGTGGTGAAATCGACACCCGAGTCGGGGACCGAGGCCGCAAGCCGGGTGGCTGACGAATTGCTCGCATTCGCAAGCGAGCCGAAGTCCCTGGGGGTAAGTGAGATCGCCCGCCGGCTCGTGCTCACTAGACCTCTCGCGGCGTTGACGCCAAATACTATTACGGAGCGCCTGAAGCTCGAAGTAGATCTCTTACGCACCGAGCAGCTAGGCACAGCCGTCTCCTTCGGCGAGCGGCAGCCCAGAGCGGCGTCGGTCGCGGCCCCCGTATGCGGCATGGATGGGCACGCCATAGGCGCCATAAGCGCGTGCGGCCCGGTCGACAGGTTCGACGAGGGGATGGTGGAGTCGCTGCGTCCACTCGTTCGCAGCGCAGCGCGGGAAGTATCCGACAAAGTCAGACAGACGTGAGCCAGGAGACGAGCCAAGGGTTGGTTGAGAGAAGCACGCTTGAGAGTATCGCAAGCTTTATCCGTGCTTCCGTGCGTGGTCGTCGCAGACCCCAACCAGGATTCCACGAAGCCAACTCCTCAGGCGAAAATACCGGGTACGGGGGAGTGGTGTGTCCAACCGATATCTTCGAGGGTGTGGAGGAAGTGAATGCCGCATATGCCAGCTGACGACCAGGCGCCGCGTAACGTAGCCCTCAAGCTGATCGAGTCTCACCTCATTAGCGGTGAGATGACGCCGGGTGAGGAGGTGTCGATTAGCGTCGACCAGATTCTCGTGCACGATGCTTCCGGGCCCCTGATCGCCCTCGAACTCGAAGCCATGGGCCTGGATGGGGTCAGGCCCGAGCTCGCCGTCGGGTACGTCGATCACCTGCTTTTGCAGGGCGATCCAAAGAACGCCGACGATCATCTTCTCTTGCGGAGCGCGTGCCAGCGCTTCGGGATGTGGTACTCGAAGCCCGACAATGGAATAAGCCACCCCGTACACCAGGAACGCTTCGGCAAGCCCGGCAAAACCCTGCTCGGCGGTGACAGCCACACCTGCGCCGCCGGCGCGATCGGCATGCTGGCGATCGGGACCGGGGGGGTGCAGGTGGCCGCGTCTCTAGCGGGCGAGCCCTTCCCCTTCTCGATGCCGGAGATTTGGGGCGTGAGGCTCATCGGCGAGCTGCCCGACTGGGTCAGTGCCAAGGATGTGATCCTCGAGATGCTCCGTCGCCACAACGTCGACGGCGGCACGGGAAGGATAGTCGAGTATTACGGGTCCGGGCTCGATTCCTTGTCGGCCATGGACCGGCACGTGATCGCCAACATGGGTATGGAGATGGGAGCGACCACTACCGTGTTTCCTTCAGACGGTGAGGTGCGACGTTTCTTGCGCAGCCAGGACCGCGATGAAGATTGGGTCGAGATGGTTGCCGACGAGGGGGCTACATATGACGTGGATGAGGAAATAGACCTCTCCGAGCTGGAGCCGCTAATAGCGCTGCCCTCCAGCCCAGGCAACGTCGTCCCGGTGCGCGAGGTCGCTGGGCAAGAGATTTACCAAGCCTACCTGGGTTCATCCGCCAACCCCGGCTACCGAGACTTCGCGGTAGCGGCGAAGATCGTCGAGGGGCGCCGGGTGCACGAGCGTGTGTCTTTCGACGTCAACCCTACTTCGCGACAGATACTCCAGAACCTCGTACGCGACGGACACCTTTTCGGTCTCCTGAGCGCGGGCGCGCGGCTTCACCAGACCGGGTGCAACGGCTGCGTAGGCATGGGCCAGGCACCGGCGACCGACCGGATAAGCCTGCGTACCGTGCCGCGCAACTTCCCGGGTAGGAGCGGCAACCCGGACGACAAGGTCTACCTCTGTAGTCCTGAGACCGCGGCCGCCTCCGCGCTCAACGGTGAGATCACCGACCCCAGGACGCTCGACTTTCCCTACCCCGCCGCCGAGGAGAGCGACGAGCCCATCCTGAATACCAACATGCTGGTGCCGCCGCTACCCGGGGAGGAGGCGCGGAAGGTGGACCTCCGGAAAGGTCCTAACCACGTAGACATACCTGACTTCGATCCCCTCCCCGACGAGATGGAGTTGCCGGTGCTCCTCAAGGTGGGCGACGACGTCTCGACTGACGAGATCATGCCGGCCGGCACCCGTGCCATGCCGCTCTGGAGCAGCGTGACCGGGATGAGCAAGTACGCGTTCGAGGGCTGTGATCCGAGCTACCCGGAGCGCGCGCAGGAGGTATGCGACGCGGGCGGCCACGCCGTCGTGGGTGGGCGCAACTACGGCCAGGGTTCGAGCCGCGAGAAGGCGGCCCTCGCCCCCCGCTACCTAGGGCTGCGGCTCGTGATCGCGAAGCGTTACGCTCGCATCCACTGGGAGAATCTCGTCAACTACGGCATCCTACCTCTCACGTTTGCCGACGAGGAAGACTACCACGCCATCGAGCAGGGCGATAAGCTCGTCCTCTCCGGCGTGCCGCAGGCGCTGCGTTGTGGGTACCGCACGCTCACCATAGAGAATTGCGGCAAAGGCGCAGAGCTAGAGGTCCGACACAACCTGTCCGAGCGGCAGGTCGAGGTGATGCTAAGGGGTGGCCTCATCCCGTGGATGCGAGAGCGGATCGACCAAGGATAGGGAGCTCGCAACGGATTCTCGAGTGTCCCGATTCCTGGAGCATCTCTAAAGAGGCGCCACGAGAAAGGACTCCAGTCTCGTCCATAGCTCCTCGGGAACGGGACGAGAGGCGAGGTCGAGTGTCTGCCCAACCAAGAAGACTTGCTCGACGGGGTCACGGGAGACGTGGAGCATCTGGACCCGTGGTACATGGGCGAGACCAAGCAAGGCATGGCGGTCCCTGCCTACATGGGCGTGAGGAGCATCGATCAGCTTAACGGCACCGATGCCAAGCTCCTCTACGGCATCGAGGGTAGCTCGGTGGTGATGCACAAGGTCGAGGAGGGGGTCATCCCGGAATACCACCTCAAGCAGCAGCTCGTGCAGGGACCCACCGCGGGCATGCTCTACGAGGTCGGGCGCCTGTACGCGAGCAGGGAGGACTTCGTCTTCCTGGCCTGGTCGCCGCACTGGATGAACCGTAGCTACGATATCAGGTACCTGAAGGACCCCAAGGACGCCCTGGGCCCTGCCAACGACCCGGCCAAGCTCTCGACCATCGTGTGAGGCGGCTACCGGAGGAAGAGCGACTACGAGGTTAGCCCCACCGATTCTGACGCTGCCCTGATGCAGCACAAGAGGGGCGCATCAAGGATGGGCTACCACGCCCACTACGTGGTCGACGGGGGAAAAGCCCGCGTGATCCTGAACGTGCTGGTCACCCCGGCTGACGTAACGGAGAACCAGCCCATGCTCGACCTGTTGTGGAGAACCATCTTCCGCTGGCAGGCGCGGGTGCGCCGGGTCACGGGCGACGCCAAGTACGGCACCAAAGAGATCGTAGCGACCGTGGAGAAGGCGTCCATACGCGCCTACGTCTCGATGGCCGACTTCGAAGGCCGCAGCCCCTACTACGGAACGAGCAGATTCGTCTACGACGCCGAGCGAGACCTCTACAGGTGCCCTAAAGGAGAATCCTTGCGCCTGTACACCCACTCCTACACCGAGAGGCTCATCCGCTACCGGGCGAAGGCCGAGACCTGCAACGCCTGCCCTTTGAAGCCCGAGTGCACGCCGGGTGCCAGCGGGCGCGTGCTGATGCGCAGCTTCGACGAGGAGCTCCTCGCAAAGGTCAGAGCCTACCGAGGGACCACACCCTACGAGAAGTCGTTGCGCAAGCGAAAGGTGTGGGTGGAACCGATGTTCGGGGAGGCCAAAGAGTGGCACGGGATGAGGAGGTTCAGGCTCAGGACGCTCTGGAGGGTGAACGCGGAGGCTATGGTGATCGCAGCGGGACAGAACATAAAGCGACTGCTGACTTTCTCGGCCAGAGGACCGAGAAAGTTGGCGCAGGCGGCTGCCCTGAGGTTACCGGCGCTGACCCTCTCCTCGCTGGTCGGCCATCTCCCAAGCAGCCATCGTCGGAGATCCACACTGCTCCTCGCACGTTTTTCAACACGCTGAACCCTCCCTACAGCATCACTTACGTGGATAGACCTGCTGGACACTTCTTGTCCGCGCGTATTGAGGCACGAAAGGGCCACAAAGACGTTCCGAACAGGGCGAGAGCACCCGAAATCGAGCCCGTCCAAGCGCCCCAGAGCTAACTGATGCTGTAGGGCCCCTTCTTCGTACTTTGGTGAATATAGTTTGGGCGAGAGGAACGTCGGCGGAGACGCTCACTCCCACGGCACGCCGACTATGGCATCGCAGACGGACTCGTGATCGTAGCTCGTGGTGTTGCCCATCAGCACGATTCCCAGCGACTCCTCTGGGTAGATCCGCATCACGTTCCAGAAACCCGCCCCGCCTCCGAGGTGCTCGACGAAAGCCGGACGTTTCTGGCCAGCCTTATGCGAGCGGAACCAGCCCAACCCGAAGTCCCGTTTTCCTCCCCTTGGCGTTATCCGCTGCATCTCGGCCACCGCCTCCGCCGAAAGCAGCCGCGTGCCGTCCATCTCCCCGCCGTTCAGGTGGAGCATTAAGAACCGGGCCGCCTCATCGACGCCCCCTACCAGCCCGCCGTAGGCCGGCCCCTTGACGTAGAAGGGTTCGAAGGAGACGTACCTCCCCTGCCGCGGCCCGACTATGCCTCTCGGCAACGCGGCCCTAAAGAGAGGGGTGAGTGGTTTCCACAGGGGTTGATAGCCGGTGGCCACTCCGCCTCGCGCGTCATCCGGATAGTAGAAACCGGTGCGTTCCATCCCGAGCGGGGAGAGGACCTCCTGTCGCACGTGTTCCTCGTAGCTCTTGCCGGTGACTTCCGCGATGACTTCCCCGAGCACCAGGTAGCCGAGGTTAGAGTAGACGGCGCGCTCGCCGGGAACGAACCGGAGCCTGCGGTTCTTGCCCAGCAGTCGCTCGACGAAGGCACTCCGGTCGGGCACGGGGCCCGCGGCGGGGTACACCCACCTTATGGGCACGGGGTTAGCCAGGCCGGAGCTGTGGCTAAGGAGGTGGCGCACGGTCACCGGGACTGGCTGAGAGACGACTTTCAAGCCACGGTAGTACTCGTCGGCCGGGGCGTCCAGGTCGAGTTCCCCCTCCTCGGCGAGCTGCACCACCGCCGTCGCCGTGAAGGTCTTCGTCATCGAGAACCACAGGAAACTCGTCTGGGGCGTGGCCGGGGTAGAGGTCGCGAGGTCCGCGAACCCGAACCCCCTCGTCCAGACCAAGCGATCGCCCTCCACCACCGCTAGCGACAACCCGGGCACGGCCCCCATCTCGGTGCGTCCCGCGAGGAGCGCTTCCAAGGCCTCGACACCTACCGAGTTGCCCATCCGTGCCATCTGAACTCCCACGTTCTCAGAGAGGATGCTCACGATCCCCTTTCGACCAACAACGGCATCATACTCCCCTGCGGGAAGGACGATCCTTAGCAGTAAGCGTTACGGCAACTTCGGAGAACTCCGTAAAGCGGAAGTTCAACTTCTCAGAATTCACCTTCCACGCGCTAGAGTGAATCCAGCGTTCGTCATAACGATTGGACCGCTATCCGGTGCCCGCGATGCCTGAAGAAGCCGGGGCACCCCGAGCACTCGCACCTTCGAGGTCCGTACCCATCGCTTCCACCAGGACTTCTCTGCTGCACGGCTTGTCCAGGCTTCTCGCAGAGTGTAGTATTAGTAGCAAGAGCGCAACTATTGCAACTGCCCAGGGCGGGTTGCTGGCGTATATAGTTTGCAAGTGACCCTAGCTGTGGCGGGACTTCGTCCCCGGCCACTTGCTTTACTCGATGGAGGGCAACATGTCCGCAGGATCAAAGGGCGAGACTCCAGCGGAAGCCAACGGAGCCGACGGCAGCAGCCAACCAACTGATGCCCCCAAGCGTAAGGGTGTTCCGAGGCAGAATCCTGCCGATTCGGCGGCCGCGGCGGAGACGCACGGCGAGCGCTTTCGCCGCAGGGCTCACCGGACTGGCCTGTACCTATACGCGTTCCTCACCGTCGTGCTGCTCGTCTGCTTAATCGCGCTCGCGGTTGCCAACATGGATAAGGTCGAGTTCAGCTGGGTGATCGGCTCGGCTAGGGTGTCGCTCGTGTGGATTGTCATCTTCTCTGCCATCCTCGGCTGGTTGCTTGGGATCGTTACCAGCATGGTCTTCCGCTGGCGCACGCGGGCGCGGCGCCGCCACTGAGGCCTACCATTTCGCGGGAGGCCTTTCGCACCACAATTAGGACGAAGGGCCGAACTCCGCAGAACGCCGTCAACGCGAAGTTCGCAGAACACGTTTATCCCCAGACACTGGTCTTACTAAGCCCCTCCCTCATACCCGACGAGGGAAAGGCTTTGAGGACAAGGTACCGAACATTTTCCCTGCAAACAGGGCCTTTATTTGCCCCTGTGTACTTGAGGGGTACCGTACCATTAGATTCTCCACGGAGGCCCTCAGAACCCATCCTCATCTCTCTGAGAGGATGTTAGGAGTGTGTTTATCATCAAAACTGTATCTGGTGAGAAGTCTTGTGTGCCCGTCTCCATAACTTCTCGAAAACCTCAGCATTCACAACGGGCCTCTTGGAGGTTGACACTCGCTCACCCTATGCTACACTTACACCGTAAGTTTGAGCCGGGGCTGTGGCCTTAGTATCTAGTTCATCTCTCCTTCCTATCAACACGCCCCGGTTCGATCAGGAAAAGTAGTTGGTGTCCTCCTCTGCTTCTTCCTACTTCTTCCGGGGGCCGCCTTCTCTTGGTGGTCCCT
>Ga0126310_10000199_pt1 | contig 18275 bp, 17 predicted proteins | sample Plot60_FD_92540 | JGI IMG/M metagenome (GOLD analysis project Ga0126310, IMG submission 92540) | Serpentine soil microbial communities from UC McLaughlin Reserve, CA, USA - Plot60 | ecosystem: Environmental > Terrestrial > Soil > Grasslands | place: USA: UC McLaughlin Reserve, Lake County... | reverse complement strand
TAGCCCGAAAGAGGCCACCTCGGGGCGGCAGAAGGTTACGCGCGGGACGAGGTTCTGGTCCATGGGCATCGGGTTCTCGCCGGCCATGTGCTCGACGGCGATGATCCCCTCGTGCCCCGCGGCGTGGGCGAGCCAGTAGCCACCGATGACGTCCCCGGCCGCGTAGACTCCGTCCTCGCCGGTCCGCCCGAACTCGTCGACCTGGATGATCCCCCTGTCGTCGAGCTCCACGTTCGTCACGTCGAGGTTCAGGTCTTCGGTGACGGTCCTGCGTCCGACCGCCACGAGGATAGCCTCGGCCTCGAGGGTCTCTCCTCCGTCGGCCTCGCCGGTGGGAGCCTCCTCGCCACCGTAGGAGCCTCCCTCGCCCTCCGTCTCCTCCTGCTCGCCCGAGCCCGCGCCCGCCACCGTGATCTTGATGCCGTCGTCCGTCTTCTCGAGGCTCTCCGAGTCGGCCTTCGTGCTCGTGAGCACCCTGATGCCGCGGTCCTCGAACTCCTTCTCGAGGGCCTCCGAGATCTCCGGGTCCTCCAGCGGCACTATGCGGTCGAGCAGCTCGACTATGGTGACTTCTGTTCCGAAGTCGTGGTACATGCTGGCGAACTCGACGCCGACGGCCCCCGAGCCGAGGACGATGACGGACTCGGGGTAGCTCTCGTCGTTGGTCACGATGTCGTCCGAGGAGATAACCCTCTCGCCGTCGAATTCCAGCCCCGGCAGGGTGCTGACGGCGGAGCCTGTGGAGATCAGGACGTTCTCCGTTTCGAGCTCCTCCTCGCCGTCTTCGGTCTCCACCTTTATCTTCTTGGGCTCGACGAAGCTGCCCACCCCGTTGTAGACGGTTACCTTGTTCTTCTTCATCAGGCCCTGTACGCCGCGCCTGAGCTGGCCTACGACCTGCTCGCGGCGCTTGGCCGCCTGCGGGTAGTCGAACTCCACCTCTCCAACGTTGACCCCGAAGTCCTCGCCGTTTTTGGCGTCGTGCAAGAGATGGGCCGTCTGGAGCAACGCTTTGGTCGGGATGCATCCTACGTTCAGGCACGTGCCTCCGAGATGCCCGCCTTCCCGCTTCTCGATCAGGGCCACGCTCATTCCAAGCTGGCTGGCCCGGATCGCCGGTATGTATCCTGCGTTCCCGCCGCCGATTACTACGAGGTCGAAACTCTCCGCCACCCCTGGCTCCTTTCTGTTGTAGGTCTCAGGCTTCAGGATGTTCTGATGCCGCGCCACATCCTTTACCAGACAATGACTCCTTCCTGATGCCTCTTCATTCCAATTCTAACTGTCCATCTTCCCTCGAACCATCTTCGGTCTGGCACGCCGGACAGAAGTGCGACGGCCTCCCGCTTACCTTTTCCCGAACTACCTCCCCTTCACACCCCGGACAGGGCTGCCCGTGCTTCTCGAAGACCCGCAGGTAGTTCTGGTGCTTGCCGGGCCGGTCCAACACGTCCCTGTAGAGCCGCACCGTCGTCCCCCGATGCTCGACACCGGCCGCGAGGTTCGACCTTATCGCCCTGTGCAGCGCCTCCCATTCGTCCTCCGAGAGCGTGTTTGCCTTTCGCCTCGGATGCAGCCTCGCATCGTACAGGATCTCATCGGCGTAGATGTTCCCTATGCCGGAGACGACTTTCTGGTCCAGGAGCAAAGGTTTTATCTGGGCCCTTCGCGAACCGATCGTACGCGGCAGATACCCCGCGTCGAACCCTCCTTCGAGGGGCTCTGGTCCTAGCGAAGAGAGCCGTTCCTCGAGTTCGTCCGAATCGAGCAGGCGTGCCCGCGTGAAGCCCGTCTCGTCCCTCAGGAAGAGCCTCCTGTCGCCGTCGAGATCTAGGAGGAGCATGAGCGCGCTCACCGGCTCCTCGACCGGCGGCACGAGCAGGAGCTGACCCCCGATCTTGAGCTGAAACACCAGAGAGTCCCCCGTATCGAGCTCCACGATGAGGTGCTTGGCCCGACGCCGCGCCCCCATGATACCGACACCCTCGAGCCGGCTTGCGAACTCCTGGGTCGAAGGCTGCTCCACGAGTGAGGAGTCGAGGACCTCAGCGCGCTCTATCTTCGAGCCGGCGACCAGCTCTCGCAGATCCTCTTTTATGGTCTCGACCTCTGGCAGCTCCGGCATAGGCGTATTTATACCCGCTTGGCATCGCCTTATTCTTTCTGCCTCATGCCGGTTTACGCGCGACGAAGGCGGCGTGGCCCTCAGAGAGCTGGAGGGCGCCGTAAGATCGCATCGTCCGAACCCGGAAGCCCACCCTTTCGAGTTCTGCGGACAGCTCCGATGGATCGTACAGCCGCACGCGGTGCACCTCTTCGTCCCGCCTGTAGTGCTCCCCCACCTTCCGGAAACTCACGATCCGACGCTCCATCGTACCCCGACGAACGTCCTCCTCACGCTCGGAGAGCACGGCCCAGTCTTCCCCCACGCCGAAACCCCTCGCCTTGACACCCCGCGGCACCTGGCCAGGACCAAGCACGTCGAAGACGAAGACGCCGCCGGGGGCGAGCGCCTCATAAACGTGCAGGAAAAGGCGGCCAAGCCCCCGTTCCTCGTTCTCAGGGTCGAAAAGGTAGTTGAGGACCTCACTGACCGCCGTAACCGCGGCGCACGGCGGGATCTCGACCTCGAAGAGCGAGCCCACCCTGAACTCGGCCTCGGGCGCCCTGCGGCGGGCGAGCTCGATCATCGCCTCGGAGATGTCTATGCCGAAGACGCTGTAAGCGGCGTCCAGGAGCTCGCGCGTCCACAAACCGCTACCGCAACCGAGGTCGACGACAAGTCCATCGCGTATCCCGTTACGGTCGAGGATCTCCAGTATGCCCGGCGCCGATTTCAGGGCGAACTCGGCGTGACCGACGTCGTGGATGTACGCGACATCCTCCCCGTACCACCGGCTCGTATCATAACTCCTCGAAGTTATCTCAGTCCCCTGTGAGCCGGACGGAGGGCGCGTCGAACACAGGGACGGGCTCCCTGTAGACGACCCTGTAGAGGCCGTCGAGCATCACGGATCGGGCGTCGAGCGAGCGCATGGCGCCCTCATGGACTCTTCGTTGGCCTTCCTCGCTGCTTGCGTAGGGCGCGATGGCGTCCATCATGATGCGGGCGTGCGTCACGTCCATCGTGACGTGGCTCGTGAAGATCTCGAGCGCCTCGTCAGGAAGACCGGCGGCTCTCCTGAGACCGTCGGAGAGGCGGGCGTAGATCGGGGGCACGGGCCACTCGCTCGCCGGTCCGAGAGCCCCGAGACCGATCCTGAAGTCCGGGTGTCCGGAGAGCGCGAAATGGGTGGTGATGTACATCTCTATCTCGGGTAGCGTCGGAGGCTCCTCCCACTCCTCCTCATCGATGCCAAGGGCCTCTAGGAAGCGCCTGTACAGGGCAGGATGCGTCTCTTCGGGGTCGAGGTGGCCGTACTCATCGAAGAGGACCTCGGCGAGCGCGAGCTGAAGCTTCTCGTCATCGCGGCAATTCGAGATAAGGGCGGCCAGGTACAACCGGCTCACCCTGACATGCCTGTAGTACTGGATCGCGAACGTCCTCACCCCCTCCGCGTCAGCATCCCCCTCCCCGAATCGCTCCAGAAAAGGGTGCGTGAGCGCAGGATGCCCGATGACTTCGCGTTTTAGTGCTTGGAGAAACTCTTCCGAGTTCACCTGTCTCTCCTTTCAGAGAATCCCCTACAGTTTAACGCAACCGGTAAGGCATCAGGCTACAGGTCTCAGGAAGAGCACAGAAGCGTCGTACCGCACCGGCGGTCGGCTACGATCCAACACCACAACGCCACACCGGCACGTAGTTCAATCCGAGCTGGAAACCAATGCCTGATGCCTGTTACCTGAAGCCTGAAACCTTCCTTTGCAGGTAATTCACCATTGCCTCACCAGTCTCAGTGAGGTATAATAGCACCATGACAGAGACGAAGAACAGTATCAGGCAGGATTGGCTCAGTGTTCCGCGGCGGCGGGAGGAGGAGCGTCTGGACCCGCACGTGTACAAGCGTGGTATCAACGGGCTGACGGTCGAGGAGGCGTTACGTCGGGCGTATCCGAGGGTGATCGACATTCTGAGGAGGAGTGGCGAAGAGTACTCGGAGTTCGAGCGGCAGTTGGTGAGGCAGACCGTTCGGGCTTGTCTGATCTCCCAGGTCTCCCGCGCGAACCTCTACCGCATCGCGGGGATCCTGGTCGCCGACCGGCGCGACGAGGGGGCGCACATCGACACTTCGCTCGCGCTCGCCTACGTTAGTGCGCTCAGGGAGGCGTTCCTCACGGAGCTCTCAGTCGGCGAGCGGGTACTGACGCCGCTCGGTTCCGGGGAGGTCCGCTACGTCTCCGGCGATGGCGCCAATGCCGCCGTCGGGTTGGACAACGACTACGAGGTCTGGCTGCCGGCCGAGAGCGTGGCGCGCCCCGGCTCGCCAATGCGTCGCGCCTCCTAGAAGGTGCAATGAGGGTTCACCCTCATTGCACCAGCTGTCAGCCATCAGCGATCAGCAAGAACCCGACAAGCTGACTGCTGAAAGCGGATGCCGAAGGCTTCCGCGAGCTGATAGCGCGATTGGCCGATGCTCGAGCTTCGGCCAATCGTTCTAGAGGAAGCCTGTCATAGGCAGTAGGCTTTCCGGTAGACTAGGAGAGTCGTTAGGGCGATAGAGGGCGCGGCATGGAGAAGTCCAAAGCACGGGTGATCTGCAACCCTTCCTCAGGTGGTGGCTACTACGACCCCGATGAGATCCGCGAGGAGCTCGAGAGCCTTGATGTCGAGTGGGTCCAGACCGAGGGTCCCGAGGATGCGATAGGGGCTGCTGAAGAGTGGCGGGAGGGCCTGCTCGTCGTTGCAGGGGGAGACGGCACGGTCAACGACGTGATCAACGGGCTTGGCAGGGCTGGTTTCCCCGAGGGTGTCACCCTGGGCATCTTGCCCGCGGGGACAGGCAACGATCTCGCCGCGACGCTGTGTATACCCGAGGACCCTGACCTGGCCAAGGACGTCATCCTACAGAACAGAGGACGGTGTCTCGATGTGGCCAGGGTTCGTTCGGAGGGCATCGGCGAGCGGTTCTTCATCAACGTGGCGACGGGGGGGCTTGGGGCGGAGATCTCCGACGCCAACGACGAAGAGTTGAAGAAGCGGTGGGGCAAGCTCTCCTACCTTCGGGCTTCGCTGGAGGTCGCCAGGAACTTCGACGTACGCGAGCTCATGCTCTACGTCGACGGTGAGGGGCGTCGGGTGAAAGCAGTCAATATTGCCGTGGGTAACTGCCGCTACACCGGGGGCGGGTGGCCCGCCACCCCGAAGGCCAACCCGGAGGACGGTCTCCTCGATGTGGTCGTCATAGAGACCCTCGGGGTGGCTGAGCTACTCCAACTCACGCCGGCGGTGCTGACGGAGTCGGATTATCTGGACAGCGATGGCGTGTTCTTCGTGCGGGCAAAGGAGATACGGATCGAGACCCAGCCACCCGGCCTGGAGTTCACTGCCGACGGCGAGGTCATCGGTAACGAGCCGGCCCAGTTCTCTGTTCTTCCCCGGGCACTGAAGGTTATAGTCGGACCCGAGTACGTCCCCGAGCCGCCGGGATAGAATGAAGCCATGATAAGAGTGCTACTCTTCGGCGCCGCGGCAGACAGGGCCGGGACCCGCGAGACCGAGTTGCAAATAGAGGATGGTGTAACTCTTGCGGAAATCTGGCCTCTTCTTGCCGAGAGGCATCCAGACCTCGCCCCGATGCGCGATACGCTGGCCTTCGCTGTCAACGGCGAGTACGCGCGCGGTGATGCCGAAGTCTCGCCTGGTGACGAGGTAGCAGTGCTGCCGCCGGTCTCGGGCGGTTAGATGTTCGCCATAGTCGAGGCGACGCTGGACGTCGGAGCTCTGATCCGGGACTCCCAGAGGCCTGATTGCGGCGCCGTGGCCACGTTCGTCGGCACGACGAGGATCGACGAGTCGGAAGGCGCAGCGGTCGAGTACCTGGAGTACGAGGCGTACCGTCCGATGGCAGACAGGAAGCTGGAGGAGATCGGGGCGGAGATAGAAAGGCGCTGGGACGTCGGGCACGTCTCGATAGTGCATCGTCTGGGCAGGGTCGACCCTGGCGAGGCAAGCGTCGCCATAGTCGTCGCCGCGCCACGCCGCGGGCCTGCGTTCGAAGCGAGCCGCTACGCCATCGAGCGGATAAAGGAGGTCGTGCCCATCTGGAAGCGCGAGGTCTGGTCGGACGGGTACGTGTGGGTGGGAAGCCAGGTTGGAAGTAGAGATGGTATCTCCGGGAAGTCGTGAATTACGGCTTCGGGTTTCAGGATTTTTATGGGTATTCCCCGGCCGGTGTTACGCGAACAGCACGTAGAGTACGAACGCCCCGGCGAAGGTCAGGCTGCCTGCGACTATCACCAGGTAGATGGCCACGGACGGCTCGAAGTCGCGGGCGGAGATACTTCGCCTGTTGCGGAGGAACTGTACCGTCCCCAGGATAAGCGTGAGAGCGCCGAGCAGGGCGAGCGCTATTCCGAACAGCTCCGTGGCGCCCGTGGTGCCCACCTGAAGTTGGGCGGCCCTTGCCAGCGCCCCCGCCCTTTCGACGACCAGTCCCAGTGAGATCAAACTGACCCCTGTCCTCACCCACGAGAGAAGCGTCCGCTCGTTCGCGAGGTGCTCCCTGATCTCGGTCCCGCCCTGCTCCGGCGGGTCGGTGTGCTCGTTCTGCGGTTGCACGATGTCTGACCTCCTCTTCGCGGGCGTAACGGCGACCGGGACTAACACAGCGAAGATTACATGTTGGAGCGCCCGATGGATTGCTCGCCTTTCGGATTTCGGCCCCAGGGCCAAAGCTTGCTCCCCGCAAATTGGGTAGCGTTTGGTCCACAAAAGATAGAGAATACGCCTTGTCGAGTACGCACAGAACCTGCGGCTGGCCCTGCACTCGGCGAGATCTCTGGGGCTCAGGCTCTATCCGCACGGCACCTATCCTTTGCCTCTGGAGCCCGCGGTCCGCGACGGGCTGGACTACAGGGTCCAGGTGAGCACGGTCGGCCCGGAGAGGTTCGTGGATGCCGGGAGGTGCGCGGGCACCCACCTGCACCTGGAGTTGCAGGCAGGGACGGTCGATGAGGGAGCGGGCATCTCCGCCACCGCGTCCGCCGCCGCAAGGGAGGAGGTCTCGAACATCTACAACCTTGCGACGGCCCTGGATCCCGCCCTGGTCGCCCTCACCCGCTCCTGCCCATTCTTCGAGGGAAGCAGGACCGGGCTGGCCGTCCGCACGGTCCATTACAGGGGCAGCGCCATCTTCGGGTGGGAAGGCGTCTACACGGACCTGTCCCAGGTCGGTGCCTTGCTACCCTACGCCGACGACGCGGAACACCTGATCAGGCAGCAGTTCGACCGCTACAAGGCCTGGCTGGATGCCATGGACCGGGCCGGCGTGGAGCGGCGCCTCTTCGCCGAGGCGGGCGGTGATCTGCTGAGACCTGCCTGGAACCCCGTGCGTCTCAACCGCCAGGGGACGCTGGAGTTGCGCGGGATGGACAGCAACTACCCCGAGGTGACCCTGGCAGCGGCCGCCATGATCCTCGGCGCCGCGGAACGTGTCAGGCAGAATGGCCTCGAGGTCGTACCGGATGACGGGGTGCGCGCTTTCGAGGTTACTGGAGACGTGCTCAGGGTGCCAGGCTTCGGTCGTCTCGCCGGGGAGCTGCTCTACGCGGCGGTAACCGGAGGAATAGGCGACGAGAACGTATCCACCTACGTGGACTCGATCCTGGAGTTCGCCGGGGTGGAAGACGAAAGGCTCGCCGATTTCTACCGCCGTGATACCGGTATCTACCCAACCACCGAGGCCGAGCTCCTCGAAGTTCACGATGGACATCTCTCCGAGGACGAAGGCTTGTGCCTTGTACTCGACGCCTGCGACGAGTTGGAAGCCCAGGTCTCGCACCTCAGCCGGTCTCAGCGTCAGGAGGAAGAGCGAGCAGACGTCTCGTAGGAGCGGTTTGCGGAAGCTGAAGGCTTCCGCTTTCAGCGGTCAGCTTTTTGTCTGGCTGAACGTCGACTACCGAGAGCGTGCGAAATAGCGTTACTCGCGCTAGGCGTCGCGAACTTCACAACGGCGTTTCACCACGCGGATATACTCGCCGCATGGGCAAAGATCGCAAAGCTTCTGATATGGACTTCGGGGTGCGGGTCGCGGCGGTGGTGGAACGGGACGGAGACCTGCTCCTGGTGCGCCACCAGAAACCGGACCGGGACCCGTACTGGGTGTTGCCGGGAGGCAGGCTCGAGCCGGGCGAGACGATACCCGAGGGCGCAGGCCGCGAACTCGCCGAGGAGACAGGTCTCGAGGCCAGATTCTCCGGTGTGCTCTACGTGAGCGAGTTCCTGAGGGAGAGACGCCACACGATCGACATCGTCGCCCGGATGGCGCTGGAAGGAGACGGGGAAGCGAGCCTCGGGAGTGACCCTGAGGTCCCTGCAGACACCGAGCCGACCCTCGCGGAGGTACGCTGGGTCAGCGTCGAGGAGCTGCGGGAGATCGAGCTTCTACCGGCCTCCATAAAGGAAAGGCTCCTAAGCGACGCTGACGGCGGATGGCCCCCGGAAAACGTCTACGTCGGAAGCACGGATGGCTGATTCGCAGCACGCGTTACTCGGGGTCGTTCTGACGGACTCATTGGCCGCGGCGGCCGTGATCGGGGGGTTCTGGCTGGCCGTCTCGCTGCTGCGGAGCTTCGGCAAGCAGGTAGAGCACTCCCTGGCGCCCCTTGGGTTCGCACGTCCGCGGGGAGGTATCCTGGCGGGGATCGGCGCCGGGATGGCCGTCGGCGTCGGTGCCCTACTTCTGAGCGTGTTCGTAACCCCGCTCAGCGTCCTCGTCCTCGAGCGGCTCGGCTACTCTACGGAATCGACGATCCAACGTCCGTTTATGGAAGGGCTCGTTCGCTGGGTGCAAGAGAGCCCTGGTACGGCCATTCCGGCGATAATCCTGGTCGTCGTACTCTTCGGTCCGGCCGTCGAGGAGCTGGTGTTCAGGGGCACTATTTTCAACGGTCTCTACCGGTTGGGAGCCCTGATCTCCACACGTTCCGTCGGGACGCAACATTCCAAAAAGTCCCTCAGCAAGACGATCTTCGTCTCTTCTGCGCTCGCATCCTCCATGTTGTTCGCCCTGGCACACCTGGAACCCGTCTTCTTGCCGGTTCTCTTGATACTGGCGATAACCTTGTGCGCGCTCTTCCAGTGGGCGGGCAGCCTGCTTCCCTCGTTCGTCGCCCACGCGACGTTCAACTCCTTTGTCGCCTCGCTGATCATCCTGAGAGGGCTGAATGTACTGAACTTTCACATCTAAAGCATTTCAGCAAGACAGCACTTCAGCTTGCTGTTCTCGCTCGTAGTCGAATGGGCGATTCGTAGTAGGTTAATACCTCTGCAGAATCACTTTAGCGTTCATCGGGCTTTCGGCGCGGTTGTTCTCCGATGTAGCGGGCCCTGGGACGTATTAGAGCGCCGCTCTGGTACTGCTCTATAGCGTGGCCGATCCAACCAACGGTTCTGCCGAGGGCGAAGAGTGCGACGGACCCGCCGGGCGGCAGCTCCAGCGTCCGCGCCAGGGTCGCCAGTGCGAAGTCCACGGTGGGACGCTCGCCCATCAATTGCAACATCTCTCCGGTAACGGCTTCGGAGAGCGTGACGGCGATACTCTCCGGATACGCCCTGGTCGTCAGACGAAGCAGACCGGCGCCGCGAGGATCGCCTTCTTGATACAGTGAGTGCCCGAAGCCAGGGATACGCTCCCCTCGCCTGAGGCGGCCGGAGATCACAGTTCGCGCCTCCCCTACGTCCTCCACCTCCCGTAAAAAGGCCTCGACGAGCTCGATCTCCCCCCCGTGCTTGACGCCCCCGAGCGCCGCAAGCCCGGCCAGAACCACAGCGTAGGGCGTGGCCTCGGACGAGGCGACACACCTGGCGGCGAAGGTCGAGACGGGCAACTCGTGGTCCACGCAAAAGATGAGCGCGGAGTCGAGAAGATGGGCAGCCCCCGGATCCTCCGGACTCCAGCCACTCTGGAGCGTCCCGGCTATCCCCGGAGCGGACCTTCCGGCGGCAACGTACGTCATCAGGCGGAGTATCCTGGCGCCGGTGCGCCCGACGGCACCAGGACGCAGGTCGTAGGCGGCCGGGTCCTCGGAGGCTGCCACAGGGAGCAGTACCTGGAAAGCCTCGAGGAGCGTTAGTCCGTCCATACGCTTCACGACAGTACGGATACGCTGGGAGGTCTCCGGCGGCTCGGGTGGGAAGAGCGCCGGGGCCATCGCCTCGTCACCCGTCCAGATCCAGGCCGCCACCTCCTCGATGCTCTTCTCCTCGGCGAGCGCAACGACGTCGCGCCCCCTGTAGTACAGTCCGCCACCGTCGATAAGGGTGATCCCCGACTCCAGCACTGGCGTGCCCCAGTGCAGGGCACCCTCCGCAACCCTGTCAGGGTCCCGCCTGCGCTCCTTCCTCTCCTTGAGCCTCCTCACGTCCTCAGCCCTGTAACGCCTGTTGCGCCTCTTCCCCTCGACCGCCTCGGAACGTACCATCCCCCTGCTCACGTACGCATACAAAGTCGCCAGACTGACCCCCAACTCCTCCGCAGCCCGCCCGGCGCTCAGATACCGCTCCTCCCCCATACAATAACCTCCTCGACCTCGCATACCCCGCTACACGCCTATAACTCTATTATATCTTGATTTAACGATCAATATTGATACATGCTTCATGGAGAGTTATGATTGACAACTACGACGACTCGGGGATTCGGGTGTGATCGAAAGGACGAACATGAGCGAGGGTTTTGGGACGGGTTTCGTTGCGGGGTTGGAAGATGTTGTGGCGGCCGAGACCCGTCTGAGCGGCGTGGACGGTGAGGCTGGGGAGTTGATCATTGGGGGTTTCCCCGTCGAGGAGCTGGCGGGGAGGGCTTCCTTCGAGGAGACCGTCTATCTGCTCTGGCACGATGTCCTGCCGGATGCCGGGCAGCTCGCGCACTTTCGGGAGGAGCTCGCCGGGCGGCGTGAACTATCGCGGGCCACGATGGACCTGCTGCGGGACGTTGTTGCTGAGGAGGTGCCGGTCATGGATGCGCTACGCATGGCGGCCGGGACCGTGAGCCCTGGCACCGACGAAGAGGAAGCGCTGGACTCGGTGGCGAGTCTACCCACGATTGTGGCGGCGTACTCGCGGATGCTCGAGGGCGAGGAGCCTGTGGACCCCGATCCGGAGCTTGGCCATGCGGGTAACTATCTGTACATGCTCACGGGCGAAGTACCTGGCGCGGAGTTCAGGCGGGCCCTCGAGACCTACCTCAACGCCGTGTCCGATCACGGCATGAACGCCTCCTCGTTCGTCGCGAGGGTCATCGTCTCCACCCGCTCGGACTTCGTCTCTGCCGTGGTCGGGGCGATCGGTGCTCTCAAGGGGCCTTTGCACGGTGGCGCGCCCGGGCCTGCGCTGGATGTGGTCTTCGAGATCGGGGATATGAGCAGGGCCGAGGCGTACTTACGGGAGAAGCTCGGGCGTGGCGAGCGGTTGATGGGTTTCGGGCACAGGATCTACCGTGTACGCGACCCGAGGGCGGACGTTCTCGCCGCCGCTGCCGAGCGTCTGTACACGACCGACGGGGACAGAGAGTTCTACGAGCTGGCGCTTGGGGTCGAGCAGACGGCGCTACGGCTGCTCGAGGAGCACAGGCCTGGCAGGAACCTGCAGACCAACGTCGAGTTCTACACAGCGCTGTTGCTGCACGGGCTCGGGTTGCCCACGCAGCTCTTTACCCCCACCTTCGCGGCAGGGAGGGTGGCGGGATGGACGGCGCATTGCTTCGAGCAGAGAGCGCTCGACCGCCTCATCAGGCCGCAGTCCGTGTATGTGGGGAGTAAGGACAGGCGCTGGGCAGCGCGCTAATGTCCCATCGATTGTCCCGATCAGAACGGTACAGAGGTCGGGACTCTGCCTCATGACGACGGGACGCTGTTCGGCGTAGGCTGTTTGTACAAGCCCCAACAGGTGGGGCCAGACTCAGGCAAAGTCTGGGGAAGAAGCGAAGCGTCGTGGCCGTACCCGCAGCAACCCGGCAGTCCGCTCCCCACTCGGCGCTCAGGCGCCTGGTGGCCGGCCATCCGGTGGCCGCCTTCCTGGCCATGGTCTATGTCCTCAGCTTAGCGGTCGCGCTGGTGCCGGTACTGACGCGGCGCGACATCTTACCGTACGATCTCGCGCTCTACGATTCGCTGGCTCCGATCTTCGGGGTGGCGCTGCCGGCCTGCCTGGTGATGGTGGCGATGCATGGCAAAGCCGGCGTGCGTGACCTGGCGAGTCGGTGCCTGAGGTGGCGTGTCGGCGTCCGCTGGTGCCTCTTTGCTCTCTTCAGCGTGCCCTTAGCGGTCGTGTTGTGCGCCAGCGCGGTCTTCGGTCTTTCACTGCTGGACAGGTGGTCGCTCCTGTTCACGCAGGTGCTGCCGCAGAAGGCGCTCTTCGCGCCGGTCGCGGCTCTCGCCTTCGTCGGCGGTTTGCTCGGATACAGGGCGCGATACCCCGGAACCCGGAGGAACCTGCCGCGATCTTGAGATAACGACACTGCGGCGAAGGAGAGACAATGGAGAGACGAATACCGGGACGCTCGTCGCGGAGCAAAGCATCCGGTACGAACGTGCTGGTGGCTCTGCTGACGTTCTTGATCGTCACTGGAGCCGCGCTGTACGGGGTCCTAGTGAGTTCCACGCTGTACGGCGCGGTCCCCGACCCCGCTTCCGCGTCGGCTCCGCCCACAGAGTTCTCATCGGAGCGCGCGCTCGAACACGTCAGGGCCATCGCAAGGGAACCACACCCAATGGGCTCCCCCGAAAACGCGGCGGTGCGCGACTACCTCGTCAAAGAATTGAGAGCGCTGGGCCTCAAACCCGAGGTGCAGAAAACAACCGCGGCAAACTATTCCAGCATTTATGGCATGTTCGTCGCAGGAACGCCGCAGAACGTACTCGCTCGCCTGGAGGGCACGGCCAACGATGGCAAGGCTTTCCTACTTATGGCTCATTACGACTCGATGCCGGCCGCCCCCGGTGCCAGCGACGACGGGGCGGGGGTGGCGACCATGCTCGAGACCTTGCGTGCCTTGGAGGCCGGGCCACCCCTGAAGAACGACGTGATCTTCCTCTTCACCGAGGGCGAGGAGCGCGGGTTGCTTGGTGCACAAGCCTTCGTTGACAGCCACCCCTGGGCCAAGGACGTCGGGGTGGTTCTCAATCTCGAATCGCGGGGCAACACGGGCCCCGCGATCATGTTCGAGACCAGCGACGAGGCCGGCTGGATCGTCCGGGAGTTCGCGAAGGCCACTCCCTACCCCGTCACTACTTCCGACAGCGTCGCATTCTACAAGCGTTCCGGCAGCGACTCAGACTTGAGTGTCTTCCTGGACGGCGGATGGTCGGGGATGAACGTGGCTTACACCGGAGGACTCACGCACTATCACACCCGGCTGGACAACATCGAGGAGCTCGACGAGCGGAGCTTGCAGCACATGGGCTCCTATGGCCTCGCGCTCACGCGCCATTTCGGTAACGTGAGCCTCGACCACACGAAAGCCCCCGATGAGGTCTACTTCAACCTCCCCGGGTTCCTGGTCCACTACCCCGAGAGCTGGACGATACCCTTGATGGCGCTCGTCGTCCTACTCTTCGCTGGGGTCGTCGCCCTCGGGTTTAGACGAAGGCAATTAAGCCTGGGCGGCGTTGCGTTGGGGTCCCTCGCGCTAGTGGGGAGCACGATGGCTGCCGCGCTCGGTGCCTACCTTATTTGGACCCTGATCCACGTCCTCCACCCTGGAGGCGTAGAGGCCTTGCAGTATAGGGCCCCTCTTTTCTGGATGGGCTTCGCCGGCCTGGCCGTCGCCCTCGCCGCCGCGCTCTACGTCGGCTTTGGCAAAAAGATCCGGGTCGCCAACCTGGCCGTGGGCGCCCTGACCTGGTGGCTGCTGTTGGTGGTGGCGACCAGCGTGCTCTCCCCCCCCTCCAGTTACCTGTTCACCTGGTCGCTGCTCTTTACGCTCCTGGGATTAGGGGTCCTTTTCGTCCTCGGCGACAGTCCGGCTAGCCCCTGGTACCCATTTGCCGCACTCACGCTCAGCGCCATCCCGGTCGTGTTCCTCTCCGCATCGGGTGCCTACGGGGTAACCCTTGTCGGCGGCCTCTTGTTGCCGACAGCGGTGCCGGTGTTCGCGCTCGCGATCGTGCTGATGATGGGACTGCTGATCCCCCACCTCGACCTCATCGCGAAGCCCAACCGGTGGGTCTTGCCCGGTGCGGCTGCAATCCTCGGCTTGGGGCTCTTGCTGGTTGGCACCCTCACGGCGGGCTTCGACGCACGCCATCCCAAACCGGACAGCAGCATCTTCTACGCGCTGAACGCGGACGCGGAGCAAGCCATCTGGTTCAGCTTCGGCGAGGCGCCGGACGCCTGGACCACTCGGTTCCTCGGGTCCGACGCCGAAAAGGGGTCGGTGGCTGACTACATTTGGTTGTCAGAACCGCTGCTCCACAGTGATGCCCCTACGGTCGAGCTGGAAGCCCCGGACGTGACGCTACTCGACGACGACACCCAGGACGGGGTGCGCACGCTCCGGATACATGTCACCGCACCGCCAAGGGCAGACCAGGTCGCCGTGACAGCAGACGCAGAAGCGCAGATCGCGGGCGCGGAGATCGACGGGAAGCGCGTTCCGGAAGAACCCCTCAACAAAGGAGGATCGTCTGAGCGGACCTTCAACTATTGGAGCCCACCCCCTGACGGGGTCGAACTCATCCTGGAGGTGAAGGGCATCGAGCCCCTGACCCTGACGGCCACATCGATAACGCCCGGCCTGCCCACCATACCCGACATGTCTTACCGGGATCGACCTCCCGATACGATGCCGGAAGAGATAGAGGACAGTACCGTGGTGAGCAAGTCATTCACGTTTGCAGCTCCTCCGGGAACCGAGGAGTCAGAGTGACACCGGTTCGAGTGCAGGCTACCGTTTCCATGCTCTGGTAAGCAAAGAACCGGCGCAATGCCCGCGGTCCGTAATCTGAACTTCTGAGAAAGGATAGAATGTTGGGGGAAGAGAGGAGCAGGGAAGTGAGATCCTGGTCGGTTCCGCCCGGCGGGCCTCAGGCACGCAGAGGGGAAGTTCGCGCGTGAGCCGCCCTCTTGCGCCGATGGCACCAGCACACCCACAGACGGAAGACGCTCGTCTGCGCGGTCGCCCGCTCGCCTTCGCACGTGCGGCATGGCTAGTCGTGGCCGCGCTGGCCGTCGGGCTCTTCGCTGCCGGCGTGCCGGGCGAGTTCACGTTACTGCAGAGCCCGTGCCCAACCCCCGTATGCACCACCGGGCAGCTTCCTCCGGCCGGCCTGCGCGCGCTTTCTGAGCTCGGCCTCACCCCGAGCTTTTACGCTGCCTATACGGTTGCGATGGACTCCCTCTTTGCGGCCGTGTACGCTGCGGTCGCCACGCTCATCTTCTGGCGCAAGTCGGATGACCGGTTGGGGCTATTCGTCTCCCTGGCGTTGCTCACCTTCGGAACGGCGACCTTCGTGTTCACTATGGAGGCGCTAGCCTCAGGACACCCCGCCTGGCAGATACCGGTCGCGTCCCTCCATTTCATGGGAGCGGCCTCCTTTGGTCTTTTCCTGTACATCTTCCCGGACGGGCAGTTCGTACCACGCTGGGTTCGCTGGGTGGCGCTGGCATGGATCGCCTGGCAGTTGGCCGAGCACCTCTTTCCTGGTTGGGTGACCGACCCGAACGCCTGGCGGACCCTGATCGAAACCTCTGTGTGGTTCGGTGCTCTTGGCACCGTGATCTACTCGCAGGCCTATCGTTACAGGCACACCTCGAGTTCGGCGAAGCGGCAGCAGATCAAATGGGTCGGCTTCGGCATCTCTGCGGCGTTCGCGGGGTTCCTCGGGATCGATCTTGCGCTAAGCGCCTTCGCTTCCGCTCCTGAGCCAGCGGCGCCGGATGAACTGCTCGCTTATCTGGTCGGCTACACCTTATTGTCTTATGTCGTCGTGCTCCTCATCCCGGTAACGATCGGCATCGCCATGTTACGCTACCACCTCTTCGACGTTAACCTCGTTATCAACCGCACGCTGGTCTACGGCATGCTGACCGCAAGCGTAGTCGGGATCTACGTGGTCGTCGTGGGAGGGCTGGGGACGCTAGTGCAATCGCGCGGGAACTTCCTCATCTCGCTGCTCGCTGCGGGATTGGTTGCGGTCTTGTTCGCGCCCCTGCGCAACCGGCTCCAGCGCGGCGTCAACCACCTGATGTACGGAGAGCGCGACGAACCATACAAAGTGCTCTCGCGTCTCGGAGAGCGCCTGGAAGGCACGCTCGCTCCCGATGCGACGCTGAGGGCCATCGTAGAGACGGTCGCCCAGGCACTCAAGCTGCCCTACGCCGGGATCAGCTTGAACCAGGATGGTGAATTCGTGACGGTGGCGGAGTACGGAGCGCCGACCGACGAGTCGATCACCCTGCCGCTCGCTTACCAGACGGGGCAGGTAGGACGGTTGATCCTGACGCCGCGCTCCCCGGGAGAGGAGTTCACCGCTTCGGATCGCAGGTTGTTGGACGATATCGCGCGTCAGGCGGGCGTGGCCGTGCACGCCGTACGCCTCACGGCCGATCTGCAACGCTCGAGGGAGCGGCTGGTGGCGGCGCGGGAGGAGGAGCGACGCCGCCTGAGGCGCGCCCTGCACGACGGCCTGGGTCCGCAATTGGCCGCGCAGACCCTCAAGATCGGCTCCGCGCGATCGCTTTACCCCTGGGATCCCGCAGCGGCCGATTCGCTCCTGGCGGAACTGGAGGCCGACATGGAGGCGGCTCTCGCCGACGTGAGACGCCTGGTCTACAACCTGCGTCCGCCCACGCTCGACGAGTTGGGACTGGAAGGGGCCATCCGCGAAGCGGCCGCCCAATACGGTGCCGCCAAAGGCCGCAGAGATGCGCCCGAACTACGCATCTCCGTCGACGCGCCGGAGCGGCTACCGCATCTTCCCGCCGCCGTCGAGGTGGCCGCCTATCGCATTGCGCAGGAGGCTCTGACCAACGTCGTGCGCCACGCAGACGCCGGCTCGTGCCTCGTTCGCCTCTGGCTAGACGATGCGCTCGAGCTGGAGATCACCGACGACGGCATCGGTATTCCGGCGGATCGTCCCGCCGGCGTAGGGTTGGCCTCGATGCGCGAGCGGGCCGTGGAGCTGGGTGGGACGTGTGAGATCCTACCCCCCTCTACCGGCGGCACCCGCGTGCTCGCCCGCCTCCCGCTGCCCGAAGGAGGGTATAAAGATTCGCGATCCGTTCTCACGCCACCGCTGGAACAAAGGGGCTGAAGATGGACTCTCTGCGCGTCCTGATCGCCGACGATCATCCCCTCTTCCGCGCCGGGGTGCGGGCGATGTTAGCCTCGGCTCCAGATACGGAGCTGATCGGGGAGGCCACCACCGGAACAGAGGCTGTGTCTCTGGCCGCCGAGCTCAGGCCAGACCTGGTCATGATGGACGTGCAGATGCCGGAGACTGATGGCGTCGAAGCGACCCGAAGGATCTCTCATGAAAGTCCCGAGATAAACATCCTGGTCGTCACCATGTTCGAGGACGATGGCACCATCTTTCAGGCGATGCGTGCCGGGGCCAGGGGATACGTCCTCAAAGGTGCCAACTACGCCGAGATGCTGCGTGCGATCCGGGCTGTGGGCAACGGCGAGGCAATCTTCAGCCCGCAGATAGCCGTCCGGCTCGTGAATTTCTTCGCCGACATCCGCCCGGCCGCCCTGCCCCAGGCATTCCCCGAACTCAGCGACCGAGAGCATGAGATCCTCGACCTCATCGCCAAGGGCCTCAAGAACCCTGAGATCGCCGGCCAGCTCTTCCTCAGCCCCAAAACCGTCCGCAACCACGTCTCGACCATCCTTCACAAGCTTCAGGTGGCCGACCGGGCACAGGCCATCCTCCGGGCGCGGGAGGCGGGCCTGGGGTGAGCGGAGACAAAAAACGACCCCCGGATTGTACCGGGGGCCGTACCCTTCTGAGCGTTACGCAGGTATCCCGTTTTCAGCACGTCCGCCTTCACTACGTGGGAGGCGGATAAAGTAACCCAGGATCCCGCCGGGTGTTTTGGTGGGCCTAGGTCAGAGCCACCTCTCCCAGAAGATACCCGCGACTACTACTCGATGCGTCTATCTGGATCACCTCCT
>Ga0126310_10000196_pt1 | contig 18295 bp, 21 predicted proteins | sample Plot60_FD_92540 | JGI IMG/M metagenome (GOLD analysis project Ga0126310, IMG submission 92540) | Serpentine soil microbial communities from UC McLaughlin Reserve, CA, USA - Plot60 | ecosystem: Environmental > Terrestrial > Soil > Grasslands | place: USA: UC McLaughlin Reserve, Lake County... | reverse complement strand
GCTGCGCTCCCCGACTTCCTTCAGTCGCTCGTTGACCTCACGAAACAGGCTCTGCTTCTTGGCCGAGTTGATTTCTCGGAACAGCGAGCCGGACCGCTCGGATTCGTCAATCACCATCGGTTCTTGGTTTTGGCGCCGGACCAACGCCGATAAACCGACTCCGCCTTCAACCAGCTCCGGACGTTCGGCGGGCGGGTCGTGCTAGCTCGCGGGCGAAGCGGCTCTCAGGACCCGAGCCGGGTCGAAGAGCTCGAGCTCGGGCGCCGGCCGGCCAAGTATCGCTTCGGCGACAAGCTCGCCGCAGGCGAGGCCCAGCACGTTGCCGTGGCCCGAGTAGCCGCACGAGACCCAAACGCGGTCGTCAGAGGGCACCCGCCCGACGAGAGGAAGCTGGTCTGCGGTGGCTCCAAAGATGCCGGCCCACCGGTGCGTGATCTTTGGCTTCTCGCCTAGCAGGTCGGTGGCGAACGACTCCAGAGCGACCTGGATCGTCGGTGTTGTCGTCTCCTCGCGCGTCGATTCCTCCGCGAGCGTCAGGTCACGGAATCCGCCGAGGATCAGGCGACCTTCGTCGGTCTGGTGCCAGTACCGGAAGCCGTCAAACGTGTAGTGCGGGCGCGGGTAACGCCGCTGGGCAAGGGGTGCCGTCGCAATCACCTGCCCCCGGGTCGGGCTTACCGCCGCATCGAGCTCCCCATGCAGCCTTTCCGTGTAGCCGTCCGTGGCGAGGACGATTTGCTCGGCCTCCAGCTCGCCGAGATTGCGAACAGGCGCATGCTCGCGGATCTCGGCTCCTGCCTCGGCCGCAAGCGCCGCGAGCCGCCGGACCCACCGCGCCGGCCTGATAGCACCATCGGGTGGATGGACGAGCGCAGCATCGAATCGCCCAGCCAGCGGCGGGTCGAGCGCGGTCTGAAGCTCAGCGGCGAAGCCGTCTTCCCGCAACGCGGCGCATTCGGCCGCCAAAGCACCTGCCTCCGCGGCGCTCGTCGCCAACTTTAGGCTGCCGGTCCGTCGGAAAGCGTCACCCGCAAGATCGGCCAGCTGACCGAGCGCGCCCTCGGTCAGCCGCCAGAGCGATGCCGCACGCTCGAGACCGAGCTCGGCTCGGGCGACATCGTAGGGTGCCGCGCTCCCGCGCAGGGCGAAGCCGCCGTTCCGGCCGCTGGCGCCGCCCGCGACCTCACGCGCCTCGTGGACTCGGACGCGCAGCCCCGCCTGCGCGAGCGCGAGGGCACAAGAACAACCCGTAACCCCCGCCCCCACGATCGCCACGTCGACGCGGCCGGAATGGCGGCGTGTCGGAAAGGTGGGTCGTTCATCCTCGAGCCAGTACGAGCTTTCGATGTCGACGATGCTAGTGGTCTAGCCGCACCACCCCCCGGTAACGGCCGTCGGCTTCGACCGTGAGCCCGGCGAGCTCGAGCTCCATGAGCGTCGCCGCTACCGGCCCAGGCTCGAGGCCGGTCGCGCGCGCGAGCTCGTCCGCGCTGGCGGCACCGTCTGCGAGATGTTCGAGAACGGCAGCTGCGGTCGGACCAACCGCGGGCGTTCGCGGCCTCTGGGACGCGGCCAAGCCGAACAGCTCGAGTACATCCTCTGTCGAGGTCAGCGGCGTCGCGCCTTGGCGGAGCAGCCGGTTTGTGCCGTTCGCCAGGGAGCCGGTGATCTCGCCTGGAACCGCGAAGACCTCCCTACCGCCCTCGAGCGCGAAGTCGGCCGTTATCAACGCGCCGCTTCGCTCTCGAGCCTCGACGATCACCGTCACGGCAGCGAGCCCTGCGATGATCCGGTTTCGCGCGGGGAACCGCCACGGGGCAGGCTCGACGCCCGGTTCGTACTCCGAGACGACGAGGCCTCGTTCGCAGATCCGCCGCGCCAGCTCCGCGTGAGCCGCGGGATAGTCGCGGTCGATCCCGCAGCCGAGCACGGCAACCGTCAGCCCCGTCGCCTCGAGTGCGCCGCGGTGCGCTTCGCCGTCCACGCCCCGGGCCAGTCCGCTGACGACAACGAGGCCAGCCGCGGCGAGCTCGCGGCCGAGCATCCGCGCGACCTGTGCTCCGTACGGCGAACAGGCGCGAGCGCCGACGACCGCTACGGCAGGCTTTGCCAGCACCTCTGCTGGGGCCAGGCCACGGAGGAAGAGCGCGCGCGGCGGATCATGGATCTGCCGCAGTAGCTCCGGGAGATCGTGGCGGCGCAGCCGACGAAAGGCGCGGGTCGCCTCTGCAGGGGCCGCGCTCACGCGGCCGCAGCGAGCTCGGTCGGCGTTCGAAACGACAGCGCCTCTGCGATGTGCTCAGCCTCGACCCGCCCGGTGCCCGCCAGGGAAGCGAGCGTCGCCGCAACCCGGGCGACCCTCGCACGGCCCCGAGCCGACAGTGGCAGCCGCTCGACAGCTCGCGAGAGCAGCTCGTCTGCGGCGTCATTTCGGCGGAAGTCGTGCTCCCGCAGCCGCTCGCGCGCCGTCACGACCCGTTCCCGCACCGGCTCGGAGCCCTCCGACGCCGCTGCGGCGAGCTCGAGCGCGCGTGGCCGCGGCACGGTCACGAGCAGGTCGAAACGATCGAGCAGCGCGCGTGAGAGCTTGTCGCGATAGGCGGCGAGACGCTGCCCCGAGCACGAGCAGTCCGCAGCAGGATCGCCACGGGCGCCGCACGGACACAGGTTCATCGTCGCCACCAGCTGGAAACGGGCCGGGAAGACGGCCTTCCCTTCGACGCGGGCTATGCTGATCGCTCCGTCCTCGAGCGGTTGACGCAGGGCCTCCAGGATGGGTCGCGGGAACTCGGCGAGCTCGTCCAGAAAGAGCACACCGCGGTGGGCGAGGCTCGCCTCTCCTGGTCGAGGTCCCGAGCCGCCCCCGACGATCCCGGGCGCCGAGGCAGTGTGATGCGGCGCGCGGAAGGGCGGTGTGGTCACCAGCGGCCGTCCAGGCGGCAGCAGTCCGGCGACCGAATGGATCCGCGTCACCTCGAGCGCTTCGTCGCGTGTCAGCGGCGGCAGGATGCCGGGCAGCCGGCGCGCGAGCATCGTCTTGCCGGTCCCCGGCGGCCCCGCCAGCAGCAGATTGTGGCCTCCGGCAGCCGCCACCTCGAGCGCGCGACGCGCCCGCTCCTGGCCGCGGACGTCGGCGAGATCGGGCAATCCTTCGGGCAACGGCAGCTCGTCCGCGTCGCCGAAGGGCTCGGGCTGCCACTCGCCGCGCAGGTACGACGCCGCCTCGGCGAGGTGATGCAACGGCACGGGTTCGATCCCTGCAAGCGCGGCCTCCGAAGCCGACGCAGCCGCGCAGAACAGCCGCGACAGCCCCTGGTTTTTCGCTCCCTCCGCTGCGGCGAGCACGCCCGCGACCGGCCGCACCCGACCGTCGAGGGCCAGCTCGCCCACAGCCGCGTGTCCGCGAAGGCTCTCCTCGGTGACCTGGCGCGAGGCGGCCAAGACCGCCAAGGCGATCGGCAGATCGAAGCCCGACCCTTCCTTGCGGAGCTCCGCCGGAGCGAGATTCACCGTCAGCCGGCGGTCCGGCCAGTTCAGCTCCGCCGAGGTGATCCCGCTGCGGACCCGCTGTTTCGCTTCCTGGCAGGCGCGGTCCGGCAGCCCGACGATCGCGAACGCGGGCAATCCGTTCTGCAGGTGCGCCTCCACTTCGACCCGCCGCGCATCCAGGCCGACGAGCGCATGAGTGATCGTCCGCGCAAGCACTCTGCCGACGCTAGCGGCGAGACTTCTACGTGTCCGTCACGCCTTCGTGCCGGAACAAAGGCGTCGCTTGCGATGCCGCTTGGAGGCCGTGGCGGGTTGGCCGGTGCGGCCGTTTTCCTCCGGCCGTTGGATGGGCCACGCCGGAAGCCGCTGAAACCGCGGGCTCAAAACCGGCAGACGACCACATCCTCGAAGTACTCGCCTGCCCGTCGCCCCGTCCGCCGGTTCACGTGCCGCCGGTGCCGCCGCTCCTCATGCAGCCCGGCCCGCTCGAGAATCGCGGGATAGAGCTCACGCCGGTCGTTGACCACGATCACAACCGGGGAGCCAGGCCGCAACGCCGGCCGAACGTTCCGGAAAGTGGCGACGATTCCGTCCGAGTAGGTCCCGAGCGCGGCCCGTGACGTCCCGGCTGCCCCGGCACCGACCTCGAGCTCGCGGCAGTCGTCGAGCCCGAGCAGCTCGTACGCGTAGCGATGCTGCTCGTGGTAGTCGATCAGACCCGGGTAGGGCGGCGACGTAACGATTCCGTCAAACGGCCCGCCGAAATCGAGCTCGCGCGCATCGCCGTGCAGCACGACGGCCTTGCGGGCACGCGCCCGCACCCGTGCAAAGGCCTTGATCCTCTCGAGCGTGTCGAGGGCGTATCGCCGCAAGAACGGCGCCGCGTCCCCCACCGGCCGGCAGATGCGCTTGTGCTTGTGGCACCAGTACTCTTCGCGTTGCGGCTCGCGCGGAAAGTCGAGGTCAAAATGGGTCGTCCGCCGGGCCGAACGGGCCGCACGGCCCAGCACGACACGCAGCACGTCAGCGTTGATGTAGTCGTCGACGAGCTCGCGGAAGCCGAGCAGCTCGCGCGCCGCCTGCGGCGCGAACCAGGCGCGAACGTAGCCCCGCGGCCGCTCGCTTGAAGTCTCACCGATCCGCTCGTACGCCGCCCGCAATTCCCGCTCGAGCACGAACGGGTTGTAGGGCCGCGTCTTCACCTCCATCAGCAGGCAATTGAAGGCGGCAATGTCGGCACCCGTCGCGTCGAGCCCGGACTCGAGAGCCTGCACGAGCGTCGTCCCGGAGCCCGCGAACGGGTCGACCACGTGTTGCCCGGCAGCGAAATAGCGCCCGAGTAGTGCCTGTACGAGCTGCGGGATGAACTTGCCCAGGTACGGGTGCAGACGATGGACGTGCTTCGTCCGCTCTCGCTCGGGCAGCTCCCGCTCTGACCAGGAGAGGTCGAGCTCGAGGCCGCGATAGAGGGCGTCCTGGGTCGTGGCCAAGGCCTCGCGATGTTCGGCGGACGCGAAACAAGTCCTACGGAAAGGGGACCCGGGCCTAGTACAAAAGGTCGGAGACGAGCTCGATGCCGCTCGGCCGGACGGCTGCGAATTCGAAGGCCACGCGCAAGTCGGCGAGCGAGGGGTTCGCGAGCAACCACGCTCGTGCGCCACGTCGGAGCCGCGTGCGCTTCCACTCGTCCACGGCATCGAGCGGATCGCCGTAGCCCGGCCCCTCCTTCAGCTTGACCTCGACGAATACCAGTCGCCGCCCGCGGCGGACGACCAGATCGAGCTCGACGCCCCCGGCGCGGACGTTGCGCGCGAGGATTCGGTAGCCCCGCAGCCGGTAGTGCCGGGCCACGCGCCGTTCGCCGGCACGGCCGCGGGCGAAGGTGCTACGCGGCGGGCTCGGCGGCATCGCTTGCGATGCCGCTCAAGAGGTTGCGCCGACCTGCGCGGCGCAATCGCTAAACCTCGACTGCAGGGCAGTCGCGGCCGCGCACTTCGTCACTCGCGCACCTCGGCGCGCTGCTCCGCATAGCAACGCGCCTCGAACGAGCGGCGGTGGATCTCGGACGGCCCGCGCTCGCGCACCACTGCGGAGTGACCGGGCGTGATGTAGCCGACGTGAGAGGAGAAGCCATAGTGGGGATAGAGAGCGGCCAGCCGCCGCATCGTCCGGTCGCGGACGACCTTCGCGACGACCGACGCGGCCGCGATCGCGGCGCTCTTCTCGTCGCCGTCTACGACCGCCCTGTGCTCGGGCGCCGTCGGGCCGAGGCGGAACCCGTCGACGAGGCAGATCTCCGCCGGGGGCGAGAGCTCCCACAGGATCGCTCGCATCGCGGCCAGGTTCGAACGATGGAGCCCGTTCGCGTCGATCTCGCGCGCGGACACCGCACGTACCGAAACCTTCGCGCAGCATCCGAGCACGGCGCGGAACAGTTGCTCGCGCCCGGCGGGTGTCAGCTGCTTGGAGTCGTTGAGGAGCGCGAGCGGCCGCACGCGATGATCGCGCAGGCTCTCGTAGTCGAGGAGAACGCCCGCGACGAGAAGAGGCCCCGCCAGCGAGCCGCGGCCGGCCTCGTCGGTGCCGGCGACGAACCGCGCGCCTAGGCGGCGGTCAAACGCTAGGAGCTTCCGCCCCGGCCTCTTCGGTTTCCGACTCGGGCTCGAGCTGTTCTGCAGCGGGCTCTTCGGCGGCGACGGCGTCAGCTTCCGGCTGCTGCTCGGGCTCGGATGCGGCTGCGGTTCCGGCGTCGGGCTCGGGTTGAGTTCCGTCTCCGGCGCCTGCTGCGACAGCATCAGCCGAGGATAGCGGCCCCCTCCGCTGCACCTCCCGGACGCGCGCCTTCTTCCCCACTTTGCCGCGCAAGTAGTACAGCTTGGCGCGACTGACGTCACCGATCGCCGCGACCTCGATCTTCTCGATCTTCGGAGAGTGCAGCGGGAAGGTCCGCTCCACGCCGACGCCGAACGACTGCTTGCGCACAGTGAACGTCTCGCGGGCGCCGGCTCCTTGACGTTTGATCACGATTCCCTCGAAGACCTGGACGCGCCGGCGCTGCCCCTCGATCACCTGGAAGTGGACACGGACCGTGTCGCCGGGCTTGAACCTGGGGCGATCGCTGCGCAACTGGCGCTGTTCGAGATCTTGGATGATCCGATGCATAAGAACGGCCCCTCCGGGCCGAGGCTGAATGGTAGCCGAGCACGCACCGTCGCGCGGCTCGCGCCGGTGCGCGGGCGGGCTTTAAAACGGCCGCACGGACAAAGCCCGCACGGCCTCCAAACCGCATCGCAAGCGATGCCTTAGCGGAGCCGGCTGCGAAAGCCGCGGACAACCCTGCGCGGCAGCCGCAGCAGGCCGACCAGCCCGAGCCCGAGCGACGCGTAGGCCGAGTAGATCGAGATCCGGTTCGGCGGCCAGTAGGTCGCGAATACCTCGCCGATCAGGTTCTTTCTCGGGACCGTGCCCCACACGCGGGAATCGCAGGATTCTGCGCGGTTGTCGCCCATCATGAAGTACGTCCCCTTCGGAATTTTCTGCGCCTCGTGCGTCTCCGTGTCGCGGCGGTCAGACTTGATGTAGCTCTCGCTCAGCTTCTTGCCGTCGATGTAGACGAAGCCGTTCCGCTCCGACCAGGTGTCGCCGGGAAGGGCGATCAGCCGCTTGACGAAGGTGCCGCCGGCGCCGCAGCGCGCCTTGGCCTGCGGTGGCGTCTCGAAGACGACGATCTCGCCGCGGCGAGGGCTGCGGAAGCGGTAAATGAACCGGTTCGCGAGAACGCGATCCGAGAGGCGCGCTTCGCAACCGGGGCTGCCCGCGCAGTGCAGGGTCGGTTCCATCGACGACGACGGGATCCGGTAAGGGTTGACGACCCAGGCTTTGATTGCGAAGACGATCGCGACTGCCCCGGCGATGGTGACGATCCAGTCGATTGCGACCCGCCAAGCCCGTGGTAGCCGGTGGGTCAGCCGGTCGACCGGGTTTCGCGAGCGGTGCTCGGGCCGCTCGGCAGGCGGAAAAGGCAGGGCGCTCGGCTCGGACTGCACCGGCGCCTCGGCGGCGCCGGCGAAGCCTCCGTTCGCGGCATCGAGCTCGGCTCGGCGCGAGGGATCGGAGAGGACCTCGTACGCACTCTGGATCTCGTCGAGGTGGGTCGGCATCCAGGCTGTCTCGCCCTCAAGGCGGTGATAGCGGACGAGACGCCAGTAGGCGTCCCGGATCTCCTCTGGCGAGGCGTCGGGGCTTACGCCGAGCACCTCATAGGGGTTGCGCACAGCGCCCGGGCCGTTGGGCGGGTCCATCTCCGTATCGTGCCTCAACCGGCTGTCCGCAGACGGCTCTGCTCCCGCCGCCACTCGTCGATCCTGGCGTGATCGCCTGAAAGCAGGATCTCAGGCACGCGCCAGCCTCGGAAATCGGCCGGTCGCGTGTAATGGGGGTACTCGAGGCCACCATCAAGATCTGCCGAGAAGCTCTCGACGAGCCCGGATTCCTCGGAGCCGAGCGCGCCGGGAAGCCGGCGTGCGATTGCGTCCACGAGCACCATCGCCGGCAGCTCGCCTCCAGAGAGGACGTAGGGGCCGATCGAGATGGAATCGGAAGCAAGATGCGCCAGCACGCGCTCGTCGAAGCCTTCGAAGCGGGCCGACAGCAGGGTCAGCCGCTCTTCGTCGGCAAGCTCTTCGACCACCGCTTGTGTCAGTTGCCGCCCCTGCGGCGTGAGGGCGACGACCCGATGAGACGGCGTGCCACCGTAGGCGGCGTCGAGCGCCGCCGCAACGACGTCGACGCGCAACACCATCCCCGCGCCGCCGCCGTAAGGCTCGTCGTCGACCTGAGAGCTCGCCAGCGGCGTCGAGTCGCGATAGCTGAACAGGCGCAGGTCCAGCTCGTCGCCGAGCACGGCCGCAACCGGCCGTTGCTCCGTCAGCCACGCGAAGGCGTGCGGAATGAGGGTGAAGACGTCGAGCTGCAAAGGAAGCCGCCAGCCAGGGTAGCTAGCTCGCGACGAAGCCCGCCGCGATGAGGATCCGACCGCGATCGAGATCGACCTCGCGGACGCAGGCATCGACGAGCGGCAACGCCGGGCCGGAGTCGAGCTCGAGGACGTCGTTCGCGACCCCGGGCACGACGTCGGCGACCCGGCCGAGCACGCGGCCGCCCTCCTCCTCGACCTCGAGGCCGACGAGCTGGAAGGCGTAGTACTCGCCCTCACCGGTCGGCGGCAGCGCCTCGCGCGGAATCGCAAGCTCGGACCCGCGCGGCACCGCCCGGTCGAGCCGGATCACCGGCCGGCCGCCGGAGCGCTTCGATGCTTCCACCCGCGCCGGCCGGCCGTCGACGTGGAGGACGGCGCCGACTGCGAAGCGCTCCGGATCGTCGCTCGCACGCTCGACGAAGAACGAGCCGTCGAGGCCGTGGGGTTTCCCCGCACGCCCTACGGCGACAAGGTCAGTCGACGATCTCGACAAGGACGCGGTAATTCGAGCGCGCCGCGCCGGCGCGGACGATCGTGCGCAGGGCGCGGGCGATCCGGCCCTGGCGGCCGATCACCTTGCCGACGTCGTCCTTTGCGACATGGAGCTGCAATACCTGGGCGCCGTCACGTTCGATCTCCTCGACACGGACCGCGTCGGGGTCGTCGACCAGCCGCCGAGCGAGCTCGGCCAGCATTTCAGCCAATGTTCTTGGCCTTGAGCAAGCGCCTGACGGTGTCCGATGGTTGGGCGCCCTTCGAGAGCCAGCCCTTGACCTTGTCCTCGTCGAACTCGATCGTCGACGGGTCGGTCTGCGGGTTGTAGCGCCCGACGATCTCGATGAACCTGCCGTCGCGCGGTGAGCGCGTGTCGGCGGCGACGACGCGATAGATCGGATTCTTCTTCGATCCGACCCGCGTCAATCTCAGCTTGACTGCCATCTACCTCCTCGCCTTCTTTTTCTTCTTTCGTTTGCTCTTGGTCTTTCTCGCTGTGGCCGCGCGCGCGCCGTTCGGGGCGCCGGGGGCCGCTTCCAATCCTGGCAAGGACGGCATCTTGCCGCCCTTCATCTGCTTCATTACCTTCGCCATCTGCTTTCGGGCCTCCAGCAGCTGGTTCACCTGCTGGACGTCTGTGCCGCTGCCTCGGGCGATCCGCTGCCGGCGTGAGCCGTCGATCGTGTGGGGCAGCGCCCGTTCCCGCGGCGTCATCGAGAGGATGACCGCCTCGACGCGCGCCAGCTGCTTCTCATCCACCTGGTCGAGACCCTCGAGCTGGTTGCCGAGGCCGGGAATCAGCTTCAGCACGCCCTGGAGCGGTCCCATCCGCCGAAGCATCTTGTAGCTCTTCAGGAAGTCGTCGAACGAGAACTCGCCCTGCATCATCCGACGCTCGAGCTCCTCGCGCTCGTCCTCCTCGACGGCCGCCTCGGCCTTCTCGATCAGGCTGAGGACGTCGCCCATGCCGAGGATCCGCGAGGCCATCCGGTCGGGGTGGAAGTATTCGAGCTGGTCGACCTTCTCGCCGACCGAGACGAGCTTGATCGGCTTGCCGGTGACGGCCTTGACCGAGAGCGCCGCGCCGCCGCGCGCGTCGCCGTCGAGCTTCGTCAGCACGACGCCGTCGAAGTCGACGCGCTCCTGGAACGCCTGTGCGACCGAGACCGCCTCCTGGCCGGTCATCGCGTCCAGCACGAGCAGCACGTTCGTCGGCTTCGCCTCGTCGCGGACCGCGGCGAGCTCCTTCATCAGGGCCTCGTCGACGTGGAGCCGGCCGGCCGTGTCGACGATCACGACATCGCCTTGGGCGCCCGCGATTCCCTCTCGAGTGGCCTTCACGGGGTCGGAGCGCTCGGCGCTGTGGACGGGCACCTGGATCTGGCGGCCGAGCTGTTCGAGCTGGTCGATCGCGGCGGGACGCTGCAGATCGGCAGCGACGAGGACCGGCTGCTTCCCCTCCTTGCGCAGGAGCAGGGCGAGCTTGGCGGCGGTGGTCGTCTTCCCCGAGCCCTGTAGACCCGCAAGCAGGATCACGGTCGGCGGCCGTCCGGCAAAGGCGAGCCGCGAGTCGCCCGCGCCCATCAGCGCAGTCAGCTCCTCGTGGACGATCTTCACGACCTGCTGGCCGGGCGTGAGGCTCTTCAGCACCTCCTCGCCGACTGCGCGCTCGCGCACGCGGCCGACGAAATCCTTGACGACGTTGAAGTTGACGTCCGCCTCGAGCAGCGCCAGGCGGATCTCGCGCATCGCCTTCGAGATCGCCTCGTCGTCCAGGCGGCCCTGCTTGCGGAGGTCGCCGAGCGCGCCCTGGAGCCGGTCTGAGAGCGTGTCGAACACGCCGGCCAGTGTACTGGCGGCTGTTTCAGGTAAAGCCTTACGCGTGGCGAGCCGGACAACCGTCGTCAGTCACACGCGGGGGGCGGCCGAGCTCCTCCATGATCGCTTCGCGGAGCACGAGCTCCTCACCTACGCGAGCGCGCTCGCGTTCCAGGTGCTGAAGTCGTTGATCCCACTGACCCTGCTCGGGATCGCGCTCCTCGGCGCCGTCGGCCGGCGCGACGTCTGGACGAAGCACCTGGCGCCACCGCTCAAGTCGCGCCTCGACCCACCCGTCTTTCACGCGATCGACTTCGCAGTCGACAAGATCTTCGCCAGCAACAGCGCGGGCTTGATCGCCTTCAGCGCCCTGCTGACCGTGTGGTTCGTCTCTGCGGGTGTGCGGGCGATCATGGGCGCGATCAACCGCATCTATGGCGTCGACGAGACGCGTCCGGTCTGGATCCGCTGGCCGCTCTCGTTCGGGCTGGCGTTCTGTGTCGTCGCCGGGATCGTCGGAGCGACGCTGCTCGTCGAAGCCGTGCCCAAGCAAGACGGGTCGCTCGAGGTTCTCCTCGTTGCGGTGCGCTGGCTCGGCGCGCTGGCGGCGCTGATCGTCGCGACAGGCGTGCTCGTTCGGTTGGCGCCGGCGCGCCGCCGGCCGAAACGCTGGGCGAGTGCCGGGGCGGTGCTCGTGATCGCTACCTGGATCGTGACCTCGTTCGCGTTCCGCTGGTACGTGAGCACCTTCGCGAACTTCAAGACCGCGGTCGGCCAGTTGACCGTCTTCATCTTCCTGATGGCCTACGCCTACGCGTCCTCGATCGTCTTGCTCGCGGGGATCGAGCTCGATGAGCTCCTGCGGGAGGACGCCAGCGCGGACGAGCGCGGCATCCTCGATGTTCTCTTCGGCCTCGACCGCTGAGGTCCGTTTGGCCCCGGCCCCGCGCGGTTAGAGAACTCTGCGGCAAACGAACGTTGGGAGGACGAGATGGCTGACGTCGCCAAGGTGATCACGATCATCGGCTCTTCGCCCGAGAGCTTTGCGAAGGCCGCCGACGCGGCGGTGCAGGAGGCTGCGAAGACAGTCCGCGGCATCTCCGGCGCCGACGTCGTCACGATGAGCGCCGTCGTCGAGGGCGAGCGGATCACGGAGTACCGGACGACCGTGAACATCGCGTTCGCGATCGAGCGCTAAGGAAAAACGCTTCTGGCCGCGGCCATACCGGCCTAGACTTGGGTGTGGCCGCATGCCGCACCTGCGGCGAGCCGAACGCCGCGACCCCGCGCGCTTCTGCCACGCGTGCGGCGGCGCCCTCGACGGCAGTGCTCGAGCACCATGGTGGCGGGGGCTGTCTCCGGCTGTGGCAAGCCGGCGTCGGCGCCGTCCGAGCTCGAGCCCAAGTCCGCCCGTACATGCCGCGGGAGACTTCGATCTAGCCGGCGATCAACGCACGGGCGAAATCGTTCGGGTCGAAAGGCCTCAGGTCGTCGAGGCCCTCCCCCACGCCGACCAGCTTGACGGGCAGGCCTAGCTCATGGGCGATCGCGATCGCGACCCCACCCTTAGCCGAGCCATCGAGCTTCGTCAGAGCCACGCCCGTGACGCCGACGGCTTCGCCGAACAGCCGTGCCTGCTGGACGCCATTCTGGCCCGTGGTCGCGTCGACGACGAGGAGGGTCTCGTGCGGCGCGCCCTCGAGCTTCTGGGCGATCACGCGTCGAACTTTTGCCAGCTCCTCCATCAGGTTCGCCTGGGTGTGCAGACGGCCGGCTGTATCGACGACTACGACGTCGCGACCGCGGCCGGCCGCAGTCTCGATCGCGTCGTAGGCAACAGCGGCCGGGTCGCCACCCCGTTCTCCGCCGACGAAATCGGCCCCGGCGCGCTGGGCCCAGATCTCGAGCTGCTCCTCGGCGGCGGCGCGGAAGGTGTCTGCCGCGCCAAGTACCACAGACCGCCCGTGGTCGCGCAGGCGGTGGGCGAGCTTGCCGATCGTCGTCGTCTTACCCGTGCCGTTGACGCCGACCACCAGGATCACGCTCGGCCGCCCGTTCAGTTGAAGCCGCGCCGGCTCGCCGAGAAGGGTCGCCGCCTCCTCGGCCAGCGCCTCGCCGAGATCGCCGACCTCGCCGCGCGCCTCGAGCCGCTGCACGAGCTCGGCCGTCGACGGCACGCCGACGTCGGCCGCGATCAAGGCCTCCTCGAGACGCTCCCAGGCTGCGTCGTCAGCCGGATCGAAGGCAGCGGCCGCGATCTGATCAGTCAGCGCCCGGCGGCTCTTGCCGAGCGAGTCTCGCAGTCGCGAGAAGAGCCCACCCGCGTCCTCGCTCGTTTCCCGGCCGGTGCCATCGGCGTCGCCCAGGAACTCCTCCCAGGTGCGGCTCACGCCTCTGGGACGTTCTTCCGCAGCCGCTCGTTCAGCCGCCGCGCCGCCGGCAGTCGCTGGTCGGCGACGATCCCGGCGATGCCGGCGCCCACGAGGAAACGCGAACGCCGGATGATGCCCATCCCGACCAGGAGGGCGCCGACGGTGAAGAAGGGCCCGAGCACGAAGTCAGAGCGTTCCACGCACTCGATTGTACGGCCGCGCCGCTGTCCAACCGTTGCAGGCAGTTCGTTCGGGTCTGACCCACCGACCTGCCTGCAACGGTCATGGCTACTGCAACAAAACCGTGACGATTCGGCGTCAGTCCCGCGGCGGCGCGCCGGCTGCGGCTAGAACATCAGCGCCTGCGGCCGTTGGCCACGTTCGCCCCGGACGTCTGAAGCGGGTGGGCGGACCCTTGGCGAAGACGTCAGGCCGTCGCGGCAAGTGCCGCGTCGCGAGGCACGCGACGCGAGACGATCTGCGAGACGCCGTCCGCGCCCATCGTGACGCCGTAGAGGCTGTCGGCCGCCTCCATCGTCCGCTTCTGGTGCGTGATCACGATGAACTGGGCGCGATCCGCGTAGCGGCGCAGCAGCTCGACGAAGCGGCCGATGTTCGTATCGTCGAGCGCGGCCTCGACCTCGTCCAGGAGGTAGAACGGACAGGGACGCGCCAGGAAGAGCGCGAAGAGGAACGAGATCGCGCCCAGCGCCTTCTCGCCGCCGGAGAGGAGCGAGAGCTTCGTAACGCGCTTGCCGGCCGGACGTAGCTCGATCTCGACACCGGGCTCGCTGCCGTCGTCCGCCCCGTCTTCGTCTGGCTCGCTCAGCCGGAGGCGGCCCTCGCCCCCGGGGAAGAGCGTCTCGGCGACGTCCGCGAAATGCTGCTGGACGGCACCGAACGTCTCCTCGAACCGGCGTTCGACCGTCTCGGTCAGTTCCTTCCGCAGCTTCTCCAGCTCGGCGAGACTCTGCTCGAGATCTTCGCGCTGGCTCGCGAGCTCGGTGAGCCGCTCCTTCTCTTCGTCGTACTCCTGCTTGGCCAGCGGGTTGACGGCGCCGAGAGTCTCACGCCGACGCTCGAGTCGAGCCAGCCGCTCGGCCAGGGCATCGCGATCGTCTCCTTGCGCCGGCGCAGCGCCGGCGGCCTCCAGCCGGCTCCGCGCCGCCCCTCGCTCGGCATCGAGCCGGGCGAGCTCGACCTCGATCGCAGCCGCCCGCTCGCCGACCTCGGCCGCACCCCGGCGCAGCTCGGCCTCGCGCGCCGCGAGCTCGCGCAAGGCGCCGGCCGAGTCGCCGGTACGGGAGCCCCCCGCGTCCACGCGCGCCCGCAGCGGCGCCTCGAATCTGCGGCCTGCGTCGGCCGCTCCCGCGAGCGCGCGGACGAGGCGCTCGCCGGCACCGACGAGCCGCGGATCTGCCGCCGCAGGAGGAGCAGTGGGATTCGACCGCAGCCGCTCGATCTCGTTCTCCAGCCCGCGGCGGCGCGCCTCGAGCTCGAGCCAGACGGCCTCGGCCGTCTCACCGGCGAACCACAACTCGCCTCGCTCCGGGTCGTAGCCGAAGCCCTCAGCGGTCACGGCCGGCACAGGCGAAGCGAGAAGCTCCTCCTTGGGGACGACGACGTAGCGCTCGACGAGCTCGGCGGGCCGCGACCCGACGAGCACCAACAAGTTCCCCAGGCCCGCCGCGTGCGCCTGTTCAAGCAGCCCCAGTCCCGCCCGGACGTCGTCGACCAGCAACGCGGATCCGCGAGAGCCCAGTGCGGCCGCGACCGCGCGTTCCCGGCCCGCCTGGACCTCGAGCTCCGAGAGCGCGAGCCGCGCGCCCTGCTCTGCGAGTGCGCGCGCCGCGGGTGGCAGTCCTTCCCGCTCGGCGAGCGCCCGCTCGACCGCGGACAGCCGATCCCGCGTCGTTCGCAGCCGCTCGTCGTCGACGGTCGGCAGCCGCAAGGGCTCGGCGCGCAGTCGGTCGGCAAGCGCTTCCGCAGCCTCTCGCCGAAGCTCGAGACGGTCGGCCGCGCTACGCACCCGGTAGAGCGCAGCGGTCGCCTGCTCCCGCCGTCCGGCAGCATCGGCGAGGTCTTCCTCCGCCCGGTTGCGCTCGACGAGAAGCTCCTCGAGCTTGGCGGTGGCGCTCTTTTTCGCCAGCGTCGCGGCGGTTCGGCGCTCCTCGATCTCGGCCGCGGCGTCCCCCAGCTCCTGTAGCTCGAGCTCCGCGACCCGCGCCTCGACCGCCGCGATCTCCTCCTTCAGCTTCTCGGCGCGCTCGGCGGCGGTCGCCTGCAGCGCCAGCGGCCTCAGCCGCTTTCTCACCTCGGCCTCGAGGTCGCGCGCCCGCTCGGCCTGCACCTGAACGCGCGCGAGCTTGAGCTCGGCGCGGTGGCGGCGTGCCTTGAACTTGCCGAGCCCCGCCGCCTCCTCGAGCAGCGCCCGCCGCTGCCCCGGCTTCGACGAGAGGATCTCCTCGACCCGGCCCTGCCCGATCACCGAGCTGTGGCCGCCGCCGAGCCCTACGTCGGCGAGCAGCTCGACGAGATCGGTCCGTCGAACGGCGGCTTTGTTGACGAGGTACTGGCCCTCGCCGCCGCGGTGCAGTCGGCGCGTGATCGCGACCTCGCTGAACTCGAGCTCCGGGAAGTGGCCGTCCGGGTTGTCGAACAGGAGCTCGACTTCGCACCAATCGGCCGCCGGACGGCCCGCGGCGCCCCCGAAGAGGACATCGTCGGGCTTCTCGGCGCGGAGCTCCGACGGCGACAGCGAGCCCGACGCCCAGAGGAGCGCGTCCGAGACGTTGGACTTCCCCGAGCCGTTCGGGCCCACGACCACGGCAACGCCCCGTTCGAGGCGGACCTCGACCGGATCGGGAAACGACTTGAAGCCGCGCAGCTTGATCGCGCTCAGATGCACGCCGGCCGAACGCTAGCGACGAAACCGGATGACGATGGCCCGGCTAGCCGATTCCGAGCTTTGCGAGCACTTCCTTGGCCGCCGCCTGCTCTGCGGCCTTCTTCGAGCGTCCGTTCCCGACGCCTACCTGGTCGCCGTCGACGTTGGCCGCGCATGTGAAGGTGCGGTCGTGCGGCGCTCCTTCGGCGTTCAGGACTGAGTAGCTGACGGCCTTCCCACGCCGTGCGAGTGCCTCTTGCAGCTCTGTCTTGTAGTCGACATGGCTCGTCAGCGCATACTCGATCCGGCCCGCGAAGGCCTCGACGATTGCACCCTCGATCTTCTGGAAGCCGTGCTCCAGGAAGAGCGCCGCCAGCGACGCCTCGAGCAACGCCGCCAGGACGTTGCGGTTCTTCATCAACCGCTTCAGCTCGTCCTCCGGAACCAGCTCGCGGCCGCGTGACTCCAGCCGGGATCCCAGGTCGAGCTCGCGGGCGACGACGGCACAGCTCGCCCTCGACACGACGTGCGAGCGGATCTTCGCCAGCCTGCCCTCGGAGAAGTCGGGATAGTCGTCGTAGAGCACGCGGGCGATCGCCAGCTCCAGCACGCTGTCCCCGAGGAACTCGAGCCGTTCGTAAGACGACGCGCGGTCGGGCGCCCACGACGAATGCGTGAAGACGTTGTCGAGCCGCTCTTCGGACAGCGCGTCGATCAGCCGGTCGAGCCGACCGCGGCTACTGGTGCGAGGAGACGTAGTCGACAGCCTGACCGACCGTCTGGATCTTCTGCGCGTCCTCGTCGGAGATCTTGATCCCGAACTGGTCTTCGAGCTCCATGATCAGCTCGACGAGATCGAGGGAGTCGGCGTCGAGATCTTCCTGGAAGGACGCGTCCTCGTTGACCTCGCTCTCGTCGACGCCGAGCTGCTCGCTCAGCACTTCCTTGACTCGCTCGAAAACTTCCTCTCGCGAAGCTGCCATTTCACCTACCTTGCCGGTTCGGGGTCAGAGCGCGCGGACTCTAACACGCTCTGTTCAAGCCGTTCTTGCAGGCGTCCGACCACGTCGTGCTCGACACCTCTCGCGGCGAGCCGGATCGCATTCGCGATCGCGCGGGGGCTGGAGTCGCCGTGCGCGATCACGGCGAGGCCGCGCAGCCCGAGCAGATAAGCGCCGCCGTAGGTGTCGGGATCGAGCCGCTCGCGCAGGCCGCGCGCGGCCGGACGAATCAGCAGGCCGCCGAGCTTCGCGCGAGTGCTGCCGGCGATCTCCTCGCGCAAGGTCGTCAGGACGGTGCGGATCGTTCCCTCCAGGGCCTTCAGGACGATGTTGCCGGTGAAGCCGTCACAGACGACGACGTCAGCGGCCCCTTCGAGGAGCCGGCGGCTCTCCGTGTTGCCCTTGAAGTTGAGATCAGGCGTCTCCGCGAGGAGGCGGTGCGCTTCGAGCGTCAGCTGGTTTCCCTTTTCGGGCTCCTCGCCGATCGAGAGCAGCCGCACCTCGGGATCGCCGACGCCGAGAAGCTCCTGCGCGAAGACCGAGCCCATGTGCGCGAATTGGCGTAGATGCTCGGGGCGGCTGTCGGCGCTGGCACCGGAATCGATCAGGACCGAAGGCCCGCGCTTTGCCGGTAGGACGACGGCGATCGCAGGTCGGTTGACGCCCCGCAACCGGCGGATCTCGACCAGGCCGGCCGCGAGCATGGCACCGGTGTTCCCGGCCGAGACCGCTGCGGCGGCACGCCCCTCGCGGACGAGGCGGCAGGCGACGACGAGCGAGCTGTCCCGCTTGGTGCGGATGGCCTCGCCCGGCTTCTCGTCCATAGCGATCGTGGTCGGTGCCTCGACCAGCTCGAGTCCGCCGGTTTCGAGTCCGCGCGGGCCGACGAGCACAGGCGTGATCTCGGACGACACCGACTCGAGCGCCCCCGCAACGATCTCGTCCGGTGCGCGGTCGCCTCCCATGGCATCGATCGCGATCCGCGTCATTGCTCAGGTCCCCGAGCTCACATGCGGTCCCTCAGCGTCGACCGCGACGCCAAGCACGTCGTTACGAGCCGAGCGGGCGGAGCGGCTCGATCTCGCGGCCGCGGTACGTCTTGCAGGTCGGGCACATCTGATGCGGCCGCGTCGGCTGGTGGCAGTTCGGGCAGAGACTCAGGCGCGGCGCGGAGATGCCGTGCTGAGCGCGGCGCTTGTCGCGCCGCGACTTCGAGGTTTTTCGCTTCGGAACCGCCATGACCGGCCGCGAGTAT
>Ga0126310_10000195_pt1 | contig 18369 bp, 17 predicted proteins | sample Plot60_FD_92540 | JGI IMG/M metagenome (GOLD analysis project Ga0126310, IMG submission 92540) | Serpentine soil microbial communities from UC McLaughlin Reserve, CA, USA - Plot60 | ecosystem: Environmental > Terrestrial > Soil > Grasslands | place: USA: UC McLaughlin Reserve, Lake County... | reverse complement strand
TTATAGTTTAAGTACCAATGAGACGGGGGAGAAACCAGTCAGCTGTCATAATAATATCCACATTTCCAAATAAGGAATCGATAATTCAGAATGTTAATGATCTAATTATAGAAAAAAAATTATGTGCATGTATTAGTTTAGTGCCCATAAGATCATTTTATTCTTGGAGTAACAAACTTGAAGATCATGAGGAGATCATGGTTCTTTTGAAAACAACCAAATCTTTGGCTACGAAACTTAAATTGGAAATTGCAAGAATTCACCCGTATGATGTTCCAGAAATTATTGAAGTTAAGATGAATGATGTCTCTAAATCATATTTAAAATGGATGATCGATTCTATAAAAAGCTAAAAATCAAAATAGGTGTAATATTGTTATTATCTAGATTAGAATTTAAATAAAATCTTTAGTAATTGCTCAAAAAAAATTTAAATTAAAACGTCTGAATAATCATAATTTATAATGCTTTCAAATAACATAGAAATCTCTGTTCACTCAGATATTGGAAAAGTCAGAGCAAATAACGAAGACTCTACATATATCAATAGAAAATCTAAAATTTTAATGATTGCAGATGGAATGGGAGGTCACAATGGAGGAGAAATAGCAAGTAAGCTAGCGGTAGAAACTATTTCTAAATATTTAACTAACAAAATAGAAAATAATATTATAAAAGAAATAAAAATTGATAATTATTTAATACAAGCATTAAATCTTGCAAATTATAAAATTAGAATACAAGGATCATATAATTCTTCGTTATACAATATGGGAACAACAGTCGTTCTTTGTGTAATATCTGAAAGTAATAATTTACATATTGCAAATATTGGAGATAGTAGATTATATATTATTAATATCCAAAAAGAAAAGATTTCCAAGCTGACTAGAGATCATACATTAATAGCTAATCAAGAGAGAGGAAGAAGGATTTCAAAAGAAAATGTCAACAAACATCCTTTCAGCCATATTTTAACCCAAGCTTTGGGTATAAGCGAACAAATTAATCCATATCTAACTAATTGTAAATGGCATCAAGGAGAGTATTTACTATTATGTTCTGATGGTCTTACAGATATGATATACGAAAACGAAATATTAGATATATTCAAAGATAACTACAAAAAAAAATGTGATCAAATATGTAAAAGCCTAGTAGAAAAAGCTATTAATAATGGCGGTTTAGATAATGTTACGGTCATAGTCAGTCACAGAAACGCTTGAAATTTAATCAATATTTATTAGAGAACAAGAATAATATTTCGATACCAAATAAATTCGAGAAAAGAATAAAAATATTTAACGAAGCTGGTATCGAAGCAATGCAACTATGCCACCTAATGCAGATACTCTTAATCCGATATCTGTTGAAGAGTCAACAGCATATACATTAGCTCCATATGTTTCTGCTGTATTTAGTATGTTTATTATTTGTTCTTCCTTTAAATCTTTAAATATAGAATCAGAAAAAACAATGGATTCAACAGATTTCAATTTAATTGCCTCACCCACATCTCGAAATCCCATAACATATTTTTCTTCACCTCTCCTAACCTGTAACATGATATTGTCTAATATCGCAGATACAAAAGATATTTTACTAGAACTCATAACTTCTTTGAGTGATGGAGATCTGAGAAATACCATTACTCCATCTTCTCCTGCTACATCAATCCCATCAATAACAGTTGATATATCTTTATAAGTAGATTTTTTACCTATAATAAAATTGTAAAACCTCCTTTTTGTTTCCCCTGGGCCAAATATTATTATTTTATAGTTTCCATCTTCATTTACTATATTATGTAATGCAAGATATATTTCTTCAAAGAAGACTTCAATATTTGGATTATTCTTGGCTCCCTGAGTAAAATATTTTCCACTTTGTCCTGAATAAATATTTGGAATAATTTCTAAATGAGTTCCCGCTATTTTCGCAATTCCAGATTCCTTTGTATCAATGGCTACAATAATAAAAGTTCCTGTGAATTCAGGTTTCAAAAGTTTTAAATCTAGCTCATCCCATTTTTTACCTTTATCAACAACAATATTATTTCCAATTTGAACTATAATTGAATGATATGTTCCTTTTGGTACAAGACTATTATTTGATTCAATTATTGTTCCAGCTATTCTCACTCTATCAATAGATTCATCTAAACTTATTTTTTCTACTTTAACTGATACACGGATTTTTACTCTTTCTCTATCAGGTCTAGAATATTCCTTTTCAAATTTTATAACTCTAGAGGTATCAGACACTACTATATTATCTGTCTTGATAATCCTTCTTAATGTAAAAAGATCATCAGAATCTTCTGGAATAATAAACATAGCCTTACCAGAAGAACTTGATACCTCTTTACTTTTCATAGTAACTATTTAGTGGATATATTAATTTTCAAATCAAACAGCGGGACTTGGATTGGATTCGGAGGTTTCATTCGATTGCTTAGTTGATTTATTTAAATTTTGTGCCGATGTAAGATAGTCATCCACCCATTCTTGCGTTAATACGCCTGATTCAACAAGGTTAACTAATGCATTAGGTGATGCTATTCCATTAACTTTGCCTGACTTTTTCCTAATTTGTCTCCATTTTAATTGAGTATTGCCACTCTTAGAAGAATATATGATTCCTAAAATATCTTTTGCATTTACAAAAGTCATTTCTCTAATTCGTTTTAAAGTTACCTTATCAACAGCCTCTATATAAATGGCCCCTGGCCCATCTTCCCGTTCCGGAAAGACCTCAAAATCACGAAAATAACTTTCAGGAATAAACGATTTACATGTACTCACAATTATAAACTTTCTAAAACTTTCAAGTGATGTTGTAGTATCTATATTAACCAATATATTCTTAAAAACAACGTGTCATTTATCAAGTTTATGAAAAAAAAATTTACCTTTTTAGAAAATTTGTGGGGTTTATTCTTATCGCTATTATAATCTATTTGTTAGTACATATTTACACTATTATTTACAAGGCTAATAAATACGAAAGATAAAAAATTATTAGATGGCTGCTTATGTATAGATACTTCCTGAATCAGATTTCTTTATCTCTATAATAACTTTATCTCCGACTTTTATATTCATATCCTCATAATCTTTCATGGTTATTTTAAATGTGGGATTATCGCCTGTCATACCTGCTCCTCCACCCATACCTCCAGAAATCATTTTAGAGATATCGCCCATTGCCTTTGGTAGATTTTTCATTAAATCTTCCGGAGAAGTAAATGCCATAACATTAGGACCAAAAGGATTCATTCTTTTATCGCTTCCTGGTTTGTAGTCGTGAGGATCTGAGAACGTTACATAAACATAAGGACTACCGTCTTGTGTTGCCTCAATTCTAGAGGCAATAAATTCTCTTTTCATTCTAAAGTAAAATGATAGTTATTTCAATTTATAATTTTGGATATTTTAATAATCTATATTAAGTTCGAATTAGAAGTGATCACAACCATTTCTACAATTACTAGATCCATAGAATTTACCTTGTAATCATAACAAAAGTAGTCTTGCAACCTATTGTATTAGAAGTATTGTAGTTTGATATACCCTAATTTATAGAATAATAGTAACCATATAAAAATAGTACGTGTGAGACTTTCATCCAATAATATTAACTATAATTTCGTTATTTTTATGATGTGTAATATTTTTGCTCTTAAAAAAGAAAATATCAGAATCTTTATTCTACCTATAGCGTTTTAATTTCATTCCATCACATGAACAAAATAATCCTACTATAAATAGTTATTGAAAAATAATCTTATTAAGAAAGACAAATATATGATATCAGACAAAAGTAAAATCAGTTCTACCTTCGGAGAATACAAATATCGTTCATTCGATAAATAGATTTACTTTTTTTTTATACAATAAAATTTCTTCAGTTAAAGTACTTTTATGATCATTTAACAAGTTGGAAATATTTCTTAACTATTTTATTGATCTGATTTCTTTTAAAAAAATATCACTATCAAGCTTTGAAAATATGGAAAGATCAATTTCTGCACCCGGAGACATTATTTGCTGTAAATATTTTCCTGATTCTTTATGTTTCCACCATGTTTCACCGAAAATAGTTTGTAAATGAACATCCAACTCTTTAGCCCTAACTGCTGCAAATAGATAACTTGGAACATACATTATAGCTTCAGGAAGTATATGATGTAGCATCCAATAGGCTCCAGGAATTTCAATTCCTGTAAAATCCTTGACTAATTTTGAATACAACAAATTAGAAGCTTCAATACTTAGATGATTTTTCCAAAAACTTGATTTCATAAGTGCATTAGCAGAATAAAATGTGACAAAAAATAATTCCATAAAGTTATTTCTCGACTCCAATTTATCCAATAACTTATCATCCGTTATTCCAATAGACGATTTAAGAAAAGTCTTTTGTTTTGTTAAACGTTCTAGCAATATAGAAAAGATTTCAGCTACTCCCATAGAAATATAATACCTTTTCCAATATTCTTTTTCTGGATTTATAGAGCTTGCATGCATCGCGTGTCCTGATTCATGAAAACACCCTTGAAGATCAAAATAAGGGCTTTCAGATTTATATAAAATGCGGATATCATAAGGTATTCTAACAAAGAAACATATTGGTGAAGGATATTTATTTTGTCTATTTTCAATATCAAAATTTATTCTATTTAGATCAAAATTTAAAATTTTTAGAATTTTTTTAACTTCTTTTACCGCATTAATTTTTTGAAAAGTCTTGTCAAAATCTTTATAGGCCATATTTCGAAAGAAATAAAAATCATCATAATATTCCGCATTTCTTTTTAAAATTTCCGTAGATATATTTTGAAGAGATTGTTTGAAAATTTTGCTTGAATTATTACCCATATATTTGACAAAATTTATAAATTTTGTATATGTTATTTTTTCATTCATTAAATAACCTGATAGTGGATTTAGCTGATTAGATCCAATTGAAGTATTACTGCAGGTACTTTGAATAGTTGAATAAAGTGACCGTATCTTTTCAAAGCGATTATAGATGATAGGAGAAATATATTTTGTTTTTTCTATAAAATCATCAAAAACTTCCTTCCTTTTCTGAGAATTCTTTTCATTATTGTTAAATTGCCTCCACGTATTCCAATTTATATTCTTATTATTGAATTTATACTTTGAAACAACCTTTTTAGTTCTAATGTCATGTAACTTCAGTTCTAAATCTTTAGTTGAAGAATCTGCAAAATTTTCTACTACGGAAAGAAAAAGATCTAGTGGTTCTGCATAGTTTTTTAAAAATAAATCCGAGTTTAACAATCTTAATTTTGCAAGAGAAAGTATTGATTCATTTGAATGTTTTAACCCTGCGTATTTTTTATAGACCTCATCAGTTTCTGCAATTAAAAGGCATTCATCAATATTACACCATTGTAAAATATTCATTTAGAAACTAAAATGAATAATAAAATTAATTTGTATATATATATTCATTCATTGTAATTTACTTACTATTCTTAAAACATAGTGGTTTTATTATATATTATTAACAGTAAAATACTCTCCTTTTATAGGTAATTTATGGAGTAAGATTAAAATTTTCAAACAATTAGAGTATATATTACTTGTATACTCTATAATAAAAAATTATTTAACTATTTTAACTTATAAAAAGTAGTATTTTCGGTGTTTTATTTATACACTTCCTAAGTTTTAACTATTTAAGTAATATGACATCAATTAATAATTACAGTTGAGCAATTGAGCTACATTTTATTAAGTCAATTTCTAGCTAGGTGATGTTTATAAAAAATTACTAGTTAGTTATTCAAAGATGACATTGTAGTTTAAGGTCTGAACAAGAATAGTATTAGTATTCATGGATAACCATTTTAGCAATAATTGGATTAAAGAAAAAAAACGGAATTCTACTGATATATTAAGAGACAGTTTACGATCTCAACAACCCCTAAAACCTAAAATGGAATTAGCTAAAAATAAAATACAAACACAAAATCAAAAACTTGATTCAATGTTGGAAAAACTAAAAACACGTGAAAAAATGTATTTTGAACAGGTAGTTTCATCTTTACAAAAGCATGATTCACAACAGGGAAAAATGATTTCTACTGAACTTGCTCAAGTTAGAAAAACTGCTAGAACAATGTCACAAATAAAATTAGCTCTAGAACAAGTCCACATGAGATTGGAATCGACAATAGACATAGGTGATTCAATGGCAGCTTTAGGCCCAGCAATGGGTGCTCTCTCACATATCAAAGGAAAAATAAATGATGTTTTGCCGGAAGCTGATGGAGAGATAAACGAAATAAACTCAACATTTAACGATATTTTAACTAATGCCAGTGGAATTGGAAATAATTCGTTTGATTTTAATAATTATGGAGAAGACGTTGGTAGAATTTTAGATGAGGCTAGCTTTATGGCTGAACAAAGAACAGGCATGGATATACCAGATGTACCAGATGAAGAAGGAGTAAATTTACGGAAATCACGTTCAGTAAGAGAACACTCTCACTGACATCAGTATAAACTAAATAATATTTATCCAACATTCTTTTTTATTCAAGAAAATAATTTTTTATTTTGATAATTATAGTTTTTAAAACTTGTAGGATCTAAAATTATTAGATAACGATATCTTAAACTTTAATATTCAAATGGCGATATAAGGGAATTAATTTCTTTTGCTCAAACCTTATAAAAACCTGATCTGAAAGTATGGTGAAACTGTCTTAATGTTAAAAATCAGAAAAAAATAGAATATTATTATAAAGTCAAGGAACTGCCTCCGAACTATTCTATGATAAAGTATAATTTAATTTCTGATATAAACAAAAGGCTAAAGAATATGTTCATAAAAATGAAGCCATTAATAAAATCCCAAAAATAATAAATAAAAGAGATAATATTAACCATCTTTATAAGATGCACCAGTTTACATTCAGAAATATTGGACCTAGATGAGTAATAATATATCAAAATAACAGATAATTTGCAATTCATAAATTGTGTACAAATCTACCCGTCTACATAAATTTTTTTATATATATAGCCTACTACAAAATAAATAAATATTGAAGAAAAAATCCAAGATAAAACTTCAGAATAATAATAACCCTCCAGAATTGATAAAAATAGAAGATATTCTTAATAAAATGAAGATGACATTGCATTATTCTGAAAATCTCTCACGGCTTACAGCTCTAAAGGAACTTCAAATGGAAGAAGATAATGATCCATTCAAAATATTAATTGGAACTATTTTATCTGCTCGCTCAAGAGATGAGAATACCTCAAAGATTGTGCGTAAACTTTTTCAGAAATATAAGAATGTTATAGAATTAGCCAATGCAGATGTAAATGATATAAAATCAATTATACATAGCATAGGTTTCTACAACACTAAATCAGAAAGGATTAAACAAGTATCTAAGATCATTGTTGAAAAATTTCATGGAATTGTCCCAAATAAAATTGAAGATCTTTTAGAACTACCTGGTGTAGGAAGAAAAACTGCAAACTGTGTTTTGGTATATGCTTTTAATAAACCAGCCATACCAGTTGATATTCATGTTCACAGAATTTCTAACAGAATTGGTATTGTTAAAACACAGAATGTAAAAAGAACAGAGGAAGAATTAATAAAAATAGTAGACGAAAAATATTGGTTAGTTTTAAATAATATATTTGTAATGTATGGACAAAATATTTGTCTTCCTATCAGACCTAAATGCCAAATGTGTAATTTAAAAGATATATGCAACTTTTACACAAATCAAAAAAAAAATTAATGAAATTTATTCATTATCAGAATCTCTTTTCTTAATTTTGAGAAGGTAAAATACTATCCCTCCCACTAAAACTAACATAACTATAGGTAAAAAATATAATGGAGAATCTCTTGGATTACCATATAAAAGATCAAATGAAAGATAGCCTTCCAAAGTATTTATCGGAGAATCGGTATCATCTTTTCCATATATAGCAATAGAACCTAAGCTAAAACCATCTAACGATAACCTATCAATTACGATTCTTTTCCCATTAGTAATTGTTAAACCTTGATTATTAGCGTGTGCCACCATAATGGGTTCATCACGAGACCATCCATCTGTATCTTGTTCATGGACTCTTAGGTAACCAGATTCATTTGTATTAACAGCAACCCAGAACTTTTCATTTTGTTCAAACATGGCTAATTCAATGAATTTTTCGCTAGGCTTATTTTCCATCAATTTAATAATTGTTTTTGCTTCAGAAGAATTATTATAGGTCATATTATTTTCAATACTAAGAATCCAACTAACATCTTTAGGAATTTCATAAGTATGGATCACTGGATTTTTACGGTCTGTATTCGATGCACTAAAGGGGAGAACGAATCTTTCATGACTTTTTGATTTTGTTACATTAAGGTTCTCTTCGATAGAATCCAATTCATTTTGAGCATATATAAAATTATTTAAAAAAAATATCATATATATGAAAGTCCCAATAAAGAAAGAAAATTTCAAAAAATATAATAAAGAATTTCCATGCATTGATTGCATTTTATATAAAATTATTTAGAGTAATATGAACGTAAATCCAAGATTAGACAACAGGGAAACAATAAAGTTAGAGAATGAAATCAATCTTTGTCAAATCATTTAAATTCATAAAAAGAAAACAGTTTTTGTATCATGCCAAATTATCAAGAAATAAAGGGATCTCGAAATTTTATAATTATATCTGCAATTTCTGGCCTCATTAAATGTTTTCCCGGCATTTCTCCAGAAGTGACCATCTTTCTCATTCTTGTCCCAGATAATTCTTCTTTATATTCGAAACTATGAGGACAATTTCTCTCGTTAGCATATCCTAAGCATTTTTTACAGTAATAAAATGATGGGAAAAATATTGGTTCAATTCCAATATCAGGATATTCTTTGAAGATTTCCTGAGCTGCAAAGGGATGATAATAATCACCTACACCAGCATGATCTCTTCCTACAATAAAATGAGAACAGCCAAAGTTTTTTCTCATAATGGCATGATGAATTGCTTCTTTTGGTCCTGCATATCTCATTTCTGTATGAAGAGTAACAAACATTACTCTTTCCGGTGGATAATAATTTTTTATTAACTTTACGTATGATTTGAGTATTAATTCGTCTTTAAAATCACCGATTTTCTTTTTTCCAATCAAAGGGTTAAGAAATAATCCATCATAGATATTTAAAGCTGCTTTTTGAAGCATTTCATGTGCTATATGGGGAATATTTCTGGTCTGAAAACCAACTATAGTTTTCCATCCTCTTCTTTTAATCTCTTCTCTAGTCTTTATTGGTTCTATTCTATAATTTCGTAATTTGAAATCATTTATCTTTTTATAAACATCAATTCTTCCAGAAACTAAATATTCTTTCATTTTAAAGGTCTTATTTACTCCAGGGTGTTTTTCATTATCAGATTGGTATAATGCCTTCACCATATCTAATTTATTATATGAATAAAACTCATCAAAGTTGAACGTTGCAAAATGCTCACCTTTATTTTTGAGTGATATTTCCCCATAATCTTTTATTTTTTTTGCAGTGGGTTCTTCCACATCTAATATGATTGGAATTGTCCATGGCAATCCATTTTTTAATCTTCCAGATTTTAAAACACTTTCAAAATCATCTTTTCCAATAAAACCTTCTAACGGACTAAAAATACCATCTCCGATATTTTCGACATCATTTCTTAGACTATCATCAATTTCTATGGAAAACATATCCTTAGTATTGTTATTTTTTGATTCAAAAATCCTATTTACAAGTCGACCGCCGTGTGGTTGAGGAATTTTTGTTAGGATATTATTTTTAATAGGAATATTCTCCAATTTTTTAACTTTTAGACCATTAATTGTATTATTAACTCTTTTCAAATACCCATAATAATTTTGCAATTATCTAGTATGATAATCAAGAATTGTATAGAATAACATCTAATTGAAGATAAAATGCAATGGGTCATACTTGAGACTGACTATATATTGTTATATAATCAAAAGTGATGTTCAAGTATTCCTTTTGTCTCTTGCAAGAACAAAGAGTATTGTTATCTTTATAAAAGTTCAGAAATTTTTTTTACTAGGGTCAATGTGAAGTCCACATTCCTTTTGAGATGACTCTTCCCACCACCATCTGCCAGATCTACGATTTTCTCCTTTGGTAATGGAACGAGTACATGGTTCACATCCAATACTTGGGAATCCCATGTCATGTAATTTATTATACGGAACATGATTTTCTTTTATGTATTCCCAAACCATATTTTCATTCCAATCAGCAATGGGATTAATCTTTAGAATATTATTATGAGTTGGATCAATCTCAATTTTTTTAATATTTAAACGGGTAACTGCCTGTTCTCTTCTTAGACCTGTTATCCATCCATCAAGAGATGCAAGGGCTCGATTAAGTGGATTTACCTTTCTTATTTCACAGCATAATTTTCTATTTTCTATACTTTCATACATGAGGTTAAACCCCTTTTTAAGTACCATCTCTTCAACTTGTTGTGAATTTGGGAAATATGATTCTATAGAAATACCATAATTTTTACGTATTTCATCCATAACATTATAGGTTTCTTGGTTTAATCTACCTGTATCTAATGTCAAGATTTTCGTTTTATTTTTATCTATTTTGACCATCATATCAATAATTACAACATCTTCTGCACCAAAACTTGATGCTAATGCAATTTTAGTTCCAAACTTTTCAATTGACCATTTAAGAATATCTGTTGCAGATAATTTTTCAAATCTGTTGGCCAACTCATCTATAATAAAATTATGTTTAGATCTTTGATTTATATCGCTTAAAAATGTAAAATTATCATCCTCTATCCTATTTTCACAATTAGATTCTATCACAATAATATAATTTATTTAAAATTTGTATATATTTATTTTGAGTTGTTAAAGTTAGATATCAAATTATAACATTCTTAATCTTTGGGAATAATAAATGGATGATAAATTATCACTAATTTTTGCAAACAGGATAAGTCTCATCTAAATGACTACCTCTTAAATAAATTAGATGGAAAGGTCTTTACAATAGAGAAATGAAAGAAAAGATTTGTAATAACAACAACGACTTTAAATTTTTGGAAATTTATAATATCTTGTTCTAAAATTTATTTTACTGTGATAAAATTATTGACTATCTATTAGATAAAAAGAGAGTTAATAATGGAATAAATTGATAAAAAATATCTATATTTTAATATCATTACTATAATTCATTACATAGATTATATTGAATACAGATTTTTGGGACAATATTTACAAGTATAAAGAATATGGGTTTGAGCCACTAAATTGGATTTCTACTTTTTCTAATGAAATTGATCCAGACTTATTAGAATTTTCTCTAAATAAAATTAAAGGAACGAATTGGAAAATTATACCAGAATGGTTTGATTGGTTTTACAAAAGTGAAAGAAAGAATCCTGAAGTTACTAGAAGAATTTATAATCTATCCGACTCGTACGTTCAACAAAGTGAGACAGGTATCAAAAAAGCACTAGCAATTATACAAATGAATAAGGAAATCCTAGACAATCAAGAAAAGCGTCTCGATCTCTTGTCAAATTTAATTAATAGTATTAAATCAAAATGTATAACCAAAAAAATTAGTGTAATAAATACATCTTCAAAGAAGCAATTTGCATTGTTGGACTTTATTGAAACAAGAAGAGGAAATAAAGTTGGATACATCATTGCTAATAATTATATTACCCAGGTAACTGACGTTTTATGTTCTCCTGAATCTGACATTCATTGTAAAATAACAGTGGCTGGGGTGATAGAAAATCTGAATTTACTTGGATGCATAGACGAATTTAAGATTTTTCCTATCTATGATGCACCCAAAGAAGAAATGCTTGATGTTACTCGACAGAATTTAGATTCAATTACTCTATCCAATAATATCTATATGGAAGATTATAGTTCTCTAAAAATTGGTAACCTGTTTTTTGGAGCTAGTGCTACTGCTACAACGTACAAAGAAATTCCTACAAGATACACAGAGATAGAAGAAGAAATGAATGTTATAATTACCGACAAATTTGGTTCTATAATTCCCTTAAGTTTATTTCTGTTAACAAAAATTAATGAGGAAAATATCTCCGTTTTTGAAAACCATGGTATAGTTATTACTAAACTTGAAAATGAAAAAGATAACATTATTAATAATTTGAGCCATCCAAGGTTTGAACTTGGCAAGCTAATAAATAAATATTGTCCTACTTTTGAGGGAAAATTTGATAAAGCTTCACATATAACTGCAGTATTTCCAATTTTAACCCAAGGAATTCTCGCTATAAAAAAGTTAGTTGACTATATAAATCATGAAATAATAATAGATAAAATTCCAATTAAGAATAAGGAACTGTCATCATATGCTGTTAAAGAATATTTAGTACAACATTCTACTTCTTCATTTAATGGTTGTCACTTGATAATAGCAGCAAGAGAATGTACTGATTCTATAATCCAAGACTTGAAAAAAATACATCTTGAACCAGAAGTTATTGGAAAAGTTGGGAAAAAAGGCAAACCACTTTTGAATATCAAAGACACAGAGCTTGATAAATATATTCTCAGAAGATCAAAAATTAATAAAAAAATCAGATCTTTTAGAGCAAAAGGATTTGAAAATCGGAACAAAGATCTCAAAAGATCATCATTATCCCCTCCATCTTCCTCTTCTCTAGCTACTTAATCTAGTTATAAATTAGGAATTAGGAAAAAATTGTTTAATGTATTAATTATTGATTAAATTATTAATAATACCATGGACGGCCAGACTTATCTCTGAAAACTTTTCCAAATTCCGACATTTCAGATAATTGATTCTCATTAAACACCGTACCATCTTTGCACACAAGTTGGTCATTTATACAACAACTTGCGCAAATCCCTATTCCACATTTCATATACCTTTCTAGGCTAGCTTGAATTGGAATGGAATGAATAACAGATAAATTATAAATTTTCATCATCATAAGTTCTGGGCCACAAGTATAGATCATATCAAATTTTTCTTTCTTTAAAATAGATTTTAAAGCATCTGTTACCACTCCTTTTATCCCATAACTACCATCTTCGGTAGTAACAATTATCTTCGCACTTATTTTGCTTAATATTTCTTCAGCGAGATCTTTGAAAAGTATTTCTTTCTGTGTTTGTGCGCCCATAATTATTGTACATTTTTCTTGCTTTTTACTAAATAAAGTAGCTAGACGCATTAATGGAACCAAACCTGTTCCACCTCCTACTAACAAAGGACGTTGCAAATGCCTACTTATAGTAAAATAATTGCCATAAGGTCCACGTACCCCAATTAGGTCATTTTGTTTTTTTTCAAAAAGAGAAGTGGATCCAAAGCCATGTTTACGTATTGTGATAGCAGCATGATTCTTCTTATTTGAGATCATTACACTCATTGGAAGTTCTTCTGCCCTTGGAATCCAGATCATTAAAAATTGCCCAGGTTTTGCACCTGAAGATAATACATCATCAAAAACAAAAGTCTTTACCGAAGGAGTTTCCTGTATTACCTCTTCAATAACAACCATTCGTATTTTATCAATATTTGTGTGCAAGACCAACAATCTCCTTTACGTTCTTGTAATCTTTCTTCTGCAAATATCTTGTAATTCCTAATTTTATTCGATTGAACACTTTAAAACCTGTAGACCCGATGACAGAACCTAATTCTATGGCTGTTGCACCTGCTAAAATGTATTCTATTGCATCTTCCCATGTAAATATTCCTCCACATCCAATTACAGGGATATTGACTTTTTTAGATATTTCATAAACACATCTGACTCCTATTGGTTTTAAAGGGATACCAGACAATCCGCCCACTTTATTGCTAAGAATGGGCATTCCTGTCTCTACATTTATTGCCATTGCTCTGATAGTATTTATTGCAGTTATCGCATCAGCTCCTGATTCTTGGATTATCGTTGCAAGTTTTAAAACATCACTATTTCCTATTCCAACTTTGATAATTACAGGTTTTTTAGTTCTTATCTTGATAGCCTTAATTATTTTAGTTACCAAATCAGGGTCATCACCAACTTCCATTCCCATCTTGTCCACATGTGGACAAGAAAGATTAACCTCATAAGCTAAGATATTCAATTTATCAAATTTATTTATTAGTTTTGAAAAATCTGACTGACGAGATCCAACAATACTAACAATAAGAGGAATTCGGTTATTCATAATTTCATGAGCAAATACATCAGATCCAGGATTTGCAAGGCCTACAGCATTTAAATAACCTTTTTCACCAAGATAAACAACTGTAGGACCTTTATATCCCTCTAAAGGACTAACACTTATTGATTTGCTGACTATAGCTCCTAAACCATCATTATATAATCTAGTAAAAACTCCCTGGGAGATGCCTAAAAATCCTGAAGCAAGTAGAAGTGGATTTCTAAGATCTATTCCTGCAAGATCAATTGACAACATATTAGATGATTTATAAATACTTTTAATGTTAGTAGTTGTTGAATTTAGATTATTCTCCAATGTCTAGTTGTCTTAATAATTTAATATCTTATTAGTTGTTCGTTTTCGATTTGTTTAAGCATTAAAAGAGATGAAATTTTAATTAAAAAAAGTAGTTTATGTTCAAACAAATTTTGGTTAATGTATGATTTTTTTAAATTTTAACTATTAATATGGAAATGTAATATATTTTCTACCTTATATTAGACAATAAATAAAATCAAAAATTAAATACTTTGTATACATAAATTTCCTATAATTTCTAACTAATTATAAGATATCCACTTCATGTAAAAAAACTGGTTATTATTATAAATAAAACTATAACAGATAGCATTATGAAATTTTATTGAGAATGTTATAATATATACATTTAATATAACTTGAATGATTTTATAAGTAAATGTCTGGATTCTTCGATCCGCATATTCATATGTATTCTCGAACTACTGACGATTATGATGCTATGTCTAAAGCAGGAATAGAAGTTATAGTACAACCATCTTTTTGGCTTGGAGGTCCACGAACTTTTGTTGGAACGTTTATTGATTACTGGGAACATCTCATATCATTTGAAACTACAAGAGCTAAACAATTTGGAATTGAACATTTTGTATGTATTTCTGTAAATCCTAAAGAATCTGTACAGAGACCACTAGCGTTGGAAGCACTCCAAGCAATGTTAAAGTTTATAGACAGGGAAAGAGTTGTAGCAATTGGTGAAATAGGCTACAACCTTATTAACGAATTAGAAGAGGACATTTTTATAAAACAACTTGATATTGCATCCACCAAAAAGATTCCTATTATGATTCATTTACCTCATCAAAATAAAACTAAAGGAATAGAAAGAATTGAAGAAATACTAAACCAAAATCGTAACAAATATGATAGAAAGAAAATCCTGATTGATCATAATACCGAAGAAACAATAAAAAAAACATTGGAATTGGGATTGTGGGCTGGCCTTTCAGTTTATCCTTTAACAAAACTTTCACCAAAGAGAGCAATGGATATTATAAGAAAAAATGGATCAGATTCTATAATGGTAAATAGTGCAGCTGATTGGGGGATTTCCGATCCATTGAGTGTGCCATTGGTTGCTAGAGAAATGAGAAAGGAAGGATTTAGAAAAAATGAAATAGAAAAAGTTACAATGTTTAATGCCTATGAATTTTACAAACAATCTAATAAATTTACATGGAATCCTCAGATTCAGTAATGTTAGAATATTTAGTAGAATATAATCACTAGTGGTAAATTAGAAATGATGCTATCATTTAGTTCAAATGCTTTTAAGAAATTTTCTCTTGAATTTGCTATAAAAGAGATAGCGAAAATAGGTTATAAAGGTGTAGAAATTTTATGTGATATACCACACGCTTATCCTCCAGAGTTTTCAAAAGATCAAGCAAAAAAAATAAGAAATTTGATTTCAGATTTGAATATAGGTATTTCTAACCTTAATGCATTTACATTATTTGCGATAGGAGATGTTTATCATCCCTCCTGGATTGAAAATGATAACAAGTTACGAGAAATGAGGATAAAACATACAATAGATTGTATTTATTTAGCAAAAAACTTAGGTGCAAAAAATTTATCAACTGAACCAGGAGGTCCAATTAACATACAAAAGAATAAAGAAGAATCAAATATTCTACTAAAAATATTCGCAGAGGGATTAAAAAAAATCAAACCTATTGCAGAGGAAAATAATATAAAAATATTAGTTGAACCAGAACCTTCTCTGCTAATTGAGAACTCTCAACAATTTTTACAACTAATGAAAATAATATGTTCTGATTATATAAAATTAAATTTTGATATTGGGCATTTTTATTGTGTCAAAGAAGATCCTTCCACAACAATATCAAAATTAATTGATTATATAGAGCATTTCCATTTATCAGACATAGCTAATAATAGAGTTCATTATCATCTTATACCTGGAATAGGCTCTATAGATTTTGAACAAGTTTTCGATACAATAAAAAAGATCGGATATAAAGGATTTGTAACTGTAGAATTATATCCATATCAGGATAATCCTATCCATGTAGCAAAACAAGCATATAATTATTTAAAAGTATTTATTTAAATAGTCGTTATTATTATGTAAGTAATTCTATGATTTTATTATGCAAAATTTAAAAAATATATATAGAGTATTTAGCTGATCTTATTTTAAAAATATAATTGAATAAAAAAATTAATAGTTCGACTTAAATCATTGTTAATTAATGTATTTTAGTATAATATACAATATTTCTTAAATAATTTCGTTGGTATAAAATTAATTAGTTAAATAAATATGTAACCTATTTCAGCAGTAATAACATTATAATGGTAAAATAACAACATTAGATTATCGAAATCTCTATTTTATTGATAAATTTATATAATAAATCTTAATATTACGGTCTAATATCGTACAGGAGTGCCTAATCCTGGTTTTAAATCAATTACAGTCAGTTAGGACACCTATAAATAATTTTTAATATTTATGAAAAACGGAAGAAATTTAGTACTAAAATGATTACAAGTTTTTAGAACACCTTACAAGGATGATGAAGGAGATAATTTCAAAGCATGAAGCATTTTCGACAAAAGATTCTATTATGGAAAAAATTTCAATCGTCCTGATCGAGTACTCATAAAAGATAGTACTCATAAAAGATAATAAAAAAAATAGAATAGCATAAGTTATACTACGACGAAATGCTGTTTACTAGATGAAAAAATAGAGATTTTGTTCACATACAACTTGTTTATTCTATTGCATAGTTTACATTGTATTCAACAATAAAGGATATGGCAGCTGCAAATCATTATATTAACATATTTTATAATTAATCCGTTTTAATAGGTACAGAGAAATTAATCAATTTAAATAAATATAAAGAAATAACTAATACTTATAATTGGATAATATTTTTTTCTCGATTCCATTCTTACTTCAAGTATTAGATTTATTTGGTGTAATGGTATTTGCTGTAACTGGTGCACTGAAAGCAATTCAATACAAAATGGACATGGTGGGAGTTATAATATTAGCTAGCAGTACAGGGTTAGCTGGAGGGCTAATCCGAGATCTTCTATTGGACAGATTGCCACCTAAAATTATAGTAGATCCTTATTATCTAACTATTGCTGTAGCTACAAGTGTTATTGTATTTTTTTTACATCCTTTTTTTAAGGAACGTGAAAAATTATTTTTAAAGTTTGATGCAATAGGTTTAGGAGTTTTTACTGTAATAGGCTCCAGTATTGCTTATGAGATGTTGGGATTAAATTTTCTCGCTATGTCTGTAGCAGGTATTTTTACTGCTATCGGTGGAGGAATAATAAGAGATGTTTTTGTGAAAGAAATTCCATTAGTATTCATCAAAGAGTTATATGCATCAGCAAGTTTTTTAGGAATTATTATCTTTTATATTCTGTTATACTTTAGTTTCAATTACTATATTTCTATGATTATATGTATAGTTATTATTACATTATTTAGACTGTTAGCAATGAAATATAATTGGAATTTACCTACCAAATCACATTTAGGAAGAGATAGATGATCAAAATTTTGTGTTAACTTTACAATGATAAATTTGATAACAGAATGATAAGAGAAGGGGGCAAGGAGTAGGAGAGGCAGCAAAAGAAGAATCGGAGTAATGGATAAAAATAACATATAGTTTTATTGTAATATTGTATAAGTTTTAAATTTATATAATATATCATTCAAAAATTTTTAAATTTGTAAGTACTTATTATAGTTCTAATTTTTGGTAT